>Ga0075418_10002986_pt1 | contig 19328 bp, 20 predicted proteins | sample SoiMetdeltSBSDD2_FD_81776 | JGI IMG/M metagenome (GOLD analysis project Ga0075418, IMG submission 81776) | Bulk soil microbial communities from a Populus tree surrounding site in Tennessee, USA - Soil MetaG P. deltoides SBSDD2 | ecosystem: Environmental > Terrestrial > Soil > Tree plantation...
AATCAGCTTTCATCGCTCACCCCTTACCGTGATCTCGCCACCCCCATTGAGATGATGGAGCGTCAGATTAGACAGATGGTGCGCTTCGTTGCTTGACTCTCGCTTCTCGACACTCGTCACTCGGGACTCGTCACTGTGCGCCATCCGCAGGATCTCCAGGGCATTGCGGATTGGCGCCAGGGGATTGCGAAGCTCGTGTGCCAGCATCGCCACGAACTCAGTCTTACGGCGGTTAGCCTCGGCCAACGCCTCCTCAGAGCGTTTGATGTCCGTGATATCGAGCGAGCAGCCGACGAACCCCAAAAATCTGCCATTGGCTGCGAAGCGGGGCAGGCCCGCCGACTTCATCCAGCGGTATTCCCCATCCTCACGCAGGAAGCGAAACTGCGCCTCGAAGGGCGTTCTTTCTTCGAATGCTTGCCGGTAAATGCCGAGATATGCGTCGACATCGTCGGGGTGCAGCGCTCCGGCCCAACCCATTCCTTGGACTTCTTCCATTGTCCGTCCGAGAAATTGCAGGTATTCCCGATTCACGAACTCACAGCCACCTAGCCCGTTCACCCAAATCAGCACCGGAGCGGTGTCGGAGAGCAGCCGGAAGCGCTCTTCGCTCTCCCGCAGTGCTTCTTCGGCCTGCTTCCGCTCAGTGATGTCGAACGCAACGCCGCCAACCATCATGCCTTCGCCGTTAATGCCACTAGGAATGCCAAACTTGCTGACGATCGAGTGATGGACAATCCCGTCGTCATGCATCAAAGACTCGATCGTCTGGATACCTGATTCGCTGGCCAACGCTTGTTGATCATTCCGCGTGAACTGCGCGGCTGTGTCCGGCGGAAACAGCTCCGCATCCGTCTTGCCATGCACGTCAGCCTCTCGCGTTGCAAAAACTTTCTGGGCGGTATCGTTGGCGTAGACATACCTCCCTTGTGCATCTTTGATCCACGCCAGCCCCGGTAGGTGCCGCATGAATTGGGCGAAGCGTTGCTCGCTCTTTCGTAAGGCGTCTTCCGCTCGTTTGCGGCCGGACACATCGCGAAACACAACCACGAGTCCCGTCAGACAGTCTCCTTCATAAAGAGGTGACGAACTGTAGACCACATCGAAGAACGTCCCGTCTTTGCGGATGAACACATCTTCGTGGTCGGCCAGCTTTTTCCCTTCCTTCAAGACTCGAAAACCTGCGCATTCCTCTGGTGGGAAGGGCCGCCCATCGGGATACTTATAGTGCGTGATGTCGTGCATTCTCTTCCCGAGCAATTCATCCAGCTTCCAACCAAACAATTTCTCCGCAGCCGGATTCATCGATGTGACCAAACCCTGAGCATCCACCGTGTAAAGGCCCTCGCCCATATTGGTCATCACTGCTTGATCGAATGCCACAGCGCGACGCAACGCTTCTTCCGCCCTTTTGCGCTCGGTGATGTCATTGACACTGACCAACCAGACTTTCTTCCCAGCGACGGTGATTTCACTTGAGCGCAGCTCGACATCGATAATCTCGCCATTCTTCTTTCGATGCTGGCAACTATCGCGTTCGGCCGGGCGGTGCGGCGGTTGAGAGAGTGCGATCTGGAGCGCTTTGCCCGCCTCGGGCGTGCGAATATCCAGCACGCTCATCCGCAGAAACTCCTCCCGGCTGTAGCCGTAATGATCGACCGCGGTGTCGTTGACATCGAGAAACCGAAGGGTCTCCAACTCGACCACCCACTTGGGCAGTGGACTGCGATCAAACAACAGCTTGAATTTCTCTGCGTTTTCGCTCAAAACCTCAGTCACGTCCTCGATGCCCAGGAGAATCTTCGCGGGCCGACCGCTGGCGTCATTGAGCCTTCGCGCATTGAGTAACATCGTGCGCCTTCCGATGCGCTCAAAGTGGTGCCGAACCTCGAAGCTATTGAAGAAGCTGTTGCGCGGCAGGATCTCTTCCAGGAGTTGGCGAAGTTTGGGAAGATCCCACTGCCGATTACCCAGCTCATAAATCAACTGGCCTTCCGACTCGGTTGGAGAAACCTTGAAAGTGTCGTAGAACGCCTGGCTGGCTGTATGGACGCGCAAGTCTGCATCCAGGATCAGCAGTGGGTCGCGCGTCGTTTGGAGGATGGCCTCTACGTAGTCTCTTCCGGCGGTGATGGTTTGCTCAGCGCGCTTCAGGTCGGTGATGTCAACGAGCACCAGCACCGCACCGTCTACTTTGTTATCGAGCGTAAGGTAGGGTCGCACACGCAGTGAGTGCCAGCGGCCGTCTTTGCCGCGCACTTCACGCTCGCATTCACGCATGTTGTCGATGACTTCGGCGATCACACCTTCGATGCTAGGCGCGGATTTCACGACTTCAGGAGCGTGCCCGCCAGACTCCTGTGACTGCCGGTCGTCATACTGCCTGCTCGTTTCCGGCCTTGGTGCAGCGTATGCGGAAGCAGTCTGAAGGCGACGTTCCTCGAAAACCAGGTTGTGCCGCACTTGGCTGAAGGGGCGCCCCAGGTCGGTGGCCAGCAGGTTGAATTCTTTTGCGGCCTCGGCGCTAAACCGGCGAATGGTGAGGTCACGTCCAAGTAACACAATCGCCAAGTGAACCGAGGTCTGGATGTTGGTCAGATCGCTGTTGAGCCGGTTGAGTTCTGGATTGCAGTTGCCCATCTCCTTGTTGACGGACTGAACTTCCTCGTTTGCCGCTTGAAGTTCCTCGTTGGCCGCTTCATGCTGTTCCTGGATGGACTGCAGGTAGTCCCGCGTCTCAGCAAGTTCGGATTCCAAGTTAGAGACACGAGACGATTCTTCGCGGGCGGCTTCCTCTGCCGTATCGCCGGCCTCGGTTGGCTCCACGGGCTTGTGCGCGGATTCTTCCCTTCCCATTGCTGTCTTTCCTTGGCGACCTGTGAAGCTGAGTAGTATAGATCGCTGCTTGTGCTTTTGGTGGATTTTCGTTCTGAGGCAAGCTCACTCCTAGACGCTTCACTGAAGCGAAAGAGCTATTTTGAACCGAAAGAGGAGAACGACGAGCCTCAACCCTGCGATTTTTCGAAGGGGCAGGAGATTCAATGCGATGGGGACTGCCAGTATCATCCTTTTCGATGCTCACAAGAGACGGGGACAATGAGCTGGCGCAAATTGCGACATCTTTCATTTCTGTTTCGTCATGGGACTGCAAGGAGAGTTCCGACAAATCTAACGCACTCGCAGAGTTCTCTCCTCAAGAAAAAAGTCGACGCGGACCCTCTGCGCTCACAGTCAATCGTACCTGAGCAAAATTGGCCAGTACGCAAACTCAGCCTGCGGCACCATCGCATTGGAAGGCTGGACAGCCCGGGGACGCCGTTTTCCGGTGGATGGCGCGTTCCTTGTTGGTAAAGACCTGTCCAGCCTTCCGCTACGCGGTCAATCGCATTGACGCCCCAATAGCGTATTGATCTCGAATAGGAGCAAAGAAGAAACGACGGTCCAATGTTGCGGCCGTCCCATGCATCGCGAACGAGTAGCCGATTCCGGCCTTCTAGTTCTGGAAGGCGACAAGTGCGTCGACCGAGTGCGGATTGGAATTGGTTAATGTCCAGTGCTTGGCGGAACGAAGAGCGTTCTACAGTTCATTCACCCAGTTGTCAGAACCTTGTCCAGATGGTTTCCCTCAACTCTCATGAGCTTTGTCCAGCATCTGCAGGATTGTGATCGCTTCTCTCAAAGCTCAAGCGACCTTTCTTTCGACACTCTTCACAGCGCTCTTCTTTCTTGAGGACGTTGTAAAAGACAAACTCGCTGACGGTTTCTGAACCGAACTGCCCACAGAGAGATCTGAACTCGTCCGCTCCGGCCGAAACTACGCGCGGCAAATGATAGTTTACGGCGTGCCTTCTCTCTACTGTCGGGGTCCACTCCGAATCTCTCCTGTCGAGGATAAGGCCTTCATGGAGCAGAGCAGAAACTACAATCCGCCGGTTCGTATCGAGCAGCTTTGCGATCTCGTCAATTGCCATTTGCTGATTTGCGAATAGATTACAGACGGTGATGGTCCTCTTTTGATCTGCAGGAACGTCTGTGGTGTCTTCGGGTGCGATGTACTTTTCCTGTGTCACACGGAACCCTTCTGGAGTGTAGAGATAAGGGATGAACATTCGCGATAGATAGATTCTGAGTCGATTCAGCATCGCGTCTCTTCCCAACGTCTAGGCTAATGCAGGCATCTGCAACGATTGGTAATGAGGGAGCACCGCAAGCTCGCCGCCGTTAGAACCGATTCCAAGAATAGTTGAGGCCCTATCTAAGCTGGAGGTAGCCTCCAACGGCTGTTTCGAGCAACCGTAGTTTTTCCTGAATACTATGTTCTGTGATTGGGAACGGTGAACGATCCAGCAGACTTCGCGCATTCTCGTAAGCCGCAGTGGCATCGAATCGTGCCGCACTGCGCTCATAATCGTCTCCTGCAAGAATGGCTTCTTTGACTGAGAACAAGCCTTTCTTGATCTCTGCCAAAACAGCTGTCTCGATCCTCACTTGCTCTGAACTTTCAACCAGGGACGCTCTTCTAGATAGTCTTGTTGCTGCCGCCGATCGCATGATGGCTCTCCTTTTTGTTTGGGACCGAATAGTTGCAGGCCCTTGAGTTAAGAACTGTTCAAAAGTGGACAAAGAGGAACCAAGACTCGGGCGGCGACCAATCCTTGACTGCGGGGCCAGTGGCCCTGGGCGTCGTGTTAGTCCGTAATTGAGGAAGTAGCCGCCAGAATGGGTCTAGCTAGCTTTAGTCCAGGCTTCAGGTGGGAGTCGGAAGGATTTGTGCTTTTTGGTGAGAGAAGGGATCTTGCTTTTTCTTTTTTAGGCGCTGCAGTGCCTCTTTCATCGTGAACTGGTCCGCAGCTTTCAGGTCTTTGAGTTCTTTCCATTCTAGAGGGAGAGCGACGGGCGCTCCTTGTCGAGCCCGGACCGCATAATCTGCGATCGCCGTGGCTGTATACTCATTGCGGAAATAATCGATGAATATCTTACCTTTACGTTTTGCCTTGCTCATCGTGGCGATGTAGGTTTCAGGCGCATCTGCGACCATTTCTTGAGCCACGGAGGCAGCGAAGGATTTAACTACAGCCCATTTGTTCTGACTTTTCAGCAGGACTGTGACATGAAGTCCCTTGCCGCCAGTGCACTTGAGCACCGACTCCAATCCCCTTTCTATTAGCCGTCGCCGGAGGTCCTCGGCTGCAAGCTTGAGGGCCGCGAACGGCACATTGGGCGCTGGATCGAGATCGAAGATGAGTCGGTCGGGGAAATCAATCGAATCGATACGGGCTCCCCAGGGATGAATCTCGATTGCACCCATTTGTATCAGTTCTAACAGGCCTTTTTCGTCTTCGATATAGAGGTACTCGTGCCGGTTCCCCCTATGATTGAACTCGAAAGGTTGTACGTCCGGCGCCAAGCCTCGGCCGGGATTGCGCTGGTAGAAACACCCGCCGCCGATGCCGGAAGGACACCGCAGCAAGCTCAACGGCCGCCGCACAATTCGCGGCAGCAGAACAGATGCGACGCCAGCATAGTATTCTGCCAGTTCGCCCTTAGTGATGCGGTTGGTTTTCGAGATCACGCGATCAGGGTGCGTAATCGCCACCCCGCCGACGATGAGGCTCTTGGTTTTCGCTTTCATTCTGATTTGTTTGCTATCAACGGCGCTACAGACGTCTCCTTTTTCACGTCGCGGGCATCTTTGTCTTGTCGCAAACCTTTGAATGAGGGATGACGGATGCGACCGTCTTGAGTCCACTCTGTGAACGCTACCTCGCAGAGCAAGACAGGTTTGATCCACCGGATCGACCGCCACTCTGGCGCAGCCACGCCCTCAGTTTCAGCACGCGTCAGCGTGGGTTTCTGAATGGCGAACTTATGGAAGAGTGCTGCAAGCTCTCGAGCTCGTTGCATCGAGAAGCCGGTGCCCACCTTCCCGGCATATCGAATCGCACCGTCTTTGTGGTATCCGAGATAAAGGGCACCCAGGGCGCGCTTCCCTGTCCGCACGCTACTGAAGCCGAGAATAATGAATTCCTGCCGCTGCACACATTTGGTTTTCAGCCAACTCTTCTGACGTCCCGCAACATAGGACGCGTCACCCTTCTTGGACACAATTCCTTCCAGGCCCGCGGCGCAAGCCTCGGCGAACACATCAGCTCCATGGCCCATGGCGTGATCACTGTAGCGAAGTGTCCGCTGTCGGGACCGTTTCAATAGTCCACGCAGTTTCTTCTTGCGTTCAATCAGCGGTAGCTTGGTCAAATCCTCATCATCAAGATGCAGAAGGTCGAAGACATAACCGATGATCTTCTGGGGATTCCCGGCGGCGCCAAGCGCTGCCTGCAGCGCCTGAAAACTGCTTTTGCCTTCCGGGTCGACTACCACGGCTTCCATGTCCAGTACAGCGCTCTTGGTCCTCAGCTTTTTGAGCGCCGCAGTGAGAGACGGAAAACTTTCGGTCCAATCCTTGCCGTTGCGGGTACGCAGACGGGTGCCATCGGAAACAAAACCCAGAAGACGATAACCATCGAATTTCATCTCATGTAGCCATGACATGCCTTCTGGCGGCGTCTCAACAAGGGTCGCGAGCTGTACTTGTGGATACTTCTTCATCAGTCGTATAACTTCGCCTCCAGATTCGGCATCCGTTGATTCTTTCCGGGAGCCCGGGGATCTATCTCGCGCAATGGTCATCCGAGTCATTTGTCGTAACCAGCAGCTGCGGCTCGTTGTGCCGACGCCTCCTGCCGCTGTGGGCAGTGAGAACCTGTCTCCAAACTCGAGACTAGCCGGCTAGGTACCTTATCAGCGGTTCAAAAGTGTACGAGCCTGAAAACCTGCGGCACGCGAGGTCAGGGCTTTGAAGTTCAAAACTTGCGACGGCCATGCCGAATTTGGAAGGCTTTGGTGGAGTGACGGCGTTTTGAGGTTTGCCTGCGCAAGGAGCCCTGGAAACAGAATAGGCAGGAGCTACGATGACGAAGTGGATCTGAAGTGGTAAACCAGCCACAAGGCTAAAACTTCCAGCTCTGCCGGTGATCAATCCAGCCGGCGTCGGGCAACGGTAAATAGTTTTGAGAGGTGCTCGGCATGAGGCCGCCGACACTTTGCTCGGCCAGTTTTGCGGGAGATGAGAATGATCAGGAGTGGATGAGAAGACTGTGTTAGAATTGGCAAAAGGAGTAATCATGAAGAAACCCAAAACAGAGCTAAGCCTTGCCAGGGCCATGATTATGACGGAGTTCACCCTTACCGAGTTGACTGTAGGTCTTGAGTTCGCCAATATCGCGCGTGAATCTCATTTGATGAACCGTTATGCCGAGGGAATGAGACAGAAGGCGCAGGCGGTAAAGGCGCATCAATCCGCTCTCAACTATCTTCCAGAAGCAGATCCAACAGAAGAGCAACAGGCTCTGATTGAAAAACGACTAGATGAGTTAGTAAGTGCCCTCAACACTCTAGACAAGATTTACCCCTAACACTATCTCCGCCTCGCAGATCGCCTCAGGCCGTTTGTCGCTCGTATTTTGAACTTCGCCCAACTACAGCGCCTCAATCACGGAGTCGGCATCCTTACCGTCGGTTCACGGTTTATGTAAAGCGTCGGTTTTTGAGGCCATGATGAAATCGTTGCGGTGCAAACCGCGAATCTTATGCGTCCACCAAGTAACGGTGACCTTACCCCATTCGGTCAACAAGGACGGATGATGGTCTTCAGCTTCTGCCAATGCACCTACTTTGTTAGTCCATGACAGAGCTTCGGAGAAATCCTTGAAGTTAAAGGATCTCTCGAGGCGCTTGATGCCGTCGCGCTCGACCAGTCTCCATTGGGGGATTTGAGGAAAGAACTCCGCGATCTCTCTCTCCGTAACGCGGGGCTCTTCCGCGTGGCATGCGACACACTTCAGTTTTGCCAAATCTTCCATATTGCCCTCCAGTGGAACCCAGTTTGCGAAAACTGTTCGCGCCTCGCGGTCTCCAATTGATCCATCCCACTCTCTCTGAATAAGTGTGAAGCTGGTCCCTGTTCACATCAGTGCCGCCCCTAGTCGCAAGCAATTGTCAGATGAGCGTCCCGGCACTGGGGACTCCTTCAGCCCTCAAGATAGAGTTAGCCTGCCAAAGCGCACAGCATTTGGGCATAGTCTCAAAACGTTCTTGATACAAGTTTGGAGCATTCTCCGCTTTATTGTGTTCGCTTGTTCCAAACGAGACAGTCAGTCTTGCTATTAGCGCACCATGCTTAGGGGGTACCAGAACTTCGACTGTCGGCTAAGGAGAAAACGGATGAAGAAAAGCAAGCTCAACCCAGATCGAGACCCGATGCCTGGCGGCGCTCGCATCGTAGACGGATCCAAACAACGAGGGAGTCGTACCGCGAGCATAAGCCCCCCCAAAAAAGCAACTGAACGCAACTCTGAAAAAAGACGCCCTCGATCTTCCTCAGGGCAAGACAAGAATGCTAGCGGGAGATCTCAAAGCGCGGGCAAACGGCGATCCAGCGCGCAGAAATCTCGGCCGACAAGCGTCGGCCCTGCGTAGGCCAGCTGCCTTAGGCCCAAGAACGGACTCAATCTGATTCAAATTTTCGCCCAGCCAAAGATCTGCGATGCAGATGGGCAGAACCCCGAGCAATGCAATAGAACGGGCGCACTTTTGTGCGTCTCGTGTTCGCTACTCGTTGGAGTTTGCGACTAGGGTGGCGCGTCATCCCTTAGGGCCGTTTGGTTTGGGCTTTCTTTAAACCGTAATCGCGCCGACATTGGCTGCGTGCGCTGGAGCTGCTAGCACGTGTGCGAGGAATGGAAAGCGCGCTTCGCTTTGAGTGAGCGAGTTGCTCGAAAAGTTTGGCTTGAGACCCGTTCGAAAGCATCAGTTCTTTGGAGGAACCTATCATGAAAGCAGTCGTATTCCATTCCATTGGCGACATTCGGTTGGACGAAGTGCCTGATCCACAGATTGAACAGCCCACCGATGCTATTGTCCGGCTAACCGCGAGCGCGATTTGCGGAACAGATTTGCATATCGTGCGTGGCACGATGAGGGGCATGAAACCCGGAACTGTGTTGGGGCACGAAGGCGTGGGGATCGTTCAGGAAGTGGGAAGAGATGTCAGGAACTTGAACAGGGGCGATCGCGTGGTGATTCCATCAACAATTGCCTGCGGCTATTGCTCTTATTGTCGGGACGGTTACTACTCGCAATGCGACAACTCGAATCCAAACGGACCTGAGAGTGGAACCGCCTTTTTTGGCGGGCCTGAGTCCTCCGGGCCCTTCCGCGGGCTCCAGGCCGAATGGGCTCGAGTGCCATTTGCCGCTGCAGGGCTTGTTAAACTTCCGGAGGAAGTCAGCGATGACCAGGCCATTCTCCTCTCCGATATTTTCCCGACTGCCTATTTTGGTGCGACCCTGGCTGAAATTGCAGCGGGCGACACGGTCGCGATCTACGGTTGTGGCCCCGTTGGCCAGTTTGCCATTGCAAGCGCCAAACTGTTAGGCGCTGGCCGCATCTTCGCAGTTGACACAATAGAGTCCAGATTGAACATGGCAAGAGAGCAAGGAGCCGAAGTGATCGACTTCAACGCCGAAGATCCAACTGAAGCCATCAAGAGGTTGACTGGGAAGATCGGAGTTGACCGGGCGATTGACGCTGTGGGAGTGGATGCCGTTACTGCGCGCTCAGGCCCGGCAGCGAAAATCGATCGCAATCAGAAAAAGCACTTCGCCGAAGAAGTGAAGAAGGTGGCGCCGACGACAAATCCAGAAGGCAATAACTGGATTCCAGGTGATGCGCCTTCCCAAGCCCTAGCTTGGGCTGTGGATTCGTTGGCAAAGGCAGGGACGCTTTCCATTATCGGTGTCTATTCCGAAGACCTCGAATCGTTTCCCGTTGGGAAAGCGATGAATAAGAACCTCACCGTCAACATGGGGAATTGCAATCATCGGACGTACATTCCTAAGCTTGTGGACATGGTACGTAGCGGCATCATTGATCCAACTGAAATACTCACGCAAAAAGAACCGCTCACTTCTGCCATTGACGCTTACAAAGCATTCGATGAGCGACAACCTGGGTGGATCAAAGTTGAGCTCAAGCCACCGGCATCGTCAGTTGGGTTCGTCTAACCAACATCGGGCGTGGATGCGCTGGCTGTCAGAAGCGCTTCACGTTCAGGCGATCTTTGAAGATGTGTGCAGCATACCGGGTTGCGCTTGTGACCAGTGAGGGTATTCCTGCAGTAATTCCTCAGGATCACGGTAAACCGCGAAGCAGCCGCCACGCAGAAGATCTTCTTGCCGAAAGCCGCCGCAGCGCAACCCGATGATCTCCAATCCCAGCCTCGTCGCAGCCGCAGCATCGTAGGGTGTGTCTCCGACGACAACGACTTGTTCGGAGTTGAGATGTCCCTTGGAGAGGGCGATTGCAAAAATATCCGAGTAGGGCTTGGTGTGCTGGAGATCGTCCGCTGAGGTTTCAGCCGCAACCAAATCCTCAACACGTGCCAGCTTCTTGCAGTGCGCAATTTCCTGCTTGCTCCCTGACGACGCCAAAACAATCCGTTTGCGTTCTCCTACGATCTTGCGAAATAACTCCCTCACTTTGGGAAATGCCGTCACGCGAGGCAAATACGCCTGTTTAAAGAGCTCAGCCCGATACTCTTCCAACTGACTACCGAATGAGGACAGTTCTTCCGTCGAAAAAAAGAAGGGCAAGAATTTGTCTGGACCCTTACCGAGTTGACGACGTATCTCTGGAAACGGCACGTGCTTTCCAAAGCGCTGAAACGCATCCTTCCAAGCTCTGGCATGTAGATCGACCGAGTCAACCAGAGTTCCATCCACATCGAAAATTACGCCTTGAATCATGGCTGCCTCCGTTTCGAGCCTGAGCGGCTCGCATGTCGCACATTTCCCATTCTTTATCTTTAGAGATTTAGAGGTGGCTTCCTGGAGGTCGATTCAGGGCGAGAAACCACGACTTGGTTCCAGATCTGATGATGTAGCCTCGGATCGGGCCTCAACACTGGAGCACCCAGAAGCATGGCGGTCTATTCTAGGTCGTTCAGGTCACTAAGGATTCTTGTCAGCATGCCAACCATCTCCGCCGGAGCGGGAGCGTAGCCGAGTTTTTCGGTCTCCATCCGCATGGCGAGCTCGAATCCCGGCGTCAGAATCATGTCCATTCCAGCCATCGTTGCCACGACCTTCTGATACTCCGGAAAATCCTTCAACACGTCGTAGTAGATTCGCAATAGGGCGATAACACTCTGGACTCTCTCACGGGCTTTGGCATGCGCATCACCGATCTCCTGCAGAACGTGAGCAATCGAGTCGTCGGAGTCTGCAAGAACGTCTGCTGGGCCGAATTCGCGCTCCATGTCTCGGTATAGCCTCGTAAGCTCCTGGTCGATCTCGTCGCTCATAAAAGCATTTTCTGTTGCAAAACCGAACCTTTCAGTCCTCGATTGCTCATAAGCCTGCAAATTCCGAGAGAGACCAATTGGCTCGCATTTCGAGCACTCAAACCAGGAAGGTAGGCGCACGGAAGAGGAACGCTAGACATCCTGATTTTCGAACATCGAACGGGATGTCGAAGATTTGTCGAGCCATAGCCGCTTGCCGTTGAGAAAGACTTCGGCAAGATCAGTTTCTCAGAAGCCGCTCATGAAAGTTGTTTAGTTTTGAACATCAGATTGCACTGATACGAACACGGCAAAGTTGCCCCATGAGTTGCATACACAGCATGGGCGAAGATGAGGATTAAGGTGAGTTCCGGCCCTTTTGGCGAGGATTCCCAGCGCTTGCTTATAGCGCGGGGACCATCCGGTTCACTGACTGTAAAGAAGGATATCTCCGAAACGTTTAGTATTGACCATTCTTGATCGGAGACTGACCTGAAACTTATCTACAGGGCAATTTTTTGTCGTGAACTCGAGGAGGTTCTGATGGCAAGCAACTCAAAAAACTCGGAATGGGGTTTATGCAAGGATTGTGAATGGTGGCAGATCGAACCGAAGGCGCAGGTTGCTGATAAGACGATGGGTTTATGTATCGAAGAGAGTCTGCAACCGTTTCGGGTCAGAGTTTCGGGCAATAGTGGTTGCAATCTTTATGCGGAAGGCACACCGGCCAGAGCGAAAGGCTCTTCTGATGCACCGCCGACTGCAGCGCCCACGCGCTGAAGACGCTGCGCGAGTCAAATCCCGTAGCCCGAGAAATTGGCAGGAAGCTTTCGCCATAATATAGATGTGGGAGGAAGGCATCTCAATGAAATCCACCCTCACAAGAGGAAGCAGAAAGATGTGCGGTAATCCAACGCCTCGCTGTGAATTTGATGCACAGGATTTAATCTTCCGGTTAGAGACGATTATTCCGGCTGACCTCGGCAAAATCTCTCCGGTCGTCGAGCAAGTTATGGAACTGGCCCGAGAGATGGACTGCACAACCGGGAAGGAATTCGAAATCGAAACGGCTCTGCGTGAGGCCTTGGCCAACGCTATCGTACATGGATGCAAACAGGACCCGAGCCAGAAGATACAGTTATGTGTCGGATGTGATCAATCGAGGGGAGTCCTTATCATTGTACGGAACCCGGGGGAGGGCTTCGATCCCGCCAGCATTCCAAACCCGACAATTGGGCAAAACATCTATGCAACTCGGGGACGTGGGATCTTCCTCATCAATCAGCTGATGGACGAGGTCCACTATGAGAACGGGGGTACTGAAATTCATATGATGAAGCATTGACTTACTTCAGTAGGCTTTCTTGCAGGCTCGACACTTACTCGTTAGGTTCCCAACTCGGAACCACCATGGTTGTCATCATTTTCTACTGCCAAGATAGCTCTGCGATGAATCGGAGGTTCGAGTCAGCGTCGATGCTTGTTGGCACGGTGGCCAAAGCTTCCTGCCGACAGAAGGCCTCTCCGCTTGATTTTTGTCGGCTTGTTTGATCGTGGTTCGATCAAGTAGTTTCATCCGGAGATTAAACATCATGAGGAGGGCATATGAAACTGACAGAATTGTTGCTGGCAGAGCTGGACCGTGAGGTGGAACGTTCGCGCCGGGCTTTGGAGCAGGTTCCCGAGGGCAGGTACGACTGGAAGCCCCACGAGAGGTCTATGATCTTCGGATATCTGGCAAACATGGTTGCTACGATTCCTCAGTGGGTGGCAATGGAGATCAATCAAGACGAACTGGATGTAGCTCCGTCGGATGGCAGAAAGATGGAACAGAAGCGCATGGATACGAGCAATGAACTGCTAAAGGCACTGGACAAGGCCGCCGTTGACGCCCGTTCTGCCTTCAAAAAAACTACCGATGAATCCCTGATGACCAATTGGCGATTGCTGGCTCGCGGACAAGTCGTAATGGAGGCACCACGCTACGTGATGATTCAGGACACCATTAATCATTGGTCGCATCACCGGGGACAGATGACAGTCTATCTGCGTCTCATGGGTGCAAAAGTTCCCTCTATTTACGGACCATCAGCAGACGACAACCAGTTTCGTTAAGGAGACTGAATTTCGAAGCGTTCACGTTTGAACTATTTTCTTCGTCGCACCAGATAACTTGGCCATTGAAGTACGCGTTCTGCGCAACGTGGATCGAGTTACGCGGCACATCCTACGGTCGTGTTTGACTCAACTTTGGCGTAATCTTCTCGATATCGCCGGTGATGAGCCGGGCTGCGCGCTGGTAGGTCACGTAAGCCCATGCCCATTCGAAAATCACGACGAAACGGTTTCGAAAGCCAATCAAGAAGAACACATGAACAAACAGCCAGGCTAACCAGGCAAGGATCCCCGAGATTCGAAGACGACCTAGATCCGCTACAGCTTGAGCCCTGCCAATGGTTGCAAGGTTGCCCTTGTCCCAATAGTGGAAGCTCTCTCTCGGGAGGCCAGCAATGGTCCGCAAAATGTTGCGGGCTGCGTGCCTTCCCTGTTGGATGGCCACCGGGCAGACTCCAGGTAATGGGTTTCCGTCTTGATATGTGAAGAGAGCCAAATCGCCAATGACCATAACCTCGGGATGTCCTGGGACTGTCAAGTCGGCCTCGACACGCACTCGACCAACACGATCCAAGGGAACTCCCAGCGACCGCGCCAAGGGCGAAGCAGTGACCCCAGCGGCCCACAAAACGGTTTCAGCTTCGATCACCTCAGGTCCCAACAGGACTCGTGCTGGCTCGATCGAGGTGACCCTCCTATTCTTTAGTACTTCGACACCAAGGCGTTTCAGCGAGTTCTCCGCAGCATTGGAGAGTTCTTCTGGAAATGATGCCAACACGCGAGGGCCAGCCTCCACCAAGATCACTCTGGCGTCTCGTGGGTTGATGGATCGGAAATCGCTAACCATCACGTGACGCGCAATTTCAGCGATTGCCCCGGCGAGCTCAACCCCTGTGGGACCCGCACCGACGATCACGAAAGTGAGGAGAGCGCGACGATGGGTCTCAACGAGTTCACGTTCGGCCCTCTCAAAGGCGAGGAGAATGCGTCGTCGAATCTCCAGTGCGTCCTCCAGACTCTTAAGACCAGGGGCGTTCTCTTCCCATTCGTCATGTCCGAAATAGGCATGTCGAGCGCCGGTCGCGAGGATGAGATAGTCGTAGGGTATGGTTCCGTCGGTCAGGGCCAGATTGTGCGCCGGGAGATCGACGGAAATGGCTTCCGCGAGCAAGACACGCGCATTCTCTTGTCTGCGCAGGATGGCACGGATGGGGTGCGCAATATCTCCGGGGGAAAGGGCAGCCGTCGCGACTTGATAGAGCAGCGGCTGAAAGAGATGATGATTGCGACGATCGACCAACGTTACCTGAACATTCTTGCCGCGCAAAGCCTGCGCCGCATAGAGCCCACCGAATCCACCGCCAACGATTACAACCCGCGCACCGCTAGCCGTCTTCATGAGGAAATCATAACAGGATTCGACAGATGAGATCGTCGTGAATCAGTCACCTCTGCGAACGACTGGCGCAACCCTTTTATCGATACGTTCTGACTGAAGCACTTGAATTGCTGCCGTGGACCACAGATGTTGAAGACTCTCACAACCGCACCAGTTCGTCTAAGCATCTGGAACTCGGGTGCTATCTTAATTCAGCGACGAATGATTCGTGGACGACCGGGTGCTTCTCTGAATCTTCATTGAAATGCCTGCACTGCAGGAGGGCGTGGTAGGCTGAATTGGATCAATCAGTCGAAATCGGAGACGACTCACCAAGGCGTTCACCGCGGGAGTCACAGGAAGCGATCGGCGCCAGGCTTAGGTCCTGGAAGGGCTCATCTAACCTTTGCGTTTAAAAAACTGTACGGCCCTTTCATGCTTTTCCGCAGCTTCCCGGGTTTTAAAGGTTCCGAGGTTCTTTCTACGACCGGTCGTCAGATCCTTCTTTCGAGAATAGAGCCGATACTTACCTGAGGAGAGCTTCCTTATCATCTCTTCTCCGTCAATGGTCTCCAGAATTTCGATTCACTCTAACGATGATTGGAGACCCCATTGCCAGCCCGGCTGTTCACCTGCGCAGTCCCGGCGTCGCCAGGGTGATTCCGCCCAACTACCTCTCCACTTTGAGATTGTTTTTGACGGAAAAGACGCCCGACACTCCGTTCGCTTGAATGTTAGCAATGTTCTTGTCTCCTTCGTTGGCGACGACCCCTTCAAGAGTCACGTTACCATTTTTCACGATGATATGAATGGGTGGCACTGACCGGATGCTATAGCGTTGCAGAGCGGTATGACCGTAAATCGCGCGGTAAACCGCGATCCGGAGACGGTCGTCGTTCGGAGACAGTGGAAGTACTTCGATGTTGTTGGTTACTTTCTCCACGCCCTCAATGTTCTTGACTACATTCTCTGCTCCGCTCTTGAGTGTTGGACGAACGACCTGTCCCGATAGAATCACTTGCTCACCGTCGATCCGATACTCGAGGTTGTCAAAAACATCGTAGTAGGGAAGCGTCACCAATTCGTGCCGAACCTCACGTTCAAGCCTGTGTTGCACTTGAGAGGGGTCACGCCCTGTCTGGACCTTGGGTTTGATTTCCTTGGGATCCTTCACGGCAATTGAATACACCTGCGGGACAGTCGCAAGTATCAGTATCAAAAAGATTTCCAGAAGACCTTTTATTGGACCTTTCATGTTTCCTCCCTATCCATCTTGAAAAGCCGCCCAGTTAGATACTAAGCACATATGGCTAGCGGCTCAGTTTCAAATTGACCCAATACCAATTGCAGGGGAGCGCAGCGAGCACTATACGCCTCCATTATGGCCTTCCGGCGTTCTCAAAAAGAGAACTAATGGTTAAGGATCAGGGTTTTCTTACCCAAAACTTTGTAGGCGCTGAGATTGATCTGCGATGGAACTACGTTCCAGGAGTCGAGGATGACTCATCGTTTGTCTGCGGTGTACATCCTAAAAGTGGCATATATGGCGGAGAGAGTGGGATTCGAACCTCGCCTTGGTATTGCTGCGCAATAACTTATTGATTCTTCAGTTCTCGTCGCCTGAGACATAGTTCTATGTAGGAAAGTGTCCAGGGATCTGAGGTCCAACAGCTATCACCCAGGAAGTGCCGACTGGTCGACATGGCAGCAAATGCCTACTCCATCGGCAATTGGTTTGACAAGGGTACAATGGACGAGTTGGTGGAGCACGACTTTGCCTCACTGTCTGAGGCGCATTTTGGGGTGACCCGAATTCGCCACGACTGATTTCACGCACATGACTTCTGGTCAGGAATACGCTTCTCTCAACTGCTGCTTTAAGAATCGTAGGTCGCGGATTCCTGCGGCCAGACTGTTTTCAAAGCGAGCTGATTTTGTTGAGCCACCGGGGTCGTACTCAATATGAAGCGAAATGGGACCCTGAAAAGAGACTTCCCTCAGTATCTTGAAAAACTCGGGCCATCGTACCATTCCCTCGCCCAGCGGCACCCAGCGGGTCTTCCATTGGCCTCCACTCTTTTCCCAGACGAAGTCTTTGATCGCAACCATCTTCAGCTTCTCGGAAAGTCGCCGGAACCCCAGGTTCCACGCATTGTTACCCCCCTCAATGGTGGCCTGGCCGGGATCGAAATAGAACCCGATCCATTTTGGATCCAAACTTTGGAGAATCTGCCAGGAGTCCCACAAAGATCCGCCCACGAATGGCCCGGAATGATTGTGAAAGCCAGCCTGAATGCCCACCCGGCGGCCCAGATCCACCAGCTTCTTGAGCTCTTGCTGAGTCGACTCTAACCTGGAGCGCCATGCCTCAAGGTTCTCGTAAGGATAGTAGCCGAGTTTGTAGTAGGCAATCCCAAGACTGGCTGCGGTGGTAAGAACCGTTTGAGCCATTGAATCACTCGCCGACGTGATCCCCGTCGTTATCATCGGGATTGAAAGTCCATTCTCTTTAAACACCGCTGCAGCTTTCGGCAGATCCTCGACCACACGCTCAGGCTTGACCAAACCTCCAGGACGGACCGTCAGGTCAGCGCCCACTACTCCTACCTGCCGCAACATGGTGGCGACTTCCCGATAATCAAAATCGGCCAGATGATCCGTAAACAGACAAATCTTGGCTTCAGGCGTCGAGGCAGGTGGCAACAGGGCTAACGGTGCAATTGCAGCAACCTTCATGAACTCTCTTCGGTGCATCGGCTAGACTCCCACTGGGTTTAAACCCAGTTCTGGATGAGGGTCTCAGAACGTTCGCGAGCCGTGGGCCCCCTTATCTCTGACCCACCTTGGGGAGAGGGGAACCGAAATCTGGCGAGTCTCAAGACCTAAACGATCCCCTGCGCCACCACCACAAGGGGAGAAGTCACTTGCGGGATGGAGTGCAGGCAGTCCCGGTGAGGTGCTTTCGAACGAAGGCGGCCGCTTCGCGGCGGCCAGCCTCGAGGATGCCCTTGTCGCCGCCGCGGTAGCCGTGTTCGCCACCGGGGATGCCGACAAGGCGGTGTTCAACGCCGTGGCGAGCCAGCTCGGCGGCCATTCGCTGTGGCTGTTCAAACGGAACGTCGGTATCGGCTTCACCATGCATGAGGAATGTCGGCGGGTAGGTCGGCGTGACATGGTGCACCGGGCGGTACGGGAGGAACTTTTCGATTTCCGTCTTGGGATCCCAGCCGGAGACGGCCTTGGGCCAATCGGCGTTGCGGCGCACGAAATCATTGAACGCGTTGCCGTCTCCCTTCCGGTCTGCCCCGTTGGCGATCGGCAGCCCCGACACCTGGCGCCAAGCTTCGTCGCGTGAAAGGTGGGTCTCGTAGTGCGGCCGGTGCGGACTGGGGTTTGTCTGCCAGGGGCCCACCGGATCGCAGTAGCTCATCTCCGCCACGAGCACACAGGGCCGGGGGTGAACCCGGAATCCGGTCATCAGGGTCAAGTAGCCGCCGGCCGAGGCTCCCGTGGCACCAATGCGTCCCGCGTCGGCGCCGAAGAGAGCCGGGCCCTTCTCACGCACCCAGCGGAAGGCGTCCTCAATGTCCTCAATGATCCCAGGCAGTTTCGTCTCCGGCGCGAGGCGGTAATCAATCGAGACGACAACGAAGCCGTCGGCCAGGAAGAGGTTCTTCAATGGGTTTTGTTGAATACCATCGCGGCCGAGGTTGATCAGCGAGCCGCCATGGATATACACGATGACGGGCCGAGGAGTCCGGCCAACGGTCGGCTGGTAGACGTCTGCTTTGATTTCGAGTGAGCCAACGCGCTTGTAGACGAAAGTCTGGACACGCGGTTCCGCAACCGACACGGCAGCGGCGAGCAATAATCCCGGCAGGAAAACTATGGCGCGGGTAGAGGAACCATTGAACCGGGACGGTTTCTTCATGGACATAGAGACGAGATCGCAACAATGTTTGAACGACTCCAACGAAATGCTCGCGAAGTCACCGAATAGCCCACTATCGATGATCCTCCGGAGAATCTGTTTGGTTCTTGTTCAGGATTTCGCCGTAGATTTCTGGGCGGCGATCCCGAAATGCTTTTCGCGAGCGGATCCTGTCGTCCAACGTGATTTTTGCCATGACAATCTCCTCGGTCTCTCCGCGGCTCTGCGCAACGATTGTGCCATCCGGATCAACGATGAACGTATTCTTCGGATGAACATGAGCCACATACACTGAGTTCTCATAGGCACGTGCCCGCATCAGGATGTCTTCATTGATCTCCTCAATCCCCAGACCAAAAGCGGGGACCAGAATGACCTCAGCGCCCTTGATTGCGAGAATGCGGGCGGTCTCCGGCAATTGCCGGTCAAAACAGATTAGCATGCCCAATCGCCCCAAAGGGGTCGAGAAGACTGGAAACTCGGAGCCCTTCTGGTTGTAAGGCTCA
>Ga0075418_10002987_pt1 | contig 19310 bp, 19 predicted proteins | sample SoiMetdeltSBSDD2_FD_81776 | JGI IMG/M metagenome (GOLD analysis project Ga0075418, IMG submission 81776) | Bulk soil microbial communities from a Populus tree surrounding site in Tennessee, USA - Soil MetaG P. deltoides SBSDD2 | ecosystem: Environmental > Terrestrial > Soil > Tree plantation...
CAGGTCGGCACCAAAACAGGCCGCGAAGCGGGTAGCGGCGAAGGACGTACGCGCCAAAGCCGGCTAGACCTCGTGCGCGCGGGCGAACCCGAGCACTAGTGTCTGACTGAGCACAACCTAACTGCGTATGAGCGTGAATCCGAACATGGGTAAGAAAAAGCTGCGTAAGCCCAAGGCGCGTAATGACAGCGCGCGCGTTCCTGCTCCGCTCGCGCAGCTTCCGGAGGGTTCGAGTACGAATCCGCCCGAGCAGCGCTGTTATGACATGCCCTATAGCGCACAAGCCCCGCGCATGATTAATCCTGATCTTGGTCTGCACAACCTGGTGGCCCGGGTTGGACACAATGGCGCGTACGAGATCGCAGTCACGCTACTGGACGCACCCGATCACCGACTGATCCGCTCCGGCGTACTGCTTGCCCACCGGGTGTTGGATGGGCGCGGTGAGTGGTACATCACAGCCCCGGACTGGCACCCGCTGCTGCCGATAGACCACATCGAGTTGATGGGCCACGCCGATCTCCCCGAAGCGCTGGCCGACATGATCCGGCCGCTGCGCCGCCGCGCGACCCTCGGCCCAGTCGCGGCGCTTACCTGTGATCGACGCGAGTTCGCACTCCGTGACGACCTGGGCATCACTCTCGCGTTGCTGCGCGATGACAAGGTCACCGTACGCCGCGGAGGCCTAACCACGGCGCGCTATCGCGAGGTCTTGATCACTCCCGTCGGGCCTGGCCTCACCGATGAGCAGATGGCATGGCTCGACCGTGCCCTGGTGCAGTCTGGAGCCACCCAGCTCCCGCGTTTCCCGCGACTGCCCTCCCGCCTTGGCGCGCCTGCGACTGGGCCCACCGACCTCCCGGTGCCCGGCCCCTTCGACGCCACCGCTCCGTTCAAGAAGTTTGTCTCACAATTGGTGGCCGTGAGGCTGAGACAGATTGTGGAAGCTGATCTTGCGATCCGCAGCGGCGATCTTGCAGCGGTTGACCGGCTTGCTGATCAAGCTGCTCGGCTGCGGCTCGAGTTGAAGGGACTCTCCGTGGTCCTCGACTCAGAGTGGGTCGAAGATCTCTATGACGAGCTTGGTTGGATCTCTCTTGAGGGAGACTCGTCCAACTCCGATGGTCATGATCGCCTGACCTCGCGACTCCGCAGCGAGCGCTATCTCACTGTGCTGGAACGACTCGTTGCCGCGGTCCGCTCGCCCAAGCTGGCCGATCAGCGATCCGATCCGACGAGCGAGGTGCTCGCCGGCTTGGTCTCGATTGCCGTTACCCGCATGGGCAGGTGTGCCGATCAGCTGAATGCCGACTCGGTCGACGAGGAGTGGGAGGAGGCCTGGCAGGAGATGGGACGCCTCGAGTGGGTCGTTGGCGTCGCAGGTCAAGTGCTCCCAGAGGAAGCGGCCCTGATCCAGCACCAGTTGCTCAAGCCCCGGCAACTGCTAGCCGAAATCCACAACGATCATCGTCGCGAGCTGGTCACCGCGGAGCAGGTTGCCAAGCTCCTTCCGGTCCAAGCGTTTGCCGCCGGGCGTGACTTCGAACGTGAGTTCCGGAGAACGCGTCGGGCCCGGCGCGAATTCGTGGAGGTGTGGGCCAAGACCAAGAAGAAGCTTGGCGCGTGAGCACAGCAGACGGGATCTTCATCGTCTTCGAGGGCGGTGATGGGCTCGGCAAAACGACCCAAGTAGACATCTTGTGCAAATGGCTGGCGAATGCTGGTCATGATGTCCTGAAGACCTTCGAACCCGGCGACTCGACCGTCGGGGCAATGATCCGACAGATCGTCCTCGACCCGGCCACCGGTGAGATGTCTCCGCGCGCGGAGGCATTGCTCTATGCGGCCGACAAGGCGCAGCACGTCTTCGCCGTCGTCCGGCCGGCGTTAGAGCGAGGTGCCGTCGTGGTGTGTGATCGATACGTCGACTCGATGCTGGCTTATCAGGGAGCTGGGCGGGTGCTGCAGCTTGCCGACCTTGAGCGGATCGCGCATTGGGCTACCGAGGATCTCCAACCTGATCTGACTGTGGTGCTCGACGCTGAACTGCGGGACGGAGTCCACGCCAAGTCGGACAAGGATCGCCTGGAGTCGGCCGGAGAGAAGTTCCACGAGCGGACCCGGTTGTTCTTCCTCGAGCTGGCGCGTCGGGAGCCGGAACGCTACCTGGTGCTGGACGCGCGGGCATCACGAGAGGAGATCGCGGCCTGGGTCGCGGCACGGGTCGTGCCGTTGCTCTCGTCGGTCGCTCGCGGATGACGTTTCAAGCGAGCTGCGAGCGTCGGCATTGCGCGGGCAGCTCCCGCTGTGGGCGGTGGATGGCAGAGTGGTCGCGTGACTGCCACGCCTACCGATTCCTCGACAGTTGAATCAGCTGCTGATCTTGGCGTCTGGGCGGAGCTGATCGGTCAGGCTGGGGCTGTTTCCATCCTGCAACGCGCCGTAGCTGGTGAACCCCACGCAATGAGTCACGCCTGGTTGTTCACCGGGCCACCGGGTTCGGGGCGCTCCAATGCGGCGCGTGCCTTCGCCGCGGCGCTCGAGTGCGGCCTGGGCGGATGCGGGAGGTGCACCGCGTGCCGCACGGCATTGTCCGGCGCGCATCCCGATGTGACTTTGGTGCGTACCGAGTTGCTCTCGATCGGTGTCGATGAGGTACGCGAGCTGGTCCGGCGAGCCGTGATGAGACCGATCCTGGGACGTTGGCAGGTCATTGTTATCGAGGATGCTGATCGGGTCACAGAACGCGGTGCTGACGCCCTGCTGAAGAGCATCGAGGAGCCAGCACCGCGTACGGTCTGGATCCTGTGCGCACCGACACCCGACGATGTGGTCGCAACCATTCGATCGCGCTGCCGCCAGCTGACGCTGCAGACCCCGACGATCCCAGCAGTGGCGCGCCTGCTGGAGACGCGCGACGGCATCGAACCGGAGCTCGCGGCGTACGCTGCACGGGTTTCGCAGGGACATGTGGGACGTGCGCGCGTCCTGGCTCGTGATGCCAGCGCCCGGAGTCGGCGGGAGCAGGTCTTGCAGATCCCCTTCCAGCTGCATGGGCTGGGCGCTTGTCTGATCGCCGCCGCTCAGATCGTCGAGTCGTCTACGGCCGAGGCGGCCGAGGCGACGAGCGAGCTGGATGCCAAGGAGCGGGCGGCACTGGAGGAAGCCTTGGGATTCGGCACGAAGGGGGCGCGGCCGCGTCAGGCTCAGGCTGCGATCAAGGAGCTGGAAGATCAGCAAAAGGCCCGAACCAAGAGGTTTCAACGCGACGCAATCGATCGCACGCTCACTGAATTGACCGGCTTCTACCGCGATGTGCTGAGCATCCAGACCGGCTCTGGTATGCCGCTGATCAATGAGGATCTCCGGCCCCAGATCGTTGTGCTGGCGCGGAAGTCGACCCCTGAGTCGACTCTGCATCGGATCGACGCGTTGCTTGGTTGCCGAACTGCGCTGGAAGGGAATGTTGCGCCGCTTCTCGCGGTCGAGGCTGCGCTGATCGGTCTGGTCGAAGGCTGAGGCTGCGGTGACGGCGGAAGCTGCCGAGCCTGGATGCGGCGGCGAACTATACCCCACTTGATCCGCAAATGTTTGGGGTTCATTTTCTTCGACTTATTTAGTAGCCTGGGCCGCACAGGTTGCCGGAGGGGACGAACCCCCGAGCGTCCTCTCCGACAACCTCCCAAGGTCTGGCCAGTGAGCCAGACCTTTTCTTTGCTTTGCTTGCCGAGGATCTCCCGCCGTCGATGACTGCAACGCACGTACACGTGCGTTGCCGGCGCGATGCATCCGTTGCAACGTGTGTGCCGGGTCAGTAGCGGACGTTCACGTCCCTTTCTGACCTCGCGGGAGGCGGCAGCAGACGGAGTGACACTCTGGCCTAGTCCGGCGGGGGCGGCACGAGGATCAGCCCAAAGGTCACAAATTGATATCGGAAAGTGTTGCGCTCGGAAGAAGTTTCCCCCTACGGTGGAAACCGGCTTCGTTTCCGTTTCGTTATCTGACGCGCGGGATGAATGCCGAGGGGGAAAGAGCTCAGGGGCATCCGATGTGCCGCTGGGATCGCGTGTCCGTTTGCCGAACTCCGCTGCACGGCACCTTGCCGGGAACGTCCCGGGCGAAGCGGAGGCGGGGGAACCAGTGGATCTCTCTCGGGTCAAGAGCGAGAGGGTCCCGGGGGCTGAAGCGCTCACTGCGGTGTGATTCCACACCGCAGGAGCGCTGGGACATCACCGCCCGTGAGCCATCAGGTCACCCTCACAGGCGTACTCGGGGGAAGGATTTACTTCTAGGTGACCTCCACCATCGTCAGGCGCGCCGTCGGCGGTGGTGCTGCGCTTACCCTGTCCTTTGGGCTTGCTCTGTGCTTTGGGATTGGGCTCCTGGGCGCGACACCAGCCGAGGCAGCAACCACAACCGTGTGGGACCGCGTCGCCAAGTGCGAGAGCGGTGGCAACTGGAAGATCAACACCGGCAATGGTTTCTACGGTGGGGTGCAGTTCTCTGCAAGCACATGGAAGGCGCACGGCGGCAAGACCTACGCCAGCCAGGCACATCTGGCGACCAAAGCCGAACAGATCGCGATCGCACGTCGAGTGCTTGCGCGCCAGGGCCCAGGTGCCTGGCCGACCTGCAGTCGACGTGCGGGACTGACCAAGTCGAACGGGAAGGCGTTCGCGCATGCGATGCCGGCGAGCAATCCCGGAGCGTCGAAAAACCAGAAGGCAAGCGAGTCGAACAAGAAGATCGCCAAGAAGTCGACTCACAAGAAGTACAGTGCTAGCGGCAAGACCGTTCATGTCAAGCGTGGTGACACGCTTCGCAAGATCGCCAAGCGCTACCACGTCGAGGGCGGTTGGAAGGGCTTGTGGAAGCTCAACAAAAAGACGATCAAGGATCCGAACTTGATCTACATAGGGCAAATTCTCAAGATCAAATAGGTCTGAATGGCGCGGGTGGGACCCTGCCCCCCAGTAAGCCCACCCGTGGAAGCCCGGCAGACCCGCATCTGCCGGGCTTCCGGTTTTTCCAGGTGGCCGTTCGAAGTCCAAGAGGCGCTCTTCGCCACGCTCCGACACATGAGAACGAGTTCGGCTTTAGGCTTGGGCTATGCCGCGGGTCATGGCTGTCTCGTTCGAGCGGTACGGCCGCCTGTACTACCTCGATCCGGGCGAGCGCGACTACAGCGTCGGTGACCATGTCCTGGTACCCACCGAGTCCGGCCCCGAAGTGGCGGAGTGCGTGTGGGCGCCCGAGTGGGTCGACGAGGAGGGGTTTGGTGGGCTGCCGATCTGCGCTGGTCTGGCTGGCTCGGAGCAGCTGGAACGTGACGCGAGCAACCGCCGGCGACGCGCAGAGGCGAAGCTCGCCGCCAGAAAGTTGATCAAGCGAAATCAGCTTCCGATGAAGGTTGTCGCTGTCGACTTCGTCGATTCCGGCATCGACTTCGATCAGCTGGTCGTGATCTACTTCACCGCCCCGCACCGTGTCGACTTCCGGGCATTGGTCAGCGAACTGGCCCGCACCTTGCATGCGCGGATCGACCTGCGCCAGATCGGCTCGCGCGACGGCGCCCGGCTGGTTGGCGGCCTGGGGAACTGCGGCCGGGATCTCTGCTGCGCCACCTTCCTCAAGGACTTCGAGCCGGTTAGCTTGCGGATGGCCAAGGTGCAAGATCTTCCGCCAAATCCGCTGAAGATCTCAGGGGCCTGCGGCCGACTGATGTGCTGTTTGAAGTACGAGCATCCGCTGTACGCCGAGTTTGCGCGTACGGCGCCGGCTATCGGGGAGCAGGTTGCGCTGGATGATGGCGACGGCGTGGTTGTCAGCCACCAGGTGCCTGCCGATTCGGTCGTGATCCGGATGAGCGCGAATGGCGCCACCAGGAGCTGTTCGCTCGCAGCGGCCTGCGGCGCTCGCCAGCTCTACGCGTCTCGCAGCGCGCCGGAGCAGGTCCAGCGCCCGCAGCGGAAGGGCCGAGTACGCCGGCGGCGACCGGACGACGAAAGCTGACGTCTTCATATCGTTCCTGGACTGGCAACCTCATGTTGATCTTGACGCCCAGGATTGATCGGGCAGCCGCCGCGTAGGCTCTGCATATGCCGCCCGCCGCCCGCCGTCTGCGCCTCGTAGGCGTCATTCTGGCGGGATTGCTAGCTGTCCTGGCGGCATGTTCGACGGGTAAACCGACGACGGCCGACCGGCAGTCCCCGGTGCCGTCGCCTTCGCCGGCCGATAGCTCAAGCCCAAAGTTGCCCAAGGACGGGCGGCCGCTGCAGCCCATCCCGACGGTCAGGCCGGAAGGTTTTGCCCAGCCGCCACCGGGCAGAGGATTGGCGCGCTACCAGCAGCAACGACTCAATTGGGAGCACTGCGGTCCTAAGCTCACCTGCAGCACGATGCTGGTGCCGCTGGACTACGCCGATCCTGACGGAACCGCGATTACCCTCGCGGTGGCCAAGCGCGCGGCGACGAGTGACAAGCGGCTCGGCAGTCTGATCATCAATCCGGGCGGTCCAGGTGGCTCGGGAGTGGGCTACGTCGGCTACTTCAACGCCGATGGTCTGGAGAACTACGACATCATCGGCTGGGACCCGCGAGGGGTCGGGCATTCAACGCCGGTGACCTGTTTCGGCAAGGACGATCTTGATCACTACTTCTCGATGGACAGCTCGCCCGACAATGGCACCGAGCTGCAGGCCAGGATCGATGAGCAGATCGCGTTCGGCAGATCCTGCCTTGATCGATCGGGTGTTCTGCTAGAGCACATCTCGACGATGGATACCGTACGTGATCTTGATCTATTGCGGCAGCTGGTCGGTGATCCCAAGATCAACTATTTTGGATCATCGTACGGAACCAGGATCGGCGCGCTCTATGCACAGCTATTTCCGCAACGCGTAGGGCGAATGGTGCTCGATGGCGCCGTCGACATCAATTCGACCTCCAAGATCAGCCAGGTGGATGGCTTCGAGCGCGCGCTAGATCACTTCGCGTCGTGGTGTGCGGACGCCCAGTGCAAGCTGGGTTCTCAGCGTGACGCGGTGTTGTCGTTGATCAAGGAGTTCCTTGATCAGCTCGATCAGCAGCCGCTGGCGGTCTCGGGTGACCGCACGCTCAGCCAGCAGCAAGGTGTCGAGGCTGTCTTCTATGCCATGTACGGCGGCACCAAGAGCTGGCCGATGTTGCGCGATGCGCTCGTCGCGGCGATCTTCGACAAGGATGGCAGCGGCCTGCTGCAGCTTGCGGACGGCTCGGATCGGCGTGATCGGGACGGCAGCTACGGGCAGCTCAATTACGCCTTTCCTGCAATTCGTTGTCTCGACAGCCAGGAGAACAGCGTGCGCGCGGCAGAGAAGCGGCTAGCCGCGGACTCGCGGAGTGCACCCGTGCTGGGTCCGTTGAACGGCCCGGACCTGGTGTGCCCACTATGGCCGGTAAAGCCTGCACCCAAACAGCCCAAGGTCAACGGGCAGGGGGCACCGCCCATTGTGGTCATTGGTACGACTGGCGACCCCGCGACACCGTACGAGTACGCGGAGTCGATGGCGCGGGAGCTGCGTTCTGGGGTTCTGGTGACGCTAGATGGCGAAGGTCATCTGGCGTACGGGCAGAGCGACTGTGTCATGGCGATCGTGGACTCCTACCTGGTCCGCGATCAGGTGCCACGAGATGGAACACGGTGCTGAAACTCCCCCGGGGTTTCGCGGATCAATTGCACTTCGCCGCGGGTGACCCCGCTCGATATAGTTGGCGATCGTGCCGAGCCAGCCGAGGCGAAGCACCAGCCGCCGCCTTAGCTCAGCCGGCAGAGCGACGCACTCGTAATGCGTAGGTCCGGGGTTCGAATCCCCGAGGCGGCTCCACTCACCCCTAGCCAGCGGCCCTTTGCTCGCCCGGCCCGGCGGCGGAGTGCTAACTACCGCTTGAGCGTGTCCCCGAGTCGCGTAGCAGCGCGATCTCTGGCCTCGCTCAGCCGCCCAATAGTCGAAGGTTCAGGTTGGAGGCGGCCATGCGGCACCACGACCGAAACAGCGGCCGCACCTCGACTGTCCCCGTGGCCAATGAGTCCCCGCTCGACACGATCGTCTATGTGCCTGGGGTGGTAGCCGCGACCGAGGTGAGGTGGGTGACCGAGCAGCGCCACCGATCGCCGCGACGGACGAACACGTCGGTGGACCACTCATCGAGCGTGAACGGGTTGCCCTCGAACTCGCCGCGGTTGCGGACCCGCACAATGACGATCGCAACGTCTCCGTAGATGCGCACGTCGTGCACCTCGGAGGTCATGAACTCGTGACTGACCTGGCCCGTTCCAACGGCCGCGAGGAACTGCTCCCCGGGGAAGATCCCGTTCTCGCCGACGAACACCCAGTCCGGCTCGGCAAAGGCAGCGATCGCATCGGGGTTGTTGGCCACGACGGCCTGGTTCCAGTCGGCGATCAGCGCGGAGAAGACGTCAAAGGTCGTGGTGCTGTTGCTTTCGGTCATGCCCGAAGCGTACGGGCGCGCGCCTCGCCGACCGGCCCTGAGCCCGGCCACGCGATCCAGAGACTCGTCTGCGTACCTTGTCGTGAGCGGCATGGTCGCTTGGCTGTTCCGGGCGCGGGCTGAGCTGACACCGATGACGACCTGACGAAGTCGCTAGAGCGGGCACACCTCATACCGGCCGCCGTCTTTCGACGACGAGCACACCCTCACTTTTGGCCATCGCGGCGATCGTCTGGCCGACCAGCCGGAGACGGCCGCCTTGTTCGTCGGGCTGTGGCCGATCACCAGCGCCCGACCACCTCGGGCAGCGTCTCACCTGCTGCAGCGCCGAGCTGAGTTGCCGGGTCTCATGCTCGACAAATCAGGGGTCAACCGCACGCATCTGCTCGATCGAGAACTCTTGGCACGGAAGGACCGTGGGCGTGCGACGACTGGTCCTCGTCAGTAGTCCCGGACTTGTCGGATGAGAGGTACCGAACGTGCTTCCGGACGACGCGGTCAACGCGGCGGCAGCCCCAAGAGGCTGAGCAGCCAACCGAGCAGCCCAGGGCGCGGTCACTCACGGACCGGGGCACACGTCGGCAGGCGCCGGCAGGCGAGGTGGCTAAATGCGTGGACTTCCTGCTTGCGACTCGTAATGCGTAGGTCATCGGTTCGATTCCCATAGGCGGCTCCAAGGCGCTATGTCTAGTCAACTCGGACTCTCCGCCAAGACGCCATCTTCGTCGTCCGGTCCCTCGTTCGGCCATGCCCCGTGGTGCCCCCGATCCGTTGGGCAGCGTCCCACAAATTGCGGTCGATCATGCAGACCGGCCAGCTCGCCCCACCAACCGCCTTGCATCGCGAGTACGTAGATCAACTCCGCATAAGGGCCTCTGCACGCTTGGGCCAGAGCCACCACTTCATCGAGCTCGAGGAAGCTACCCTCGCGCCGCGGCTGCCCCCGGTCGGAGCCTTCGCCGCCGCGGCAGCATTCACCGTCACTCGATTGTCTGCCACCGCAAACGACAGGAGAGATCGGAGGGTGGCCAAGGCTCGCGTCGCCGTCGACCGAGCAAGGCCACGCCTCATCAGGTCGCCAAGCCAGCTGGCGACGTCTGCCGTAGTGATACGGTCCTCGCGGCAGTACGCCGATCGCACCGTCGTGCTGTCGAAGAAGCAGCGGCAGCGCGCGGAGCTGGTCGACACGTACTCGCTGATAAGGTCCGGCGAAACCAACGCGAGCGCCTGCAGAGTCCTGGGCATGGGATGGAACCCGACGCCGAACGGAGCCGGATCCCTGTCGACGTTGACCGCCCGGCATGTCACGACGAGACCGACCGGACTCAGGGCATAGGTGACCTGGAGGTCGAATTGCCACTCGTATCCGGGTTGCGGTCGCACAGCGCATGCGAGCGTGACCGACGTTTCATCGTGCACGACCAGGGACCAGTCCAGCCAGCGCACCAGCCCATGGATCGGGTCATGCCGGCCGTCGGCAGCGTCACTCCGCCGCCTATCGGCGCCGGCTGCACGACCGGATCTGCCGATGAGCGCTCGTTCTTGCGCGCTTGTGGGAGTCGGTGATGCCTGCTGAACTGTGCTTGTGGAGGCCGGGACGGGTCGGCGAACAGCAGGCGAACCGCGTTGGGGGGCGCGACGGCGGCACTCTGCCGGTTCCCGCCGACTTGCCGCGGATGACGCCGCGACGCGTGCGGGAGCCGGCGGTGGCGCTTTTGCGTGTGGCGCGCGGTCGCGAGGGGATGGCGAGCGCGGTTGAGCGGTGAACAGTTGCGCGTACTGGCCGAGGAGCAGGCGGCGTTGCGGCGGGTCGCGACGCTGGTGGCGCGCGGGGTGCCGCCGGAGGAGTTGTTCGCGGCTGTTGTCGAGGAGACCGGTAGGCTGTTTTCGGTCGAATACGTGGCCATGGGTCGCTATGAGCCCGACGGCACGTTGACCATCGTGGCCGGCTCGGGCCTGGCAGGCGACAGCTTCCCCGTTGGCAGCCAGTGGGCCCTTGGTGGGAAGAACCTCGCCACGCTCGTTCTCGAGACCGGCCGTCCGGCCCGGCTCAGCCTTGCCGATGTCTCCGGCCCGATTGGTGCAGTCCGGCCGGAGGGGATCGGCTCAGGCGTCGGGGCGCCGGTCATCGTCGAGGGGCGCCTCTGGGGTCTGCTGATCGCGGGCGGGACGCCCGAGCAGCCGCTGCCGGCGGACATCGAGGCGCGCCTGGCCAACTTCACCGAGCTGATGGCGACCGCGATCGCGAACGCGCAGAGCCGCGCCGAGCTGATGGCCTCGCGGGCTCGGATCGTCGCCACCGCCGATCAGACGCGTAGGCGGATCGAGCGCGATCTGCACGACGGCATCCAACAGCAGCTCGTCTCGCTCGGTTTGGAGGTGCGCGCGGCCCAGGCAACGGTGCCCCCGCAGCTCGGCGAGCTCGAAGGTGCGTTGGCGCGAGTCGCGGACAGGCTCAGCAGCGTGTTCGACGAGTTGCGCGAGATCTCCCACGGCATTCACCCCGCGATCCTGTCCGAGGGCGGACTGAAGCCCGCACTCGAAGCGCTACGGCGCCGTTCGGCGGTACCGGTCGAGCTCGACCTGCACACCGAGCGACGGCTGCCAGAGCCAGTCGAGGTCGCCGCGTACTACGTGGTGTCAGAAGCGTTGACCAACGCCGCCAAACACGCGCACGCATCCGTCGTGCACGTCGAAGTCGACACCCACGACGCGACCTTGCAACTGGCGATCCGCGACGACGGCATCGGCGGAGCCGACCTCGGCCAGGGGTCCGGACTGCTCGGGCTCAGCGATCGAATCGAAGCGCTCGGCGGCACTCTGCAGGTCACCAGCCCCGCCGGCAACGGCACCACGATGCTGGTCAAGATCCCACTCGAAGGTCCGGGCAGCATAGTGTCGCCCGAGCCGTAGCGCCGGTTCCATCACCATGCAACGCAACTCGACGATGGCGCCTCGCTCCGCGCGGGGCTGGCTAGCACACCTCACGAAAGGCGGAGGCCCGCCGCCTTCTGAAACCGTCTCTAAGCATGCAATGGCTGCTTCGACCACCATCGCTAACAAGTAGCCGCGATGCGCTCGTGCCTAGATGAGTGCGTTGATCACACGGCCGGAACGTGAGCCCTCACGGCGGCACGCATCTCGTCCTCGACTGAAAGTCGACAGTTCGGCGAGGGTGCGGAGGTCTGGTGTTGGCGAACTCCCTCACGCGCTCTACCCGACGCGCGCGTGATCGATGAACGCGGTCAACGCGTCCACAGTTGCGTCGGGCTGCTCGTCGGGAATGAAGTGCCCGGCTTCCGGGATGACGACGCCGGTCACGTTCTCTGCCCAGGGGCTGATGGAGGCGGCCAGCGAGATCCAGGGCAGTCGCCACATTGAGGTACGCGTTTGCTTCGTCGGAGGTGAAACGCAAGTCGGCGGCCCGGATCTCGACCAGCTCACCCCGAACCCGCCACCGGGCCAGCGGCAGATCGGGGTCGGCACGGGTGCTGACCACTACGTGCACGTGGGCCGGCCCAGACGCGTCAGGGTGCGCTCGGAGATGCCGGTCGCCTCCGATAGGGCGGTCACGGTCACGCCCCGCCGCGCCCGCAGCTGCTTCAGCCGCGGTCCGACCTGGTCCGGGGCGGCAGCGACGGCGGCTGTCGTATCCTCCACAGCCCAATTCCACCCCGCCCATCCCGGGAGCAGCAACGTTTGTTGCCGCCGGGGAACCGCTCCACCACAGTTGCAGACACAAGTACGAGGTCGTGATCATCGGCGGGGTGCCGCCGGCTGTCCGCTGCCCTGGTCCTGTCCCGGGCCCGCCGCCGACTTCTGGTGGTTGGCTCCGGAGCCCCGCACAATGCCCGGCCGCGCACATGCACGGGTTCCTGTCTCAGGACGGTATGCCGCCCGGCGATCTGCTGACGGCCGGAGGAGAAGAGGTACGCAGCTGCGGCGGAACCGTCACCCGCGGCGCCGTGAGTGCCGTCGTCCGGCGCAGCCTGTCATGGCTCATACGGTCGTCAGATTTGGCCTGGTGGCAGCAGAACACCGTGCTGCGCGCTTCATGATCGGTCGGCATGTGCTGTTCGAGGAATCGGACATGCGGGCCTGGGTCAAGGTGCACGGCATACCTGCCGGGCGTCGCAAGGACGCTGACCGCGGGACGGGGTGGTGCCGATGGACCGGGGGCGGCGGTCGACGAGTACGAAGCTGGGTGCCGTCGCAGCGATGAGTCTGCCGATCCCCACAGGTCTACACTCCCGACCGAGACAACCAACTCATCGGGAGTAATGCATGGGCCTCATCCATATCGAGCTGTTCGCAACCCTCGACCTCGTCGGGCAGGCGCCCGGCGGCCCCGATGAGGACCCGGTGGGGTTCCCGTTCGGCGGCTGGCAGGCGCCCCTGCTGGACGAGGTGGCCGGTGCGCAGGTCGGTGCCGCGTACGAGGGCACGGACGCCCTCCTGCTCGGCCGGCGCACGTATGACATCTTCGCCGCCTACTGGCCGTTCCAGGAGGGCGGCGAGGACAACGAGATCGCCACGCTCTTCAACAGCGTCCCGAAGTACGTGGCTTCCCGCGGCAGGCCCAACCTCTCGTGGGCCGTGTCCACGCAGCTCGGCCCGGATCTGGCCGGCGCGGTGCGCGAGATCCGTGACCGGCACGATCACGTGAAGGTCGTCGGCAGTTTGAACCTAGTGCAGACTCTCCTGCGCGAGAAGCTCTTTGACCGTCTCGACCTCTGGGTGCACCCGATCGTGCTCGGCGTCGGGAAGAAGGTGTTCGATGGTGGCGCGGTGCCCACGAACGTCACACTCCTCGAACCGCCGGTAGCCGGTCCGAAGGGCACGGTGTACCTGCGCTACGGGCTCGCCGATGGCACACCCAGGACGGGCGACATGAGTGCACCCGATCGCGGTGCCGGGCGCGACGATTGAAACCGCCCCGATTGATCATTACTCGGTGCACGGTGCCTACGGCCTAGCCCTGCTCGGGCTGGTGACGGTAGCCGCCTTGTGGCCCGCTGGCACGTCAGTCCTGCGACGACGTCACCACGACAACGCACCTCCGGCCCACGGGCTTACACGCCGGTCCGCTGGCCGGATTGCATCAGGAGAGGACGACAACCACTTTGCCGGATGAGCGTCCCTCACCGACATGAGCAAGAGCGGCGGGAACCTCGTCGAGCGTGAAGGTGCGGTGGATGTGGATCCTGACGTCCCCGGTAATGCATAGGGCCGTAAGCGGCTCGAAGTGGGCTGGCCCGTCCTTGACGGCAAGGATCCCGATTGCGCGACCGGTGAGCCGCCCCACCAGCCGGCCGGCGGTCAGCACGCGCAGCAGCGTGGGCACTGACCCACCCACGCACCAATACCTGCCGCCCGGTGCCAGCGCACGCCGGTAGGCGAACACCGACCGGTGCGCGGCCAGGTCCAGGATCAGGTCGTACGGCTGGGAGGTCCGGGTGAAGTCGCCTCGGCGATAGTCGATCACGTGATCCGCGCCGACCGACTGCATGAAGTCCAGCTTGGAGGCGTTGTCGACACCGGTGACATGAGCACCGACCCGCTTTGCCAGCTGAATCGCGAAGGATCCCGACCCTCCGCCAGCGCCGTTGATCAGCACCCGGCGACCCGTCACGACCCCCTTCGTGCCCTGCAGGGCGATCGTGCCCGCCTGCGGGATGGTCGATGCCTCAACGAAGGTGAGCTGGGCCGGCTTGTGGGCGAGTGCAGATTCCGGCGCCAGCGTGTACTCCGCGAAGCCACCCTTCAGCCTGAGGTTGTCGCCATAGACCTCGTCTCCGGGTTGGAACCGGGTCACCCCTTCCCCGACGTCGTCGACCAGGCCGGCGATATCCGATCCGAGCGTCCGGCAAGCCGGGAACCGCAGCCCGCCGATCCGCGCGTACGCGGGCGATCCGCGCAGGCACTCCCAGTCGCTGAGGTTGACTGAGGTCGCGACGATCTTCACCCGCACCTGGCCGGGGCCGGGCGAGGGTACCGGGACCTGCTCGACCCGCAGCAAATCGGGGGACCCGTACCGGTCGTAGACGACCGCCTTCACGCCCGCCCCGCGGCCCACCTGGTCACGGCAGCAAAACGTAGCAAGTCGGAACGGTCGACCGACACCGAACCGCCCAAGGAGCGCGACCCGGACCGGGCCGCACGGGATCCGGCAGGTCAACGCCCGCGGCATGGTTGGCGAATGCGGTCACCCACCGGGACAGTCGAGCCGGCGATCCCGATCTTCATACTCACGTCACGGTCGCGAACAAGATGCAGACCCTCGCGGGCGCTGGCTGTCCATCGACGGCCGGGTGCTGTTCAAGGCCAACGTGGCCGGGACGCGGGATCAGCACCGACGAACTCGCCGACATGGTCGTCGAGGGCTCGCAGCCGCAACCAGCATGACGATCGTGACCAGCAGCCAGCGTCCGGCACCCAGATTCATCAGGGTCTCGTTCACCGTTCGCTGACGGAGCGCATCCGCAAGAGAGGAACGACGCCCCAGGCCATGCGATCTACTCGAAGTTAGTTCGGCGAGTACCGCTGCCTGCTGCTCCTGGCGCTGGATGAGGCGCCGAACATCGCTGCCAGAACCGTGAGTGACAAATCTGTCCTCGGTGGCGACTATGCGACCGCGCCTAGCCATCGCCAGCGGGGCAGTCGCAAGTGGCATCTCGCAGCAGCCGTTTGGTGCCGGTGGCTTGCTCGGGCGAATTCTTACGTTCCGGCATCCGTCGGATCCAGGACTCCTGACCGAGTACGGGTCACGGTGGGTCAGCACGAGCAGCCCCGCGGCTGACGTCCGGCTGGTCCCGCATCGACGGCGGCGTCAGCCGATGCGCTCGGCCAGGGACACGATGATCCCCTCCGGTCCGCGCACGTAGGCCATGCGCCAGGTGTGCTCGTACTGGCCTATGCCGCCGACCAGCCCGTAGCCGTCCGCGGCCAGCCGGTCGACGGCAGCCTGGAGGTCGTCGACCTCGAAGGCCACGTTGCGCAGCCCCAGCTCGTTGGCCATTGCGGCCGGTGACCCGGGCTGGTGGTCGGGCCGGACGAAGCTCGAGAGCTCCAGCCGGGTACCTCCGTCGGGCGGCCGGAGCATGACGATTTCGGTCCGGGAGTCGGGGATGCCGATGACAGTGTCCAGAAACTCGCCCTCCACGAACGTCCGCCCCTCGACCTCGAGACCGAGGCCGACAAAGAACGCCGTCACCGTGTCGAGGTCCGCGACAGTTATGCCGACATGATCGAAGCGTCGTGCGTGTGACATGCGGTCCATTCTTGAGTAGTTGTCTTGTCGACCCACTCCAGGGACGTGGCCGACGGGTTTCCCGGCATCGGTCACCAGGATTTCGAGAGGTCGCACCGTCGTCGATCCGCATCGAGCGTGCCAATGCCCTCAATCTCCCGCCCCGTACGCGAGCCCCATACGGCCGCAGGCAAGCCCGGCGCCATATCCGGCCACGCGCTCGCCGCGGCCGTCATCGACGAGATCGAAACCCCACATACCGCCGCCAGCGCTTCACCGCCGCCAACTGACCCAACCGTCGTACCGGATCCTCACACACATCGAGCGAGGACCCGGTGCGACCGCGCTCCCACGGAAGAAGGGGGCGGCGGGTTTGGCTCCAGACTCTCCGGGCATAGTGCCGGTAGGTGCAGCCGGGTTCCGGAGCCCGTCTGGGCTAGGTCTGGCGGTTCAGACCAGAGCCGCCAGACCACCCCAGTCCCAGGCGGCGGCCATGGAGCTGGCGGCGGCGCTCGTCCTCACGCTCACGCGGGACTCCGCTCGTTCGGGCCAGCGTCGAAGAACTGATTCTTGCCGTAGGGCTGCCGCTCCGACTAGTAGGTAATAGAGGCCGTCAGCAACAGCAAAGGGAGATGGCGGCGATCGCGTTTAGCGTTGAACTTGGGGACTGACTACGGCCTCACTGCTGGTCCGCGGTGCCGGAGCTTCGTGTCATGCGGAACTCGCCGGTTTCGGCGAGGCCCCGCGCCACGTCCCGCAGCTTCACGTTCAGATTCTGCGAGGAGCGTCGCAAGAGGTCGAAAGCGTCCTCCGGGGGGATCTCAAGCCGCTCCATCAAGATTCCTTTGGCCTGACCGATGACATCTCGGGACAGCAAGACCTGCTGCAGATCACGGCCAAGGCTCTGAAGGGTGCTGCGTTCATTAACCGCCCGGGCCGCCACCGAGGCGTGCGCGGCCAAGATGAGTCCAACCTCCTGCGCATTGTCGTTGAACGCATACGGAATGACGCCGTAGGAGTTCAGGGATCCGCTGCTTGAGTCGGCGGTAGCGCTGCTCGTCGCGGCCAGGCGGTAGGAAAGGGCCGACTGTACCCCGGACTCGGTCGGCCGTGATGCCAGGGTCGGCCAGCGCTCATCGGGAAACGACTGCGCGTACACCATTGCGGCATCGACGGCATCCAGGCAGGGACCCTCGTGTGCCTGGTACTGCGCTTGATCCACGGCCGTCGCGGCCGGATCGGTGGAGGCGGCGGTTCGGTACTCGCTCCGCTCAAGGAGGGTGACGCTTGCCATCCGGCAGCCGGCGATGGTTGATACTGCGGCCTCGGCGATCCGCGAGAGGACATCATCGACGCTGTCGGCGTTGTAAAGCTGTTCGGCAATGTCGGCGAACACCATCGCGAGGCGCGTTGGTGGAGCGTTGGCTTGCCGCCGCTTCGTCGATTCCTCACGATCGGCAGCTGCTATCGTCCGTTTCGCCCCCGCGTCGTCTCGGTTCTGTCGCGCCTGCGACCGTTCGGCGCGGGCGTCACCCCGCTGTGCAGACGCTCCAGACTCTTCAGTGGGACCGCCAAGCTCCGCAGCGCGGGCGTCCAACTGCCGTTCCCACTCGTCGAGCTGCGCCTCCCGGTCGTCGGCGGTCCGGTCTCTGGTGTCGGCCGTCCTGTCCCGCTCTTCAGCGACCTCATCTCGCCGGTCAGCAACGAAATCGCGCTTGTCAGCGGCCCACGCGCGCTCGTCGTCGCCTGACCCAGTGGACACCAAACCACCTTTCACTGCGCGGCAACCCGTGCCGTTCACAATACCGCCTCGTGGCCCGCCGGCGACCCGCCTTGACCACTACCGACTAGGCGCGGTCCAAGGGGCTGGCTTTCTCACTTTTCGATCGCTTGGATGCAGACCACCTCAGCGTCCTTGACGTCTGATGCCTCACATCCGACCCGTGTGCCCATGCCCCGTACGTCCACGATCAGCCGTCACCAGCCACGGACTGGCAGGAATAGCCAGCGTTAAACGACACCAACCATCGGACACTGTCATCCACTGGACCCGTTCCGCTCCGGCCTTCGGTCGGGCTGTTTGCGAGGACGACGGGGAGGACGGTTGCCGATGCCATACGACCGTGCCAGCGGGCCAGCCACCTTATCCGGGAGGCGGTGTCGGATCGGGGCAGCGGTGTTCGTAGCAGGGGTGAGAGGTCGCCCACGAGGGGCGTCCAAGGAAAGGGAACCGCGACTATGAAATTGACGACTATGACGCAAGTCACCGTCGATGGAGTGATGCAAGGAAACGGCGGCGCGTCGGATGAGGACCGCAGGAACGGATTCGAGCGCGGCGGATGGGCCATGGGGGCAGGCGACGACGAGACCATGACGCTCATCAACCAGACCTACCAGCGCGCCGACGCGTTCCTGTTCGGCCGGCGGACCTACGAGCTCTTCGCCGGCTACTGGGGCGCGGAGGAGCGGGCTCGCGCCGCGGCGGAGGATCCGGGCAACCACCAGATCGCAGCTGCTTTGAACGCGAAGCCCAAGTACCTCGCATCGACCACGCTCACCCGACCGCGCTGGGCGAACACGACCGTCCTCTCCGGTGACCTCGCGGCCGCCATCGGCGAGCTGAAAGCCAAGCCGACGGGTGAGCTACAGGTGCACGGCAGCGGCGCCCTGATCCGGTGGCTGCTCCAAAACGGCCTCGTCGACGAGATCAACCTGCTCATCGTCCCCGTGGTCCTTGGCCAGGGCAAGCGGCTGTTCCCCGACATCGGACCGGACATTGCGCTTGACCTGGTCGAATCGCGAGCCGACTCGAAGGGCGTGACGATCCAGGTCTACCGGCCCAACGGGCGCCCGCATTACGCCGACTGAAGCACGTGACGTAGGTGACGCACTAGACGATCGACCGGCCCTTGCAAAGCGGCGCCCGGCCCCGATCGAATATGCCGCGCGGGGGCAGGCGGCGGGTGGCAGGCCAAGCCACACATCGTCCGCCGCGTCGACTCACCAGCTGTCGGCATCTGCGCCGATCCAGCCAACTGTGTCGCAGCACTCGAGCTACCCACCGCCACGGTGGAAGCCGTCGCGCCTTATGTCTGCAATGTCCACGTGAAAGACTTCGCGTTCAGCCGACGCGACGACTGGGTCGGTTTCACCCTCGCCGGCTGCCCGCTCGGGGAAGGACTGCTCGACTATCAGCATTTGGTCACAGCCACACGCGCCACCGAACGAGGCCTCAGCCAGATCATCGAGCACTGGCTGCGCTGGCAAGGCGACAGCGCCAGCACCATCCGCACCGAAAATGAGTGGAATCTCCACAATCTCAGATACCTAAGGAGCCGGGCAGAATGACCGCAAAGCAACTCAAGATCGCCGTCATCGGCGCGGGCGGGAAGATAGGCACGCGCGTCTCCGACAACCTGCAGCGCAGCACCCATGACGTCCGCTACGTCGAGAACGCCTCGGCCGGCCAGCAACGGACGCTGGAGGCTGGCCGCACCCTGACCGACGTCGGCACCGCCGGCCGCAACGCCGATGTGGTGATCCTCGCCGTTCCCGACATCGCCCTCGCCCC
>Ga0075418_10002988_pt1 | contig 19306 bp, 11 predicted proteins | sample SoiMetdeltSBSDD2_FD_81776 | JGI IMG/M metagenome (GOLD analysis project Ga0075418, IMG submission 81776) | Bulk soil microbial communities from a Populus tree surrounding site in Tennessee, USA - Soil MetaG P. deltoides SBSDD2 | ecosystem: Environmental > Terrestrial > Soil > Tree plantation...
CGCGGGCACACGCGTAGTGTGTGCGTCGCTGTTTCAGTCTCAACGACCCCACACCCCCTTCGTGCCCAGCGGAAAATGTCGAGAGCTCTGGCACGCTCTCCCCCAGCGGAAAACGTCGAGAGCTCTGGCACGCTCCCCCAGCGGAAAACATCGAGAGCTCTGGCACGCTCCCCCAGCGGAAAACATCGAGAGCTCTGGCACGCTCTACCTTCGTTCCCATCGTTGGAGAACGGTGAGCGCTCGGTCACGGGAACCCGCCCAGCGTTCGCCCCGGATGCTGCTCGCCGCCTGGGCGCGAGCTCCCCGGGCACGGAGCGACGAGAGTCCAGGGGCCCGCAAGGACAAATGCCCCCGCTCGCCGGTTCTTGCCGGCGTGCGCATCGCTCTTTGAGTTCCCACGGTACCTGCACCCTGGAGAACGGAGTATTGAGAGTACTGGGAATATAGAGGAAGACCGAAACTTTGTCAAACATTCTCTCCGCCGGAGAGATGTGCCAACGGATCTCGAAGAGGCTCTGTAGCTGTACACGAAGTGGACAGCGTAAGAATCTTTGACGGTCTTTATCTCAAGTTATCCACAGAGATGCAAGCCGGCGTGCCAACTCAGTGGATAAGTTCGCTGTCGCGTCACGGGTGTTTCATCGTGAAGCGCACTTTGTGAAAACGCGCACGAAGTGGCCCACGGTGGTGCGCCATGCCGACGTCGTTTCTTTGGAGTTGGAGCAGCGGCGTTTTTAGGGCGTCCGATCGATGGAGCCATGTTAGGGCAAGCGGCCGCCCCCTAGAAGGATGCGAACGTACGGTCCGGTGACACCGAGTTCCGGGCCGCCGGCGATTTCGCGGTCTTCGAGCTCCCACCCGCCCTCGATCGGCGCCAGGACCCAGCCGACACGCACGCCGAAGAGGGGCCCACCGCCATCCTCACGTTGCAGCAAGAAGTCGAAGCTCGCGCCCAGATCCAGGAGGAAGCCGCCGGTTGAGAGGGTCGAGCGATGGCCAGGTTGCGCCAGCACCTCGCCGAACGTCGGAGCGGTGAGGGCGTCGATCTGGAGAGTCAAGCCGCCGCCACCGAGGCCCACCATGGGCGTCAACGAACACCCGCCGTGGGACCAGAGCACCCAGCCCAGGTCGACGAAGCCCATGGCGGCCGACAGGTCGGTCCTAAAGTTCTCGATCCCGAGCGGGACGTCTTGCCCTTCCCCGAGATAGCCATGCCCTTGACCGCCGATGACGAACCGGCCGAGCACAGCGTAGCCACCTCCGCCGAGCGTCAGGAAATCCTCGGAGAAGCGGCGGTACCCGCTCGCGGCAAGAAAGTCGTTCAGCGGACCGAGGTCGAGCGTACTCCAGCCGATCGCGAAATAGCCCTTCCCGCCGTGGTCGTGGCGGTGCCAGCCATTGGCGCGTACGGGCGAGGCGAGCAGCAACGATACCACGGCTGCCGTGCCCGAGGCGAAGCGTCCCAGGTGCAAAGGGCGTCGGTGCGGGCGCGATGGCGGAGATCCAGAGTTCGGGCGCAGCACGACTGACCTCCGGAGAAAGAGGTGGGACGAAATGGGTGCTCCAGGTAGTACGGCGGATGGGAAGCGAAGGGTACATCGTTCTGAGGGGAGCCCTCGGAGCGTGGCGCGGCGGGAGGCGGGCACGATTCAGTGGAGTCGATCGAGAGCGCGGCGGGCGTCGTCGCGGGTGCCGGCATCTGTCGCGTGCTCCAGCGCTGATTCGTAGTAACCCCGGGCAGGATCGCGGCGACCCATCTCCTCGAGCAGATGCGCCGTTTCCAGGAGCACCATGGAGTTGGTCGGGTCGAGACGCGCCGCCTTCTCGTAGCGCTGCAGCGCTTCATCCCGCCGCCCCATACTCTTCAAAAGCCAACCGGCAGCCATCGGTGGTTTGGGATTCGTGGGCACAAGTTGTTCCGCCGCTTCATAGGATGCGAGAGCCACGGCAGTGCGGCGCTGCTTCTGCAAGGCCGTGCCCAGCTGGTAGTGGGCATCGGCATCGAAAGGATCCGTCGCCACGCCGAGCTGCAAGGACTCGACAGCGTGTGCCAGGTCCCCTTCCTTGTAGTATGCGACTCCCTCCAGCGCTGCGGCCTGGGGTCCCTTCACGCGTCCCAGGCCTCCCAGGTCACTGTAGGCGAGAGCGGCGCTCACGACGACGAGCCCGGCGACCGGCCCCATGCTTCGACCGATCGGGCGCCGGCGCAAGAGAGAGAGAACTTCGCCGATCGCCAGGGCGGTGCAGGCGATGCTCGCCGGTGCCGCATCGACGCGATACCGTTCGCTGACGAAAACGAGCACCGTGGAGACGAAGCCGCAGCCCCAAAAGAGCACGGTCAGACGGGCGCTGCCGCGGCGTCGCCAGGCGAGCACGAGACCGAGCAGAAGCCAGGGCGCCAGACAAGCGTAGCGCGGGGTCGAGCGCAGGACCCAGCTGCGGCGGCTGAATCCACGCGGGTCCAGGTTGCGGTCCAGTTCTGCGCTGCTCAGGTACTGGAGCGTCCGGCGCCCGAGGGCAGCGGCGAAGTCGAATGGCTCCGTCCGCGCCCAGTGGATGGCTTGTCGCATGAAATACCGATCCCAGCGCGCTTGTCCCTGGCGCTCCGACTCGGGAATGCGACGCACCAGGTCCTCCCACGCCAACCCTGGACGCAGGAGCCATGTGCGCTGCCAATCGGGATTGTTCCCGAGGTAGAAGTTGATGCCGCCGTTTGCCGAAACCAGAACCCACTCCCCGCCTCTTTGGCGATTCATCAGCGTGACGGGCAGGATCGTGAGCGCCGCCGTCACGGCCACGACCACTGCCGATCGCCAGCGCCGGAGGCCGAGCGCGAGCCAGAGACATGCCGTCCCGGTCCAGAGAAGAAAACTGGGGCGCGTGAGCGCGAGCAAACCCAAGGTGAGACCGGCCGCACCGAGCCGCCAGGGTAGCTTGCGGCGCCCCCCGGCGCGCATCGCGCCTCCCAGCAACAACAGCGAAGCCAGGGACAACGTGACTCCCAATGTCGTGGGCAGGGCTTGGATCTCGAAGTAGAGGAACGGCCGATAGATTGCGGCCAGTGCGGCAGCGGCAAGAGCCACGGGAGGGGAAGCGAAGGAACGCACCCAGAAAGCGATCGCGGCCACGTTCACACCGCCGAGAACCGTATTGAACGCGTAGGCCGTTCCGACTCCTGGACCCAACAGGCGCATGGCCCAAGAGAGCGCATGGGGATAGAACGGTGGCTTGTAGAAGACATCCTGCGGTTCCGGGGTGCCCTGGGCCAGGCGCGCCGCCCACTCGACGTTTTCCCCCGCATCCACCAAGGGCACGCGGACGAGAACGTAGTCTCTCAGCTCCGCCCATTGCACCAACCGCAGGGCCAAAGCGATGGCGACGATCCCCAGCAGGGTCCGGACGAACGGGAGTGGGCGCCGGGGCCTGGCTCTCTCCTGTCGGCGTTTTTCATCCATCCGGGTGGAGGCCCTTCGTGGCTGCTTCCGGGGTGCCGGGGGCGGTGACCACGGGCACCCCCGGCGCTGGACGCGGCGTCAGCGGTTCGGGAACGAGGCGCAGCTTGGCGCGGACGTGCATCTCGCAGAGCAAAGCAAGAGCCGCACCCTCCGCAGGATCGGCGCGCAGGATGTCCATCAGCACCGCTGCAGCGCGATCGTAGTGCCGGACGTGAAACAGCGCTGTCGCCAGCTCCATCCACAGGGGTGCGGCGAAGCTGCTCGCTGTGTCGGCCGCGGCGCCGGGGGCGCTGGCTTCGGCGGCGGAACGCTGGGCAAAAGCAGCGTCGGCGCGGGCCAATCGCCGCAACGGGGCTGCTTCGGCGCCTAAGGACGGGGGTGATTGCTCGAGCGCCCGCGCTGCCTCGTCGAATCGACCGAGCTGGGCGAGTGCGATGGCGAGAGCGCGCTGGGATTCGACATCCCGAGGGCGGTCGGTGGCGGCGCGACGCAGCCAGGGCAGGGCCTTGTCGATGTCGCCGCGCTCCGCCCACCAGAGACCGAGCTCGAGGGCATCGCGCCCAGAAGCGCCGGGCCGGGTGCCGGAGAAGCGCCGCTCCAGGCGCAAGCGCTGCAGCAAGCCGGCGAGACTGCGGTCCGTCGGCTGCCGTTCGAGACCGCGCCGGATCCACGCCTCGGCGCCGGCATAGTCGGCGCGCTCGAGCGCCACGAAAGCCGCGCTGTGAAACACGCTCGCCGTGGGCAGGGTGCGGGCGGCGCGCTCGTACACCTCACTTGCCGCATCGAGCTGCCCGGCGGCGCTCAGTGCTTCGGCGAGCGCGATTTGCGCCCTCACATCGTCCGGGCGCTGTGCCGCGCGTTGCTCGTAGGTCTCCAGCTGCAGGTCGTACAGCCGCCAGGAATAGCCCGCGTAGCCCACGGGCCGGAGCGGCAACAGCCAGTCGTAGACGGCCGGATCGGCGCGCAACAACTGATGCAGCGTGTTCGCATCGACTGCCAAACGCCCCGCTCGCGCCGTCGCCCCGGGTGGGTTGACCTCCCACGTTTCACCGCGCGCTTCTGCCTGGGCCAAGAAGCGCGTGAGACGCCCGTCGTCCTGTCCCCACGCCAGGTTCGAATCGAGAAGGAAGCGATGGCCGCCGGCAGGCCCCCCGGCCAAGACGTTGAAGTAGGTCAGGTACTGGGGCGCTGCCCGGGCGAAGCCGAGAGCCCAGGCCAGGATCAGGATGCTGACCGCGACACGAGCCACGCGGCCTTTCTGCCACAGGTGCACGACGGCGACCGCCGCCAAGAGCACGAGAGCGGGAACGAGCGGCAGGATGTGGCGAACACCGATGTCGACACGAGTCAGCGAAAAAACCACGAGGAGCAATGCGGCGGGCACCGTGAGCAGCGTGCGATCCGGCGGCGACAAACGGCGCCAGCCGAAAACGAGGCCGAGGGCAGCGAAGAGGAGAAGCGGTAGAGGCGTCTTGAACAGGAGCGCGGCGAGGTAGTACTCGAGGAAGCCGTGCAGCGAACGCCGGCCCACCAGGTAGGCGAAGTGCCCTTCTTCCTGGTGCGCCAGCTTACCGGTCAGGGCGTTGAGCAGCTGCTCGGGCACGCCGTGTCGCGTCGGCCCGAAGGCATAGACCGCGTACGACAAGACACCCACGCCGAGCAGCGCCAGGGCCACGTATGCCGTCACCCGCAACCAAGCGCGCCGGCGGCGCAGCAGCACGAGCGAGGCGAGCCAGCAGGCGGGCAGAAGGAGGAAGCCGGTGAACTTGGTGAAAACTGCCAGCGCGGCAACCATGGCGAAGCCAGCGACTTTTCCCCAAGGTGTGCGCCGCGCGCCGGCGTTCTCGGGCACCGCGGCGCCCGCGTTGGGCGTTGCAGGCGGGGACGCCGCGGCCCACTCGGCCTCCAGGACCCCGCGCCAGAGCCACAACCCACACCACCAGAGGAAGGTGACGGGCAGATCCAACGTCGCCAGGTGACCGTGGGCGAGAAGATTCGGTTCGAGACACAGAGCCAAGAGCGCCACGCAAGCCGTCCCCATGCCGCCCATTCGACGGGCCCAGTGCCCGACAAGGGCGGCGAGGGCGAGAGCCAGCAGCAACACCGGAACTCGGGCCGCCCAGAGCTTCGCATCCGAGGGGAATTGGTAGTCGACGCCGAGCAAGCGCAGCGGTGCCGCGACGAGGAGCTGGCCGAGCGGCGGGTTGTCGAGGCCGCCGGAGAAGCGCCCGCTTTCCCAGTAGAGCCAGCCGCTCAAGATGTGCGGGTGCTCATCGGCGACAGAGGAGTCGAGGAGGAGAGCCGGAAGAGCGAGGAGAGCGTAGAGCGCCAGGAGCGCACCGCAGAGCAGGCCCGCAGTCTGCCGCGTCGGGTTCTTCACGAGCCTTCCTGTACCCAGACCTCGCCATCCTCGAAGTGTTCCTTCTTCCAGATCGGCACGTCCTTCTTCAGCACCTCGATGGCGTGCCGCAGCGCCTCGAAGCCCGGAGCTCGGTGTGCGGTCGCCACCAGGATCGCCACGCTCGTTTCGCCCACCTGCAGCATGCCGACGCGGTGCACGAGGACGACGCGCCGGACGGGCCAGCGCGCCAGGACTTCCTTGCCGATGCGCTCCAGCGCCTTGGCGGCCATGGACTCGTAGGCCTCGTACTCGAGGCGGAGCACGCGGCGCCCGTTCTTGGAGTCGCGGACGACGCCGGCGAAGGCGAGAACGGCGCCGGCGCCAGGATCACCCATGGCGGCGTAGAGGGCACCGAGATCGATGCGTTCGTGCACCAAGGCGACGCGAAGCCGGTCGTCGGTTTCCGCTGGCGACACGATCGTGCCTCGTTTCTAGCGCAGACCTGCGGACGCGACGGGCTGCCCAGCAAATCCACGAACCCCACGATGTCCAGGCAATGATGCGGCGCAGGTTCCCTCAGCCGCCGCTCACCGGCGGGATGAGTGCCAGGCAGTCCCCTTCGCGCAGCACCCGAGCGCTGTCGACGAATTCCTCGTTCACCGCGAGTCGCAGGCTGGCTTGCAGCCCGCGCAAAGCCGGCTCCTGTTCGAGCAACAGGCCGAGGGCGCTCCCCGCCGTGGTTCCCGCCGGCAGCGTGAGACTCGCGCTCGGTTTCCGGGCTGCATCGCGTGCTGCAGCGAAGAACAAGACCTCGATGTGCACGTACGGATCTTAGCACTGCACCGTAACTCCTTGACAGGGTTGACGTTCTTTCCTAGCCTGCGGTGGTCCAGGAGGTTGCACATGCGCGGCATCCGGCATCCCCTGCCGGCGGCCCCCCTCGCCCGCCGCGGTGCGCGGCTGCGTTGCTTCTCCGCCGGCTCGAGCCGTGGAACACTCGGTGGGCTCGTGTCGGTCGCCCTTCTCCTGGCCGCCGAGGCCGCCGCCGGCACCACCACAGCCGCTGATTCCAGCCGCGGCGGGGGCGAACCGGAGAAGGGATCGCCGGCCGCCGCCGAGGTCCTGGTCGCCTCGCTCGTCGATGCCATCGGCCCGGCGAGCGCCCGCTTCCTCATCGAGGGCATCGAGCGCGCCGAGAAAGAACGAGCGGCCTGCTTGATCATCGAGCTCGACACGCCCGGCGGATTGGACTCCGCCATGCGCGACATCGTGAAGCGCATCCTCGCCGCCGACGTGCCCGTCGTGGTCTACGTGGCACCCAGCGGCTCCCGCGCCGCTTCCGCAGGCCTGTTCCTTCTGCTCGCCGCGCATGTGGCCGCCATGGCGCCGGGCACGAACACCGGAGCCGCGCACCCGGTGCAGATGGGCGGTGGCACCATCGACTCGGTGATGTCCGAGAAGGTGGAGAACGACGCCGCGAGCTTCATCCGCTCTCTGGCGCAGAAGCGCGGGCGGAACGCCGAGTGGGCCGAGCGCGCCGTGCGCGCCAGCGTCTCGGTCTCGGACAAAGAGGCCCTCGAGCTCGGCGTCGTCGACGTCATCGAACCCAGCTTGCAAGCGTTGCTCGTCCGCCTCGACGGCCGCAAGGTCGAGCTGCTGTCGGGCCCGCGGACCCTGCAGACCAAGGCGGCGGCTGTACGGATGCTGCACATGGGCTGGCGCGACCGGGTGCTCTCGGCCATCGCCAATCCCAACATCGCCTACCTGCTGCTCATGCTGGGGAGCGCGGGATTGATGATGGAGCTGTGGAATCCCGGCGCCATCCTGCCGGGCGTCGTCGGCGCCATCTCGATACTGCTGGCTTTCTTCGCCCTCCAGGTGCTGCCGGTCAACTCGGTGGGGCTGCTGCTCCTGCTGCTCGGCATCATCCTGCTGCTGCTGGAGGTGAAGGTCACCAGCTATGGCGCCCTCACCATCGGAGGCATCGTGGCACTCACCCTCGGCTCCATCTTCCTGTTCGAGTCGAAGGAAACCCTCGTCCGCGTCTCCTGGACGGTGATCGTGCCCACGGTGATCGCGGTCACGTTCTTCTTCCTCTTCGTCGTCGGCAAGGGTCTCCTGGCACAGAAGCACAGGCCCGTCACCGGCAGCCATGGCATGCTCGGTCGGATCGGGAGGGCCGACTCGGCGCTCGCGCCCGAAGGGCGCGTGTTCGTCCGCGGCGAGTACTGGAATGCTCGCGCCGAGGCGCCGGTGTCCGCCGGCGCCGCCGTCGAGGTGGTGGGAGTGGAAGGACTGCGACTCGTGGTGCGGCCGCGCTGACCGGCGCGGACGCCCTGGGCTCCAAGGATCGGAGGCGACGCGATGCAGCAATTGCCCTTTGGAATCATCGTCTTCTTCGTGGTCATGGTGCTCGGCAGCGCCATCCGTGTGCTGCGCGAGTACGAGCGCGCCGTCGTCTTCCGCCTCGGGCGCTATGTCGGCCTGCGGGGTCCCGGGCTCTTCCTGCTCATCCCGATCATCGACCGCATGGTGAAGGTGAGTTTGCGCACGGTGGTGCTCGACGTGCCCCCCCAGGATGTCATCACCAAGGACAACGTCTCGGTGAAGGTGAACGCGGTGGTCTACTTCCGGGTCTTCGAACCGGACAAAGCCATCCTGGAAGTGGAGAACTTCTTGTACGCCACTTCGCAAATCGCCCAGACCACGCTGCGGAGCATTGTCGGCTCCGCCGAAATGGACGACCTGCTCGCCGAACGGGACAAGATCAACCGGGCCCTCCAAGAGGTCATCGACCACCAGACCGACCCGTGGGGCATCAAGGTCACCTCCGTCGAGGTGAAGGACGTGGACTTGCCGCCGGAGATGAAACGCGCCATGGCGCGGCAGGCCGAGGCGGAGCGCGAGCGCCGCGCCAAGGTCATCAACGCCGAGGGCGAGTTCCAGGCGGCGCAGCGCCTGGCCGACGCGGCCGGCATCATCGGCGACCATCCGATGGCGCTGCAGCTCCGTTTCCTGCAGACGCTCACTGAGGTGGCCACGGAGCGCAACTCGACCACCATCTTCCCCGTGCCCATCGATATGATCATGCCCTTCGTCAAGGCGGCAGAGAAGCGAGCGTAGGGGGCCCAAGCTTCGCTCTGCAGGACCAAGAAGGTAAGCTGCAGCGGCGGTCGGGAATGCTTTATGCAGCCTCGGAGATGGCCCGGCGCGGCGGTGGAACCTGGCTTCATCCCAAGGCTTGCGCTCGGGTACAATGGTGGGTACCACGGACGCGGGCGGCAGGCGGCCCGCGACCGCCGGTAGGATCACCCGCCCGTTCGAGCGAGACGCCCAGGCAAGGCGAGGTTCGGATGAACCCGATTGCGGCACCGGAGACGATCCGGACGCAGATGACGGTGAACGGCGCCGCCGTGGACGTGGAGACGCGCCGGTCGCGCACGCTCCTCGACGTGCTGCGGCTCGACCTCGGCCTCACGGGCGCCAAGAACGGCTGCGACATCGGCATCTGCGGCACCTGCACGGTGCTGGTGGACGACGTGCCCAAGAAGGCCTGCGTCGAGATGATGGAAAACATGCAGGGCCGGAGCATCGTCACCATCGAGGGCCTGGGTTCTCCCGAGGCGCTCCTCCCCATCCAGCAGGCCTTCGTGGACAACACGGCCTCCCAGTGCGGCATGTGCACCACGGGGTTCATCGTCGCCTGTCATTCGTACCTGCAGAAGAACCCGCAGCCCACCGACCGCGACCGAATTCGCACCTTCTTGCGCAAGAGCTTCTGCCGCTGCACCGGCTACGAGCAGATGGTGGACGCGGTCCAGGAAGCCGCCGGTCTCACCACGGCGCGGGCGGAGTTCGCCAAGCGTTGCAGCGTCATCGGCGCCGAGACGGCGGCACCGCGCCCGGTGGTCGGGCAGTTCGTGCCCCTCGTGGGCGCCGTCGACAAGGTGACGGGGCGAGCCCGCTACGCCGACGACTACGCCATCGAGGCGGGCACGTTGCACCTGGCGGCAGTGCGGAGCCCGCACGCCCACGCCATGCTCGAAGCGCTCGACCCGCGGCCCGCGCTCGGCATGGAGGGCGTGCACCACGTATGGACCGCCGCCGACATCCAAGGCGGCGACAACTACGTGGGCTTGATCAACCGCGACCAGCGCTTGCTCGTCCCAGTCGGCGAGACCGTGAAGGCCGTCGGCGACGCCGTGGCTCTGGTGGCGGCCGACACGCAGGAACGGGCCCGGGAAGCGGCGGCGGCGGTGCGCGTCACTTACCGCGTCCTCCCCGGCGTCTTCGATGCGTTCTCGGCCTACGCCCCCGAAGCTCCGGTGGTGCATCCCGAGATTCCCGCCGCTGTCGATGCGCGGCGCCCGAATCTGATCCACCACCAGCACATTCACAAGGGCGACGGCATCCACTCGCAGGCCGACATCGAGCAGGTGTTCACCACCGCCGCCGAGCGCGGCTGGCGCGTGGTGGAAGGCGACTTCGGTGCCAACTTTCAGGACCACGCGCCGCTCGAGCCCGAGGTGGCCCTCGCCCGGTGGGACGAGAAAGAGGAAAAGGTCATCGTGCTGGCCCCGGTGCAGCACGTGTTCTTCGCCCGGCGCAACATTAGAGAGGCGCTGGGCCTCGAGAACCGCAACGTGCGCGTCATCGGCACCACCGTCGGCGGCGCCTACGGCAAGCGCGAGGATCCCTACGCCTATCCGTACGTCGCCATGGCCACGGCCTTGACGCGGAAACCGACGCGCATGCTGTGGACTCGGGAAGAAACGCTGCAATACACCCAGAAGCGGCACGCCGTCGATGCCCACTACCGCGCCGCGGTGGACGCCGAGGGGCGCATCCAGGTCTTCCAGGCTCGCATCTTCCTCGACGGCGGCGCCTACCGCAGCTGGACGAAGGAGATCACCACCAAGTCCGCCGTCATGTGCAGCGGTCCGTACACGATCCCGCGGGTGTGGATCGATACGTATGGCCTGTACACGAACAATCCACTCTGCGGTGCCGCCCGCGGTTTCGGTACGGCGAACACCATCTTCGCCACCGAGACCTTCTGGGACTTGGTGTGCGACACCTGCGGTCTCGACAAGGTGGAGTTCCGCCGGCTGAACTCGCTGCGCAAGGGCACCACGACCTCGACGCGGCACCTGTTCGAGAAGGGTGTGCGCAATCTGGAGGCGCTGGAGGCAGCGGTGCGGGCTTACGACTGGGGGCGCTCGCGCCGGCGGCGCGAAGGCGACTGGGTCTACGGCACGGGCATCGCGTCTATCTGGTACGGCAACGGCTTCGGGCGCGGCATCCGCGACGAGGGCCATCCCATCCTGGAAGTGTCCCGCGACGGCAAGCTGCACGTCTGGGCTTCCTCGGTGGACTACGGTCAGGGATCCAACACCGTGTTCACCCAGGTCGCTGCCGATGTCCTCGGCCTGCGGCCGGAGCAAGTCGTCGTGCACAGCGCCGACACCGATCGCACCCCGAACTGCGGTTCCACCGTGGCGAGCCGGGTCACCGTCGTGGTCGGCAAGGCGGTGGATTTGACCGCGCGGGCGCTGCGGGAGGATCTGCTGGCGGCAGCGGCGCCGAAGCTCGGCGCCGCCGCGGCGGAGCTGGAGGCAGAAGGCGGCGTGATCTGGGTGCGCCAGGAACCCGAGCGCCGCATCACCTTCGCCGCCCTGGCCACGGGCCTGAGCGAACCGCTGGTGCGCCAGGTGGCGAAGTTGAACCAGCAGTTCACCTCGCCCATGGATCCCGCGACCGGCGAGGGCAAGGCCTACTGGCCTTACTCCTTCGCCACCCACATCGTCACCGCCGGCGTGCACTTGAAGACCGGACAGGTAAAGCTGGTGGAATACGTGGCGGCCCACGACGTGGGCAAGGTGATCAACCCGCAGTCCTGCCGCGGTCAGGTGATCGGCGGCGCCGCCATGGGGGTGGGGTACGCGCTCACCGAAGATCTGCACCTCGAGGAAGGCCGCGTGGTGAGCGACAACTTCGACGACTACGAGCTGCCACGGGCCACGGATCTCCCGGACATGCAGGTCATCCTGGTGGAAGATCCAGAGCTGGACGGCGATCCCGCCTTCGGCCCGAACGGCGCCAAGGGCATCGGCGAACCGCCGACCATCGCGCCGGCTCCGGCCATCGTGGCGGCGATCAACGACGCCCTGCGCGATTGCGGTATTCGCTTCGACCGCATTCCCGTCACCCGCGCTCGCCTGCGCGCCGCTTTCGCGGCAGCCGGATTGCTCCCACGCAAGTCATGAGCGGCCGCCGCGCCGCTCGCGCCCCCATCCTCCAGCACCTCGTGGCGATCGCGTTTTCCGGCGCCGTGATCTCGGGCTGCGGCGGGGGCCGCGAGTCCGAATCCCCGGCAGACTGGAAAGCGTGCCGCCAGGCCGATCCCATCGCCGCCTACGACGGCGCCTCCCTCCTCGCGGACGGCGAGGAGGTGTGGATCGCGAGCGTCGACTCACCGGCCGCGGCGGTGCCGCGCCTCTCGCTGCGCCACGGCGCCTCGGGAGCAGACCTGCTCGCACTGCCTGCCGTCGCCACGTTGGTGGGAACGAGCCCGTCGCTCGTGCGTCTCGACGCCGGCGAGCTCGGCCTCCTGTACCGCTCCGCCGGGCGGGATGGCTGCCGTTTGCTGTTCCGCCGTTTCGAGATCCGCACCGCAGCCTGGAAACGGCCGAGCCTCGTGGGGGTGAGCGGCGCGGCGGCGCCCGTCGCCGCCAACGGCCGGCTGTTGCGCACGGACTCCGGCCTCCTCTTCCCCGCCGTCGAGTTCGCCCAGCCGGGCGTGCCATCCACCGCCACGGTGGTTCTCTACGCTTCCACCGACGGTGGGGCCCACTGGACGCGACGCCCGGTGTCGCTCGGCCGCGCCGCGCTGGCGCCGGCGCTCGCTGCCGCACCCGATGGCTCCCTAGTTCTCGTGGTCAACAGCCTCGGCCTCTTGCACCGCACCGTGTCGACGGATGGTGGCGCGAGCTGGAGCCCCCTCGAAAAGCTCGGGATCCCGGCGCAGGAAAGCCCCCACGCGCTCTACCGTGCGGCCGACGGGACGGACCTCCTGCTGGCGTGGACGGAATCGCAGCCACACAAGCGCGAGGTGGCGCCGAGCATCCGGGCGCTGCGCTGGTCTCTCTCCGCCGACGCGGGACGGAGCTGGACGCCGCCGCGCACGTTCGCCGCGCGCCCGGGCTGGGTGCCGCGGGCGCCGGCGCTCGCGGCCGGTGCGGGCTCTCTCCACGTGGCGCTGGAACCGTCGCAAGGCGAGCAACGCCAGACCGTCCTGCTGACGTTACCCCTCGCAGCGCTGCGCGGGGAAGACGATGCGGTCGACAGGCGTCGCTTGCGCGACAACCTGCGAACGCTGGTGGCGCACACGCTGCAGCGCAGCGAGCGCGCTCCTTTTCTCTTCGTCGAGTGCTACTTCATGCGCAGCCTGGTGGCGGCACACACGGCCCTCGCTCCCTTCGTGCCGGAGCATGAGGACTGGCTGGACACGAGCCGCGGTGTCGCACTGGCCAAGGAGTACGCCGATCAGCTGGTGCAAACCCAGCAGACTTCCGGCACCTGGTCCATCGGTTACAAGAGTCGCTTCGTCGCCGACATGGCGGTGTGTATCGAGCTCTTCCGTGATCTCGCCCCGCACGTGGATGCAGAACGACGCCAGCGCTACACGACGGCGGCAACGCGGTTCCTCCAGGCCCTGGAGCACGATGCTCTGTTGCTCCCGAACGGCGCCGTCGGTGTCGGCCGGAGCGGCGGCATGCCGTTCGATCGCTCGCCGTATGTCGTGGCCACCGCCCTCGCCGGCGCCGCGGCTCGCGCCTGGCTCTTCGAGCAGACCGGCGAGGAAGCGTGGCGGCGCAGCAGCCTGGCCTCGCTCCGCTGGCTCGTGGCGCAGATCCGCCCCGACGGCAGCGTGCCCGGCCTCGCCAAAGAAGAGGCGCTGATCGCGGCGGCATACATGGGCGAAGGAGTGCTGCCGGCGATGGCTCTCCTCGATGCGAGCGAGGCCGGTGCGTTCGATGCCGCCCTGCGCCGGCACGTGGAGTGGATCCTGCGCCAGCAGCACCCCGATGGCACCTGGGGAGAGCCTGGTACCGGCGTGCCCCAGCGCGCCCCTCTGCTGGTGAACTTCCTGCTCTGGGTGGAGGAACGGAATCTGGCCGGCGCCGGGGTGCGCCAAGCCTTGGTGGAGGCCGGCAGGGCCCTCGACTTCGATGCCTGGCGAGCCGCCGCCGTGTTCGCTCCCGGAGAGGACGCGGAGATCTACCGCGCTCTCGCCGGCGTCCCTTTGGCAGCGCTGGTACAGGAGAAAGCGGTCTTCTGATCGGGAGAAGCGGCGGGCGAACTATCTGGCCAAGACTCCCGGAGTCCCCGACAGCCCGTGGTTCCCGGGTTGTCAAATCCAACACACGTGGAAGCCCGGAAACCACGACTGCAGCTGGGAGTCTGGCCAGACAGTCACAGAAGGTTCGAGCCGTCGCGGGTTCCGGGGCTATTATAGCAACCGCGCCGCCAGCGGTCCACCGCAGCGTCGCAAGATGCGCGCACTGAGAGCGTTGCCTCATTTCGTCCGAGGAGTGCGGCGATGAAGATCCTCGTCCTCGGCGCCGGCAAGCAAGGCCGTGCCGCCGCCTACGACCTGTTGCGCAATCCCGAGGTCGAGGAAATCGGCATCGCCGATGCAGACGCCGAAGCCCTCGAATCGACGCGCGCCTTTCTCGGCGACCGGCGCGTGAGCCCGCAGCAGGTGGACGCCCTCGAAGCGGAGACGCTGGTCGAAACGCTGCAGCCCTTCGACGCTTGCCTCAACGCCGCGAGCGCCGTCCACGGTCTCGACATCACCCGCGCCGCCATCGCCGCACACACCCATCTCTGCGACCTCGGTGGCAGCGGCGAGGTCCTGTCGCGGCAACTCGAGCTGGACACCTTGGCCTTCGAGCGCGGCGTCACCGTCGTGCCAGGCTGCGGCCTGGCCCCCGGACTCGCGACACTGCTGGCGGCGCACGGCATCCGCAGGCTCGATGAAACCCAGTCCGTGCACATCCGGGTCGGGGAGCTGCCGCGCCGCCCCGTGGGGCCGTTGCAGTTCGGTCTGGCCTTCCCGGTGGAGACGTTGCTCGAGCGCTACAGCGAGCGGGCGGTGCTGATTCGCGACGGCGTGCGCCTTTCCGTCGAACCGCTGACGGAGGTGGAAGAGATCGAGTTCCCCGAGCCCTACGGGACGCTGGAAGCCTTCAACACCGCCGGCGGCCTTTCGACCTTGCCCAGCACCTTCGCCGGCAAGGTGCGCCACATGGACTTCAAATCCGTCCGTTATCCGGGTCACTGCGCGCTGGTGCGCCCGCTCTTCGTGCTCGGCTTCCTGCGCCAGGAGATGGAAACGATCGGCGACCTGGAAGTGCGACCCCGCGAGGTGACGGCGCGGCTGCTGGAAAAAATGCTGCCCGCGGACGGGGAGGATGCGGTGCTGCTGCGGGTCACCGTGGTGGGGTCCAAGTACGGCGGCAGGCGACGGCTGGAGTACGAGCTGATCGACATCGCCGATACGGAGGCCGGGCTCTCCGCCACGATGCGCTGCACCGCTTTCACCGCCAGCGCCGTGGTGCAACACCTCGCCGCGGGGAAGATCGGACGCCACGGGGTGATCCCGCCGGAGCGCTGTTTGCCCGAGGACGAGATGATCGAGCAGCTGCGCCGGCGCGGCTTGGACATCGTGCAGCGCCAGTCCTAGGTGCCGGCGTCGCCTTCAGCCTTCCGCTCCAGATCCAACGCCACGGAATTGATGCAGAAGCGCTTGCCCGTGGGGCGCGGGCCGTCCTCGAAGACGTGGCCCAGGTGCGCATCGCAGCGAGCGCAGCGCACCTCGACGCGACGCATGCCGTGGCTGCGGTCCTCGTGCAGCGTCACCTTCTGCGGCTCGAGGGCGGCGGTGAAGCTCGGCCAGCCGCTGCCGGAGTCGAACTTGGTTTCCGAGCCGAAGAGCTCCGCGCCGCAGCAGACGCAGTGGTAGGTGCCGTCGTCCTTGGCATGGACGTACTCGCCGGAGAAGGGCGGCTCCGTTCCGGCCTCGCGGGTGACATGGAACTGCAGCGGCGTCAGCCGGCGGCGCCACTCTTCCTCGTCGCGCTGCGTTGGGTCGGACATGCCTCCACCTTCCTCCCCTCGGTGTGGTCAGGGCGCAGAAGGGAGAGCGCTTCGAGGCGCGACGAAGCGCCACAACGTCTTCCCACCACTGGAGCTCCCGAAGCTAGGCGAGGCCGAGTCCTGGCGCAAGCCCGGCGCTGCGAAAGGCGAGAGGCGCCGGACACCGCGTTTGCGCCACTTGCCACACCAGCCTCCGCGGCGTACCCGGATGTTCCTGCGGCGCCCCGCTCTCGGGCCGGAAGGTGCCGACCCAGAAGGCGTTGCGGCTCTGGTACACTTGTAACGAATTTTGCTTCGCCCGACGTCCTGGAGGTCGCATGCGCTCCCCCCTCCTGGTTCTCGCGGTCGTCGCTCTGCTCGGCGGCGCCGTCTCCGTCGCCCGCGGCGCCGACCAGGCCACCCCTGGCGGCGGGCCCGAGTGGCTCGCAGGCCTCACCCTGGTGGTTCTCGACAGCGACGACGTGGGCTCACTGCACGCGGCGCATGCCTTGATCCGCTCCCAGGGTGGGACGATCGCGCTCTTGTCGCCGCCTTCTCTCCTCATCGGCTGGATTCCACCGGAGAAAAACGCGGCACTCCTGGGAAGGGCGCACATTCGTGCCATCCATCGGCGTCCCGTTTCCAGCTCCGGCTTGGGAATCGAGGACGCTTCCTCGCAGCGCATGGTGGAGTTCTTCAACGCCGCCGTGCGCGGCGACCTCCGCCGGCCGGCGGAGCTGCAGAAACCTGGCGCTTGGCCCCAGGGGACGAGCGACGCGCTCCCGCCGGAACCCTTGGAACCCTGGGCCTATCTGCAGAACCTGCAGGCGAACGGCCTCGACCCCGGCCAGCTCGCTGCACGTGGCCTGCTGGTGGGCAAGGCCGGTCCGGACGCCAGCATCGAGGGCAACAGCGACCGGATGACCGGCACGGTGACGGTGACCATCCTCTTCGTGGAGAGCGACGGCACCGGCGCGGACCCAAACCAGTACACCTGGACGCCGGCGGACGTGCAGAACTACGTGAACGGCGTCAACGTCGGCCTCGCCTGGTGGAGCGCCCAGGCGCAGCAGAACAACAACTGCTGGGTGGCCTTCTTCGTGCGCTGGGTGGAACCGACGGACGCACGCTGCCGGCAGTGGCGCGAGATGGTGCTGCACCCTTCCGGCGACGTGGCCGCCATGGCCAGCGACGTCATGGCCAAATTCGGCTACAACTCCGGGACCCACACGACCCGTGTCACCGCCTTCAACACCGCCCAGCGAGCCACCTACGGCACCAACTGGGCTTACACCTCCTTCGTGGCCTACAACCCCGAGCCGGCGGCGGGGCAGCTCACCGATGGGCGTTCGGCCTTCGCCTACCTGCTGGGTCCATACAGCTTCCTGCTCTTCCGCAGTTACGGCTGGCGCCCGGACGAGGTTTTCACCCATGAATCGGGACACATCTTCGGGGCCTGCGACGAGTACGCCAGCGGCTGCACCTGCGGCACCCTCTGCATCGACCAGCCCAACGGCAACTGCGAGGCCTGCGGCGGCGGCGTCTCCTGCATGATGCGCGCGAACACCTTCACCCTGTGCACCTACACCGATGACCAAGTGGGCTGGCAAGACGCGGTGCCCTGCGCGCCGCCGCCGCTCACGCCGCCCACGGCCACGGCGGTCCTGCCGGCCTTCGCCTATCAGGGCACGACACTGCAGGTGACCATCGCCGGCAACAACCTCCTCTACGGCGCCTTCGCCGAGTTCGGCGACGGCGTCGCGCTGGTGAGCTCCAGCGTCGTGGGCGACGACTCCCTGAAGCTGAACCTGCAGATCGGCAACGATGCGACTCCGGGCTTGCGCAACGTGGTGGTGAAGAACCGGGACCTGCAATCGAGCATGCTGGTGAACGCCTTCCAGATCCGCACCACGACGCGGCACTACTACGCCTCCTCCGGCAGCAACGTCTTCCCTTACCACACACCGGCGACGGCGGCCACGACGCTCGGCGCCGCGATCGACGCCGCGGCGCCGGGAGACACCGTGCTCCTCCGCAGCGGCACGCTGCCCTTCGGCTCCCTCGTCCTCAACAAGGGTGTGCTCCTCTCCGGCGCCTGGAACACCGGCTTCACCGCCCGCAACCTTGCGACAGGTAAAACCGTCATCGATCTCACCGGGAACGTCTATATCGCCGTGACCGGCAGCGGCACCGGTGGCCTCGACGGCTTCGAGCTCCGCAACGGCAGCGGCGGGGCGTGGAACACCCCGGTGAGCGGTCACTACGGCGGGGCCGTGAGCATCGTCAGCTCGACCGGTCTGGTGGCGAACTGTGACATCCACTCCAACCACGCCACGACCTTCGCCGATTTCGGCGGCGGCGGCGGCCTTTTCGCCAGCAACAGCACGGTGACCCTCACGGGCAACACCATCCACGACAACACCGCCACTCGTGGTGGCGGGATCTATCTCTATGGCTCGTCCGGCACGGTGACGGGCAACACGATCAACGCCAACGTGGTGAGCGCCGGCCCGCAGACGGCGCGGGGCGCCGGCATCGTGCTCGACACCTGCAGCAATCTGACCTTGGGGAACAACGTCATCGACGGCAACACCGGTGCCGAGAGCGGCGGCGGGCTCTATGTGATCAACTCCTCCACGGTGTCCGTCCAAGGCGGCTCGATCGCGCACCACACGGTGACGAGCAGCGGTGGTGGCGTGCGACTGGAGGCGTCGCAGGTCGACTTTCAGGACGTCCGTCTGGCGCACAACGCCTCCAGTTTTTCGGAGGGCGCCCTCGCTGCCGTGAACAGCAGCGCCTTGCTCCTGGATGGTTGCGAGGTCTTGTGGAACAGCTCGGCCTTCCTCTACGCCGGCGTGCACGCCACCGGGCCCACCGCGCACGTGCGCCACTCGCTCTTCGTGGGCAACTCCTCCCTCGTCGGCGGTGCCGGATTGATGCTGGAGAACGTGACGAGTGGCGCGGTGACGGGCAACACCTTCGACCGCAACAGCGCCGGCAACGGCGCCGGCAGCCTGGGGCTGAATGCCGCGGCGATCCCGGTGAGCAACAACATCGTCGTCAACACCACCGGCACCGGGGTCGGATGCACGGGTGCGCAGCCCACCTTGCTCGCCTACAACTTGGCCTGGAACAACAGCACGGCGAACTACAACGGTTGCACCCCCGGAGCGGGCTCCATCGGCGGCGATCCGCGCTTCGCCGACACCACCCTGGTGAACTACCGCCTGCGGGTGCATTCCCCCGCCATCGATGCCGGTCGGACCGACGCGGGCTACGAGGATCCCGACGGCTCCCGCGGTGATCTGGGGCGTTACGGCTCCCACGCCTTCGTCATGGCACAGCCCTCGTATCCCAAGAACCTGACGGC
>Ga0075418_10002989_pt1 | contig 19305 bp, 16 predicted proteins | sample SoiMetdeltSBSDD2_FD_81776 | JGI IMG/M metagenome (GOLD analysis project Ga0075418, IMG submission 81776) | Bulk soil microbial communities from a Populus tree surrounding site in Tennessee, USA - Soil MetaG P. deltoides SBSDD2 | ecosystem: Environmental > Terrestrial > Soil > Tree plantation...
CCGCCCTCGGCCGCGACCACGTAGGCGTGCCGATACCCGGGTTTCAGATAGCCCTCGGCGTCGCTGCGGTAGGTGAGGTCCGTGATCACCTCGAGCGGCGGCGCCCATTCCGCGTCCTTCGGTTTTTCCGGCGCCTCGCCGAGCTTGGTGGCCTCGTCCGGCGTGAACATCGTGAAGGCGATCAATCGACCGTCCGGCGACCATGCGAGATCCGCCGGCGCCGACATGAGCTCGGCGAGCTTCGCCGTCTGGCCGCTCTGCATCCAGCGCACGTAGAGCTGCGGGCGACCGCCCTCGGCGGTGGAGACGTAGGCCAGCCGACCGCCGTCGGCCGACCAGCGCGGCGAGGTGTGCGAGCCGCCACCGGCGATCAGCGGTGTCTGCTCGCCGGTGTCGGTATCGACCAGCCAGATCGACTGACGCGCTCGGTCGGTCATGATGTCGAAGGAGGTGCGGACATATGCCACGACCTTTCCGTCGGGCCGGATCTGGGGATCCGCGGCGTACTGCAATCCGAAGAGATCGATCCCCTGGAACAGGCGGTTCGGGGCGTCGAGTGGTGCCGCGGTGACCACCGCACCGGTCATCAGGCTCGCGAGCAGGGGCAGGGCCAGCAGCAGAAGGGTACGTCGCATGCGCATGGTGGTCGGGAGGGTCGAGGAAAAGCGCGCACGCTAACCGCGACACGCTGCGGCGTCCAGCGACGTAGCGCCCGGCGATCAGGATTTGTCCGGGGCTGCCGTCTCCGTCGGGTCGCTGCAGTCGATATCTTTACCGGGTCCGGTCTCGAACAGCGCCAGCAGGGCCGCCGGCGGCGCGATGGCGAAGAGCGCGGCGGCGGCCGCCACGCGACCCGCGAGCGGCGCGGGCTTGGGCTGGAAATCAGGGTGCTTGAACGTGCCACGCACCTCTAGTGGGCCGCGCAAGCTGATCGGGCTCACGTCCTTGGGTCGCGGCTTCAGCTCCAGGTCGAGTCGCTCGTCGCTCAGGTCGATGGTCCCGGAGCCCACGATGACCGTGTCGGTCGTATCGAGCGCGAGCGAGCGCGTCTTCGCCACGCCGTCGTCTACCGTGAGATCCGTGTATGCGCAGCGCACCGGCACCGTCTTGTCCTTGCCGACGAGAAACTTGAGCGTTTCTGCGACGTCGAGCCCGGCGAGTTCCAGGACGAGGTTGCTGATCTTTCCGGAGCCCATCATGAAGCCCAGTTCGCCGTCCGCGGTTGCGAGCATGCGTGCCACGGAGTTGCCGCGCCCCTCGAGCCGCGCGCGACCCGCGATGCTGCCGAACCCGTCGGGGCTGACGCGGGGCAGCAGCTTAGGCAGCTCGACTCCGCGCACACGCAGATTCGCCTGCGTCGCGATCGGGTTGCGCCTGGCGTCGAGCCGGATGGTGCCCGTCATCTGCCCGCCGGCGATCGCCACGTCGAGCGGATCGAGGCGCAACAGCCCGTCCTCGAGCCGGAGCCGAGTCTCGATCGCGTCCACCGGCAACCTGGCGGGATTCACCCGATCGGCCTTGAGTTGCACCACGGCGTCCACCGAGCGGAGCTTCTCGAGGTTGTACGGCTTGTCCGGCAACACGCGCGGACTCGCGGACCGCTGCTGCGCTTCGGTGCGCTGCTCGGGCGAGGCCGTCTCCCCGGGTTTCGTGCCCGGCGGTGCGCCAACCAGCACACCCAGGTCGTCGAAGTCGAGGTTGCTCGAGTAGAGACTCGCCCGGACAAACGGGCGCTTCCTGCCGACATCGAGGCTCACGTCGCCCGACACGTCGCTGTCGCCGACGCGCCCCTTGAATTCGGTGTAGCGCCAAACGTCGCCTTCGTGGCTCAGGAGTCCCTGCACCCGGTATGGCGGTGTTTCGGGAGTCGCAATGCCGATCAGGTGATACAGGTCCGCGAGGTCCTGGCCGGAAGCCTCCGCGCGCACAGCGAAGCGCGTGAGATCGATAGGCGCCTCGAGCGTCCCGTACGCGTGCAGCCGCGTGGTTCCCGCGCGCGCCGTGAGGTCGAGGCGGTAGTCCTCGCCACGCTGCAGCAGGCGCAGCGGCGAGTCGAGCCGACCGTGCAGACGGAAGTCCTCGTTTCGATAGCGCCCCGTGCCGTTCGCGACGAGCGGTGCGCGGCCGTCCTTCGCTTCGCGCGGCTCGGTATCGACCGCGAGCTTGAGGTTGGTGCGCAGCGAAGGCTCACGCACCCGCAGGGTTCCGTGGCGAACGGTGAGCGCGCGGATGGTCGTCGACGAACGTGACGGACGCCTGCGATCAAGACGCCAGTTGGCCTCGCCCTGTCGATTGCGTTCCAAGAGGAGTTCGGGCCTGTCGAGCTCAATGCTCGTGATGTCGAGCCGCCCGCGCAGCAGCGGCCAGGGGTCGATGTGGATCTGCACGCGGCGTGCGCGCGCCATGACCCGGTCCCTGGACCACCGCGCGTTGCCGAACGCGATGCCGTCGACTGAAACGATCATGGGCGAGCCGAGCGAGACGTCGAGATCGCCCGCAATGTCGAATTGACGGCCAGTGACCGCCGCCACACGTCGTTCGATGGGAGCCTTGAGCCAGTTGTCGTCGTAGGCGATCGCCAGCCCGGCAACGAGCACGAGCACGAGTGCGGCGACGACGCCCCAGCGGGGCGGGCGCCAATCACGCAGATTCCGCGTCCTGCCGGCCATGGACCGAGTCTACGCATCGGTCGCCGCGCGTCAGTCGCTCGATAACGTCCGGCTGCGTCAGCCGCCTCCTACGGAGCTCTTCGTCGGAAGAGCCGCTATTGCCGGCTGATGGCAGCGCGCGCTCCCCGCAGCACGAACTTCTGGATCTTGCCGGTCGCCGTCTTGGGGAGCTCGTCGAGAAAGTGAAATTCCTGCGGCACCTTGAAGTGCGCAAGATTGGTGCGGCAGAACTCGCGTAGCTCGGTCGAGGTGACGTTCGCGCCGGGATGCAGCACGATGAAGGCCTGCGGCGCCTCGCCCCATTTCTCGTGCGGCATGCCGACCACGGCGGCCTCGAGCACCGCGGCATGCTTGAGCAACGCACCCTCCACTTCGATGGAGGAGACATTCTCGCCGCCGCTGATGATCACGTCCTTGTAGCGGTCACGTATCTCGACATAGCCGTCGGGGTGTACGACCGCGGCATCGCCCGAGCGGAACCAACCGCCGCGAAAGGCCTTGGCCGAAGCGTCGGGGTCGTTCCAGTAGCCCTTCATCACCACGTTGCCCCGGGCCACGATCTCGCCGAGGGTGCGGCCATCGCGCGGCACGTCCCGGTCCTGCTCGTCGACGACGCGCAGCTCGCCCGAGGTGATCAGCTCGACGCCCTGGCGGGCTTTCGCGGTCGCGAGCGCAGCCGGCGTCAGCTGCGCATCCTCCGGACGGCCCTCGCAAACCGTGATGAAGGGCGCCGTCTCGGTGAGCCCGTAGACATGCGTGATGTGCCAGCCAAGCTCGCCTTCGACGCGCGCGATCGTCGCGGCCGCCGGTGGCGCACCGGCGGTGACGACCCGCAGTCCCCGTGGCAGGCGTCGTCGCTGCTCCTCCGGACCATTGGCGATGCCGATCAGTATAGTCGGCGCCGCGCACAGCATGCTGATCCGCTCTCGTTCGACATGAGCGTATACGGCCGCCGCGTCCACCTTGCGCAGGCAGACGTGTGCCGCGCCGGCCGCAGTGACCGTCCACACGAAGGTCCAGCCGTCAGCGTGGAACATCGGCAGGGTCCACAGGTAACGGTCGCCGGAAGTCATCGGCACATGCACGAGCGTTCCGACGCTGTTCACCCAGGCGTTGCGGTGCGTGATCATCACGCCCTTCGGGCGCGAGGTCGTGCCACTCGTGTAGTTAATCGAGATCAGGTCGGATTCGTCGATCTCCGGTCGATCGAAGCGGCCGGAGGCCGCGGAGAGCGCGGACTCGTAGTCGAGCCACCCGCGCCGCGAGCCCTCGAGCGCGACGAAGTGGCGCACCCCGGGAAGGCGTTCGCGCACGCCGTCGATCGCATCCAGGTAATCGGCGTGCGCGCAGACGACCTTCGCACCACTGTGCTCGATCATGTAGACGAAGTCGTCGGCGGTGAGCCGGTAGTTCAAGGGAACGACTATCGCGCCGAGCTGCGGCACCGCGTAGAACTGCTCGAGCATCGCGTGGGTGTTCGGGGCGATGAGCGCGACGCGGTCCCCCCTGCCGACGCCGAGTCCCTGCAGCGATGACGACCAGCGGTCGGTGCGTTCGAAAAAGGCGCCGTACGTCAGGCGGAGGTCGCCATCGACGATGGCATCCCGACCGGAGTGCAGCTTCCGTGCGCGGCGCGCGAAGTCCAGGGGCGTGAGTGGCGTTTCCATCGCATACCAAATCGAAGGGATTTGAGAACAAGGGCTCTGCCCGCCGCTCTGCCGGGCATGCCAGACAGGTGGTAGATTAACGGCGACTGGCAGCAAAGCGTACGCCGGTCACAACGGGTCAAGGGCCGTCCGGGAAACCGCACCGGCGGGGCGGCGGCTGAATTCAGGACGATCACCAATGAGGGGACAGGTCATGGCGAACGGAAGTCTTCGTGGTTTGGCCGCGGCGGTGCTTGCGGCGTCGGCGTTTACAGGCGGCGCAGCACTCGGTCACGAGGCAAGACCGGCGCATAGCTGGCGCATCGAGGTCAGCGAGGGCGCGAACTCCGACGGCACGATCCGCTTTGTCGTAACGCCGGTCGGCGGCGAGATCACCACGGTCGCTATCCCGATAAAGAAGGGTCGGGCGGAGAACGATGTAGCGAAGGACCTCCGCGACGGATTCATCCATGCGCTGCCGACGGGTGGCTACGAGGTCGAGGTCGACGACGGCGAGGACGTCCTGGTGAAGACCAAGGACCCGGCGCCGAAGTTCTCGGTCATCATGATCGATTCCACGGTGAAGGGGACGCGCGTAAACGTAGAGCACGACTGACGGCATCGCGCGAATCCCATGCGCTGACGGCCAGGGACGCTCCCTTTCTAAAGCGGCGAAGGCGTTTCCGTCCGGCAAGGGAGCGTCCCCGTATATTTTCTGTCCGTGACTCGTTATAGTTGACATGTCAAATAAAACAGAGTAACCAGTCCGCTGAGTTCCACGTCAGCGGGGCGATTCATGAAGCGGGTGGTATGCCTGGGGGGCGGGCCGGCCGGTCTCTACGCCGCCATTCTCCTCAGGAAAGCGCTGCCGCGAGCGCGTGTCGAGGTCTACGAGCGCAACCGGCCGGATGACACCTTCGGCTGGGGCGTCGTCTTCTCGGACCAGACGATGGACAACTTCCGGCTGGCCGACCTGGAGTCGCACGCCGACATCGTCGGCAGCTTTCACCACTGGGACGACATTGAGGTTCATTTTCGCGGCGAGGCGCTGCGGAGCGGTGGTCACGGCTTCTGCGGCATCGCGCGCAAGCGGCTGCTCAACATCCTGCAGGAACGGGCGGCCGAGCTCGGTGTGGAGCTGCATTTCCAGCGCGAGATCGACGACGACGCGGCGTTCGCCGACGCCGACCTGGTGCTCGGCTCCGACGGGGTCAACAGCCGCGTCCGCACCCGTCACGCGGCCGTGTTCGAGCCGTCGATAGAGGTGCGGCGCTGTCGTTACATCTGGCTCGGGATCGAGCGCCCCTTCGATGCCTTTACCTTCGCGTTCGAGCGGACCGAGCACGGCTGGTTCCAGATACATGCCTACCAGTTCAGTGCGGATCTCTCGACCGTCATCGTCGAGACGCGCGAGGAGACCTGGCGCGCACACGGTCTCGACCGGGCGGACGCCGAGCAGTCGGTCGAGTTCTGCGAGCGCCTCTTTGCGCGTTACCTCGGTGGTCAGCGGCTGCAGAGCAATGCGCGTCACCTGCGCGGATCGGCCTGGCTCAACTTCAACCGCGTCTCGTGTCGCCGCTGGCACGACGGTAACGTGGTGCTGATCGGCGACGCGGCGCACACAGCGCACTTCTCCATAGGATCGGGGACCAAGCTCGCGATGGAGGACGCGATATCGCTCGCGCGGCACGTCACGGCGACGCGCGAACTGCCGCGCGCGCTCGAGGCGTACCACGAGGAGCGCAACGTCGAGGTGCTGAAGCTGCAGAGCGCGGCACGCAACCGCATGGAATGGTTCGAGAACGTCGCGCGCTACACCGCGCTGCCTCCGCGCCAGTTCGCATACAGCCTGCTCACGGGGAGCCAGCGCATCGGTCACGAGAATCTCAAGCTCCGCGACGACGCTTTCGTGGCCGACTACGAGCGCTGGCTTGCTGGTCGCACCGGCGGCGCCGGCGCGGCGCGAGCACCGATGTTCCTGCCGCTCAAGCTGCGGGGACTCACACTCGCGAACCGCGTGGTCGTCTCGCCGATGGCGCAGTACATGGCGAAGGACGGTGTCCCCGGCGACTGGCACCTGGTTCACTACGGCAGCCGCGCGCTCGGCGGTGCCGGGCTCGTGTACACCGAGATGACCTGCGTGTCGGCGGAGGGACGCATAACGCCCGGGTGCACGGGGCTCTGGAGCGAAATGCAGCGCGATGCGTGGCGTCGCATCGTCGGGTTCGTGCACGACCACTCGCCGGCGGCCTTCTGTCTGCAGCTCGGTCACTCGGGTCGCAAGGGGTCGACGCAGCTCGGCTGGCAGGAGATGGATCGACCACTCGCCGCCGGCAACTGGCCGATCTGCGCGCCTTCGCCCTTGCCGTATTTCGAGGGCGTGAGCCAGGTGCCGGAGCCCATGACCCGTGCCGACATGGACCGGGTGCGCGACGAGTTCGTGCGTGCGACGGTGCTCGGGCGCGAGGCCGGGTTCGACATGCTCGAATTGCACATGGCGCACGGCTATCTGCTCGCGAGCTTCATATCGCCGCTCACCAACCTGCGCGACGATGAATACGGCGGCACCCTCGCGAACCGCATGCGATTCCCGCTCGAGGTGCTCGCCGCGGTGCGTGCGGCCTGGCCCGCGGACAAGCCGCTCTCGGTGCGTATCTCCGCGTGCGACTGGGCCGACGGCGGTCTCGAGGAGGACGAGCTCGTCGCGCTCGCCGCCGCGCTCAAGGCCGGCGGCGCCGACGTCATCGACGTCTCGAGCGGCCAGACCGTGCCGTGGCAGCGGCCGGTATACGGGCGGATGTGGCAGACGCCGTTTGCCGACCGCATCCGGAACGAAGTGGGAATCGCGACCATCGCCGTCGGCAACATCTTCGATGCCGATCACGTCAACTCGATCATCGCGTCCGGTCGCGCGGACCTGTGCGCACTGGCGCGACCTCACCTCGCCAACCCCTCGTGGACGCTTGAGGCTGCGGCGCGCCAGGGCTACACCGAGCAGTGGTGGCCGGAGCCGTATCTGTCCGGGAAGACGCAGCTCGAGCGCAACCAGCAGCGCGCGGCCGAGGCCGCCGGACAGCGATGAGCGCGCCCGGAACGCGTCGCCTCGCCGGAAGGCATGCCGTGGTGACCGGTGCCAGCCGTGGCATCGGACTCGCGATCGCACAGGCGCTGGCGGAGGAAGGCGCGCGCGTCGCGATGTTCGGCCGCGACATGGCGGGGCTGGCCGCCGCCGCGAGCTCGATCGGGCCGGGCGACAGCGTGGCGGCGATCGCTGGGGACGTCACAAGCGGCACTGAGCTCGCCTCCGCTTTCCGTGCCGCGCGCGACCGGTTCGGCCCGGTGCAGATCCTGGTCGCGAACGCAGGCGAGGCCTTGACCGCCCCGTTCCAGAAGACCGACGAGGCGCTCTGGCGACGCATGCTCGACGTCAACCTGACGGGGGTCTTTACCTGCATCCGCGAGAGCCTGCCGGACATGCTGGCGACGGGATACGGCCGCATCGTGAGCGTGGCGAGCACGGCTGGCCTGCGGGGCTACCGCTACGGCGCCGCCTACGTCGCGGCCAAGCACGGCGTCGTCGGGCTGACGCGCGCGCTCGCGCTCGAGGTCGCGGAGCGCGGCATCACGGTCAACGCCGTGTGCCCGGGCTACACGGATACGGACCTGGTGCGCGACGCCATCGCCAACATCACGAGCAAGACCGGGCGCAGCGCCGCGGAGGCGCGCGAGGCTCTGGTCGCGGGCAATCCCCAGCGGCGGCTGATCCAGCCCGCAGAAGTGGCGCAGGCGGTGGTCTGGCTCTGCGCGCCAGGCAGCGAGAGCATCAACGGCCAGAGCATCGCGATCGCGGGCGGCGAGGTGATGTGATGGCCCGCGAGCAGAGCGCGATGCGCGCCGATGTCGAGACGCGGGCGAGACCCGACGATCACCAGTCGCTGCGGCTGTGGCTGCGTCTGCTGGCGTGCACCAACCTGATCGAGTCGCAGGTCCGACAGCGGCTCAAGGCCGGATATGCAACGACCCTGCCGCGCTTCGACCTGATGGCGCAGCTCGACCGCGCCGAGGACGGCCTCAAGATGGGCGAGCTTTCGCAGCGGATGATGGTCACGGGCGGAAACGTCACCGGCATCACCGACATGCTCGAGAAGGAGCAGCTGGTTGCCAGGGAGCCGGACCCGACGGATCGTCGCGCGTACCGCGTCCGGCTGACACGCGAAGGCCGTCGCCAGTTCCGCCGCATGGCCGCGGAGCACGAACGCTGGGTGATCGGATTGATGGCCGGGCTCTCGCGCCGGCAGCGCGACCAGCTCGTCGAGCTGCTCGGCGCGCTAAAGACCGAGCTGTCCCGGGAAATCGCGGCGACGGATGGACCTGACGGCAACGGAGCGATCGGATGAATTACCAGGACCTGAAGCCCCGGCACTTTCGCTGGCGCCTCGACGGACGCGTAGGCGTGATCAGCCTGGACCGGCCGGAGCGGAAGAACCCGCTGACCTTCGACTCGTATGCGGAGCTTCGCGACCTGTTCCGGGGCTTGAGCGCCGCGCCGGAGGTACGGGCGATCGTGCTCTCGGGCGAGGGCGGCAACTTCTGCTCGGGCGGCGACGTCCACGAGATCATCGCTCCGCTGACACGCTTAGGCGTGGACGGTCTGCTTGCCTTTACCCGCATGACCGGCGACCTGGTCAGGGCGATGCGCGCCTGTCCGCAGCCGATCGCCGCCGCGGTCGACGGCGTGTGCGCCGGCGCCGGCGCGATCCTCGCGATGGCATCGGATTTCCGGTTCGCAACCCCGGACGCACGCACCGCGTTCCTCTTCACCCGCGTCGGACTCGCCGGCTGCGACATGGGTGCCTGCGCAATCCTGCCGCGGATCATCGGTCACGGGCGTGCGTCGGAGCTTCTCTACACAGGGCGCGCGATGAGCGCGGAGGAGGGCCTCGCCTGGGGCTTCTTCAACCAGCTCGTGCCGCGGGAGGAAGTCCTGTCGCGCGCGATCGCATTCATGGCTGAGCTCGCGGCCGGCCCGACGTTCGCCCACGCGATGACCAAGCGGATGCTGCATCACGAATGGAATCTGTCGATCGATGCCGCGCTCGATGCCGAGGCGGACGCGCAGGCGATCTGCATGCAGACCGGCGATTTCAAGCGTGCCTACGCGGCCTTTGTTGCAAAGCAGAAGCCCGTGTTCCAGGGCAACTGAGCGGCCATGACCGATCTGCCGCATCTCGATTGGCCGTTCTTCGATGCCGCGCATCGCGAGCTCACCGCGCGGATCACGGTGTGGGCCGAGTCGCGCTTCGCGACGCGCTTAGGGCTGCGGGCGACAAACCACGCAACCGACCAGGCAGAGCTCGACGCGGTCTGCCGCTCGCTGGTTGCGAGTCTTGGCGCAGCCGACCTCGCGCGCTGCGCGGTGCCCGTTCCGCAGACCGGGTCGGAGCCGCATTACGACGTCCGGTCGATCACGCTTACCCGCGAGCTGCTCGCATGGCACGACGGGCTCGCGGATTTCGCGTTCGCGATGCAGGGACTCGGCAGCGGCGCGATCGCGCTCGCGGGCTCGCCCGAGCTCAAGGCGCACTACCTGCCCGCGGTCGCCTCCGGCCGCGCGATCGCGGCCTTTGCCCTGTCCGAGCCCGACGCCGGGTCTGACGTGGCGGCGATGCGCTGCCACGCGCGCCGCGACGGCGCCGATTACCTGCTCGATGGGACCAAGACCTGGATATCGAACGGCGGTATCGCCGATTTCTACTGTGTATTTGCGCGCACGGGCCCGGCCGAAATCCGCGCCGACGGATCGACCGCGGCGTCGGGCATCACTGCGTTCGTCGTGGACAGCGGTGAGCCGGGCCTCATCATCGCCGAGCGGCTGGCGGTCATTGCGCCGCATCCGCTGGCAACGCTGCGCTTCGAAGGCTGCCGGATCCCTGCGACGCAGCGGATCGGTGACGAAGGCGAAGGGTTCCGGGTCGCGATGCGTACGCTCGATGTCTTCCGCACTTCGGTCGCCGGCGCCGCGCTCGGATTCGCGCAACGCGCGCTCGACGAGGCGCTCGCGCACGTGGCCGCCCGCCGCATGTTCGGCCGGAGGCTCGCCGACTTCCAGCTCACGCAGGCGACGCTCGCCGGGCTCGCGACCGAGCTCGACGCGGCTCGCCTGCTCACCTATCGCGCCGCATGGCAGCGGGATCGCGGCGCAACTGTCACCAAAGAGGCGGCGATGGCCAAGATGAGCGCGACCGAGACCGCGCAGCGCGTCATCGACGGCGCCGTGCAGCTCTTCGGCGGGCGCGGGGTGGCGAGCGGTGAAACCGTCGAGCGGCTGTACCGCGAGATCCGGGCGCTGCGGATCTACGAGGGGGCGACCGAGGTGCAGAAGCTCATCATCGGTCGCGAGCTGCTGAAGGCGCTGCAACCATGACCCTCGGCATCCTGCAACCACCGGGCTGGGCGCGACCGAAGGGCTACAGCAACGGCATCGTCGCGCATGGACGGCAGGTGTACGTCGCCGGGCAGATCGGCTGGGATGCGCAGGGGCGATTCCAGGAGACGCGTCTTGCTCCGCAGGTGCGGCAGGCGCTGCAGAACATCGTCTCAGTGCTCGCGGAAGCCGGCGGCCGCCCCGAGCACCTCGTGCGTCTAACCTGGTATGTCACGAGTCGCGACGAGTACTACGCCGAGCTGGCCGAGATCGGCGCCGCCTACCGCGCAGTGATGGGCCGACACTTCCCGGCGATGTCGGTGGTACAGGTCGCAGCGCTGATGGAAGCGGCCGCCAAGGTCGAGATCGAGGCCACCGCCGTCATCCCGGACGAGCGCTGACGTTCAGCCGTCCGCGTCTTCTCGCAGACGGTAGCGCTGGAGCTTGCCAGTCGCTGTCTTCGGCAGCGCCGCGACGTACTCGATCTGTCGCGGGTACTTGTAGGGTGCAATGGCGCTCTTGACGAAGTCCTGCAGTTCGCGCGTGAGCGCTGCGTCGCCCGTGCGCTGCGGGCGGAGCACCACGTAGGCCTTGACCAGCTGGCCACGCTGCTCGTCGGGAACGCCGATCACGGCGCACTCGGCCACACCCGGGTGCTCGAGCAGGGCGCTCTCGACCTCGGGCCCTGCGATGTTGTAGCCGGAAGAGACGATCATGTCGTCGGTGCGGGCCTGGAACCAGAAGTAACCATCCTCGTCGACGACGAACGCGTCCCCGGTGACGTTCCAACCGCACCTGACGTAGTTCCGCTGCCGCTCGTCGGCGAGGTAGCGGCAACCTGTCGGGCCGCGCACCGCAAGTCGGCCGATCGTGCCGGGCGGCGCCGGTCGATCGTCCTCGCCGAGTATGCAGGCTCGGTAGCCGGGGACCGCACGACCGGTCGAGCCCGGACGGATGTCGTCGCCGGAGGCCGAGATGAAGATGTGGATCATCTCCGTCGCGCCGATGCCGTCGATGATGCGATGACCGGTCGCCTGTTCCCAGGCCTCGAAGGTCGGTCGCGGCAGGTGCTCGCCCGCGGATACGAACGAGCGGACCGACCGGAACGAGTCGCGGTCGGCCTGCGCAAGCAGCGCCCGGTAGGCGGTCGGTGCGGTGAAGACGCGCGTCACGCCGAAGCGCGTAACGCCTTCGCGGAGATGGTCAGGCGTCGGGCCCGACAGCACCGCAGTCGCCGCACCGACGCGCAGCGGAAAAACGAGCTCGGCGCCGAGCCCGAAGGTAAAGGCGAGCGGCGGCGTTCCCGTAAACACGTCGTCCCGTCGGGGCCCGAGCAGATGCGCGGCGAACGTGTCCGCCATGGCCAGCACGTCGCGGTGGAAGTGCACCGTCGCCTTGGGCTGCCCGGTGGTGCCCGAGGTGAAGGCGAGCAGGCAGGGATCGTCCTGCGCGGTGTCGACAGCGCGGAAACTGGTCGTCTGCCGGGCGAGGCGGGCCTCGAGCTCGCCGTCGCCCCAGGTCAGCGTTTGCAGACGACCGTCGGGTCCCTCGAGCCCCGCGAGCTCCGCGGCGAGGCGCACGTCGCAGAGCGCGTGGCGGATCCGGGCCTTGTTCACGATGGTCGCGAGCTCGCGTGGACGCAGCAGCGGCATCGTCGCTACCACGACCGCTCCGACGCGCGCCACGGCCAGCCACGTCGCATAGAGCATCACCGAGTTTCCGGCGCGCAGCAGGACGCGATTGCCCGGCTCTACCCCCAATTCGGTGGCAAGCACGGCGCACAGTCGGTCAACCAGATTACGGAGCTCGCCGTAGCTCACGTCGCCCTCGGCCGTGCGGATGGCGAGCGCCGCGGGCGTGACGTCGGCGTTCCGATCGAGAAGCTCGACGGCGCAGTTGAGCCGCGCGGGATACCTGAGCGCGGGCAGCTCGAAGAGAAACTCGGGCCACTGCGCGACCGGCGGCAAATGGTCGCGGACAAAGGTGTCGACGTGCGCCGTGGCGTTCATTGCGTGAGCCTGCACCAGGCGGCGCAGTCCACGAATTCTCGGCGACTCAAGCCGGGTCGTCCACCCGCGATCGTCCGTCGCCTTCGTGCGGACGCAGCACGGCACCGCCCATACCCGTCAGCCAGCTCGGCATGGCCTCGTAGTAGACGATGCTGGCCCGTGCGCCCGGCAAGGCGGCCGCGATCATCATCCAGTTCATGATCTCGACGCCGCCGTTGCCGGCGACGGCCTCGATTTCCTCGACGCTCATCTCGCGCCAGCGCGCGAGCTCGCCGCGCTCGAAGTCGGCGAGGAAGTCGCGGTCGAAACGCTCATCGACGCCCATCGTCTCGTAGCCGACGCGGTGCGACAATCCCCCGGCGCCGACGAGCGCGACCCGAAGCGATGCAGGCGCGACTGCGGAGATGTACCCGCCGAGCAGCTGGCCCAGGTACCAGCACTCCATCGCGGCGACGCCTTGCTGCCGCGAGTGGTTGACGAGCAGCGGCACGACGGCCGCGGCGCGATCCGGGTTCACGAAGAGGAGCGGCACGGCGATACCGTGATCCGGGCGCAGGCTCCCGAGTGCCTCCATCGCGACACCACGACGCCTGCAATGCTCGATCAGTCCGAGGCCGAACTGTGCATCGCCCCGGTACTCGTCGCGGGGGATGTCCATCTCGCCGAACGGCACGTACGAGGCCGCGCAGCCGACGAAGAACGGAGCGTCCGCCTCGGGTCCGATGTTGAACATGTGATCGTTGCTCACGACCACGATCACGTCCGGCCGGGCCGCCTGGACGTGTTGGCCGAGACGCCACATCCCATCGAACACCCGCGCGGCCGGCTCGTCCGCGCCTGCCGGCGACATGAGAATGTGAGAGGTCGCGACGGCGGCGACGATCTCAGCCATCGCGGCGCTCTGCGCGGAGGCGCGGCAGGAAGTCGCGGATCGTGACATGGTTGGCGAGATCGGGATTGACAGCCATCTGGTAGTGCATGCGCAGCACCGGGTGCACGCCGATGCGCTCGAGTGCACGGAACGATCCGTCCCTGAGCGCCGCGCATTCCTGCTCGGACAAACGCGCCTCCTCGAACACCCGCTCCCGGTCCGCGCGCAGCCGCGCGAGCAGCTCCGGCTCCTGGAAGAGACGCGCGAGCAGGCGGTTGACTCGCTCCGCACTACCCACGCTCATGCGAGCACCTTCGACAGCAGGAACGCGCGCGTCGCCAGAGCGAAGTCCTCCGGCACCTCGATCATCGCCCAGTGTCCGCAGTGCGGCAGGATGTAGCCCCAGGAGTTCCTGAGCAGCTCGAGCATGCGGAAGGCGTTGGCGAGCGGCACCACCCGGTCGTCCTTGCCGCTGACGACGAGCGTCGGAGCGGTCACGGCGCGCAGCGCGTCCTCCGGGTAGAAGAGGCCGCCCTGGGCATGTATCCACTGCATCGTGGCCTGGTAGGCACGCCGCGCGTCGGGCTCGACGGAAAGCTCGTAACGCCGGCGGATCAGCTCCTCGTCGGCCTTGAACCCGGGCGCGGTGAGCGCGGCCACCAGCTTTTCCATGCCGGCGTGCGTGAAGTCGTAGTAAACGATCGGCTTCAGGCTCTCCGTGATCTGCGCATTGAGCCCGGCGCTGCCCATCAGCACCAGCGCACGCACGAGCTGCGGCTGCTCCATCGCGACCCCAAGCGCGGTTGCCCCGCCCATCGAGTTGCCGACCAGGATCGCGGGCGCAAGCCCAAGCGTGGTCAGGAACCCGGCGAGATGCGCGTTGCGGTCCTGCTGTGAGTACGCGTAACGCGAGGGATCGGGCTTGCCGGTCTGTCCGAAGCCCACCAGGTCCATCGCCAGGACGTGAAAATCGCGCGCGAGCAGCGGCATCGTATGACGCCAGTTGCCGACGCTGTCCGCGCCGGCGCCGCCACCGTGCAGCAGTACCAGCGTCGGCGCGACGCGCTCTCCCGCCTCGACGTAGTGAGTGCGGATCCCGGCGAGGTCGACGAAGTGGCTGGTCCAGGGGACGCTGTGCATGGTTTCAGCGCAGGTGCTCCGGCGCCTGCACGCCACGGTTGTGGCGGCTCGCGAGCTTGCGCCACTCGATGATGTTGCCGTCCGCTTCGAAGAGCTGCTCGCGCAGCCACCCCGTCTCGTCGGCGTAGAAGACCTGCATCGCCTCGCGCGCCCAGATGTCGTCGTCGTTGAACCCCTGCAGCGCGACCGCGCGCCACCGCGCCTCGAATTCCTCGCCGAACCGTCGCTCCTCCTCCTCGTTCGCCACGCGCCGACCGAGCGCCTGCAGGTAAATGTGGCGCTCGCCGTCGATAGGGACGTACCACTCGTACTGGGTGAGCGCCGGATCCGGCCACGGGTGCACGCACAGCACGCACGGCATCCACATGGATATGTGATGCGGCAGACGATTCGCGCCGCTCGGGTCTGCCTCGAGCACCGTCTCGCCGCCAATCGTCGCCGTGAACACCGGCGTGACATGCTCGGGGTCGAACAGGTCGAAGACGCCCTTCGGGCCGCCGGGCTCCTCCACCCGGCGGAACGAGCCGCGTCCCTTCGGCACGAGACCGAGCGGCAGCGCGAGATCGGCATTGCGGATCAGCGGCGATTCGCGGTGAATGAGGATGTGCGTCGAGTCGAAGCCGTTCTCCGCGCCGATGCGCCAGTTCGCGTCCACTTCGCGCCTGAACGAGCGCACGGCGAGGTCCCGGTCCAGGAACCCCGGCGGAACGTCCTCCGAGAGCGGCGGCAAGGTCTCGCCCGCGTCGCCGACGAATACGAACACCAGCCCCTTCGATTCCTCGACCCGGTAGGTGCGGATGCGCTTGCGACCGACCGCGCGGGTCTCGGGTGCGCCGAGCACCTCGCAGAGCTGGCCGTCCTCGAAGCGGTAGGTGAAGCCGTGGTACCAGCAGCTGATCGTGTCGGGCGTGAAGCACTGGATCTTCCGGGAGAGCTGTACGCCGCGGTGCAGGCACTGGTCGCGGATGCCGAACACCCGGCCGCGGATGCGCTTGAGAAGGATGCGCTCGCCCAAGAGCTGCACCGGCCGAACCTGCTCTTCGGCTATATCGCTCGACAGCAGCGCGGGGTACCAGTGATTGCGGAAGCCGTACCGCGCGGCGACATACTCGCGCCAAGGAACCTGGTCGAGGATCTCGCGCGGGACAAAACCTTCGCTGTCGCCCACCTCTGCTCCCAGGCAGCGCTATGTCTGCCTAAAATGTCTGACATTTTGGCCTGACTGTCAAGCCATCGGCGAGCCGGTAGATTGGGGGCAATGCGGCCTCACGCCCCGCTTCGGATAACCGATCCCGATGCCTGTGTCGAGGCCGTGCTCGGCCTCGTGGGACGGCGGCTCGTGATGGGTCTGCCGCTCGGCATCGGCAAGCCGAACGCGCTCGCGAACGCCTTCGTGCGCCGCGCCGCGGCCGATCCGACGATCCAACTCACGATCGTCACTGCGCTGTCGCTGCGCGCGCCCCGCTGGTCATCGGATCTCGAGCGGCGCTACGTCGAGCCGCTGGTCCGACGCGTCTTCGGTGACTACCTCGAGCTCGAGTACGTGCGCATGCTCGAGGAGCATCGCCTGCCGTCGAACATCGAGGTCATCGAGTTCTATCTCGAGCCGGGCGCCTGGCTCGGCAACGAGCGCGTGCAGCAGCACTACCTGAGCGCCAACTACACGCACGTCCTCCGCGATGCGCTCAGCCGCGGCCTGAATGTCCTGCTGCAGCTCGTGGCACCGCCGCCCGCCGGCGAGGAGGCCGCCGGGACGCTGAGCCTGGGCGGGAATCCGGATCTCACCGCGGATCTTCTGCCGCGACTCGACGAGCTGCGCGCCGCGGGCCGGCCGTTCGCGCTGGTAGGACAGCTCTGCGACGAGCTCCCTTTCATGTACGGCGACGCGCTGGTTCCGGAGTGGCGCTTCGACTGCCTCGTGGACGAACCTGCGCTACGGTCTCCGCTCTTTGCGCCGCCGAACCTGCCGATCGGGCTCACCGAGCACGCGATCGGGCTCAACGTGAGCGCGCTGGTGAGAGACGGCGGAACGCTGCAGCTTGGCATCGGCGAGCTGGGCGATGCGATTACGAGCGCGCTCGCGCTGCGACACCGCGGCAATGCCGTGTACCGCGATGTGCTGGCCGCGGCCGGCGTGCTCGAGCGCAGCCGCGCGCTCATCGAGGCAGAAGGCGGAATGGCGCCGTTCGATCGCGGCCTTTATGCGTGCTCCGAGATGCTGGTCGACGAATTCCTCGACCTGTATCGCCTCGGCGTGCTCAAGCGGCAGGTGTATCCGAGCGAGCGCCTGCAGCGACTGCTCGATGCTGGCACGATCGGCGAAGCTGTCGGGCCCGCGCTGCTCGACGCGCTTGCCGAGGCGGGGTGCGATGAACTGTCGCCGCAGGAGTTCACCGAGCTCGAGGCCGCGGGCATATTCCATGGCGACGTGCGCCTGGAGCACGGCGAGCTCTGGGGGCCGGGCGGTCGGCGCGTTCGGGCGCGCCTCGGCTCGCCCGGCGAGCGCGAGGCGCTTGTCCCCTTGCTGGGCGAACGTCTCCGCGGCGGCGTGCTCGCCGACGCCGGGTTCTTCCTCGGTCCGCGCAGCTTCTACGCGGGGCTGCGGAATCTTCCGGCGGAGGAGCGGCGCCGCTTCGCGATGCGCGGCATCGCCTGGGTCAACGACCTGGCGGGGCCCGGTGCCGCGCTCAAGGCGGCGCAGCGACGGCATGCGCGATTCATCAACACGGCGATGATGGTCACCGGCCTGGGCGCCGCCGTGTCGGACGGGCTCGCAGACGGCCGCGTGGTGAGCGGAGTCGGAGGACAGTACAACTTCGTGGCCATGGCGCACGCCCTGCCGGAAGCGCGCTCGATCCTCTGCCTGCGATCGACCCGGAGTGCCCGGGGACGCGTCGGCTCGAACGTGGTCTGGAGCTACGGTCACGCCACGATCCCGCGTCACCTGCGCGACATCGTAGTGACCGAGTACGGCATCGCCGATCTTCGCGGGCGCACGGATCGGGAGATCGTGGCAGCGCTGGTCGAAGTGATGGACGCCGGCTTCCAGGAGACCTTCGTCGCGGACGCGATCCGCGCCGGGAAGTTGCCGCGCGAATACCGCATCCCCGACGCGGCGCGGGCCAACCGCGGCGACGCGCTCGCTGCGAAGCTCGCGCAGGCGCGCGGGCAGGGCGCTTTCCCGGCACTGCCGTTCGGATCGGACCTCACGGCCGAGGAGGTCGAGCTCGCCCGTGCGCTCAAATGGTTGAAGCTGCACACGGCCACCTGGCGTGGCCGGCTCGTGGTCGCCAGGCGGGCGCTTGCGACGGATCCCGGTTCGGCGCGGGCGCGAGCGGCACTCGAGCGGATGGGGCTCGCCAATGCCGCCGGGCTCCGCCAGCGCATCGAGCGCCGGCTCGTCGCGGGAGCGCTCGCCTCAAAGCCAGCGTAGCCGCAGATCCGATCCGCTCGGCGGCACGCTCAGTGTCGCATCAGTGTGCTCTTGCCGAACAGGGATTCGATCAGGTCGACGGCGAGCTCCGCGGTCTTGTTGCGCTGATCGAGCGCCGGGTTGAGCTCCATCACGTCGAGCGAGCCCATCCGGCCCGTGTCGGCGATCATCTCCATGCACAGCTGCGCCTCGCGGTAGGTCGGCCCGCCGGGGACGACGGTGTCGACACCCGGCGCGATTACCGGGTCGAGAAAGTCGACGTCGAAGCTCACGTGCACGTGGGTCTCGGCGTCCACGCCCGAAAGCGCGTGCTCCATGGTTTCGCGCATGCCCATCTCGTCCACGTAGCGCATGTCGAAGACCTCGAGCCGCTGCTCGTGCACGAAGCGCTTTTCGCCGGGGTCGACGCTGCGGATGCCGATCTGGCGGATCGATTTCGGGTCCATGGCAGGCACCGCGCCGCCGATTCCGATCAGCTCCGCCGGACCGAAACCGCACAGGCAGGCGACCGGCATGCCATGCAGGTTGCCGCTGGGCGTCAACGCACTCGTGTTGAAGTCGGCGTGCGCATCGAGCCAAAGCACACGCAATTTGCGGCCTGTCTCGCGGCAGTGACGCGCGACTGCTGCGATCGAGCCCACGGCGAGGCTGTGGTCGCCGCCGAGCAGGATCGGCAGGCGCGACGCGCGCAGCTCGCCGAGCACGGCGTCGTGCACCGCGTGACTCCACGCGAGCACCTCGGGCAGGTGCCGGTAGCCGTCGACGGCGCCGGGCGACTGTGGGTTCGGCGGGCCGCTCAGGTTGCCGAGATCGAGCACGGTGAGCCCCTGCTGCTCGAGAACCGGCTGCAGCCGCGCGACGCGCAGGGCCTCCGGGCCCATCGACGCGCCGCGCGCGCTGGCTCCGACGTCCGTTGGAGCGCCGATCAGCGAGACGATGCGGGTCATCGCGGCACCTGCTCGAGCGCGAGGGATTGCATGCGCCGCCGGCTCAGCTCACGCGCCGCAGCCGCTCGCTGCCGCGGTCGAGCAGGCCAAACAGGTTCTTCGGGTCGGCGGGCGCCGGAATCAGGTCTATCCGGCACGGCGCTTCGCTGCGCGCCAGGAGCTGCCG
>Ga0075418_10002990_pt1 | contig 19303 bp, 21 predicted proteins | sample SoiMetdeltSBSDD2_FD_81776 | JGI IMG/M metagenome (GOLD analysis project Ga0075418, IMG submission 81776) | Bulk soil microbial communities from a Populus tree surrounding site in Tennessee, USA - Soil MetaG P. deltoides SBSDD2 | ecosystem: Environmental > Terrestrial > Soil > Tree plantation...
GAATCTGCTTGAGCAGGGTGGCGCCGTCCACGTGAGGCAGGTGCATATCCAGCACGATGACGTTCGGTATGGTCTCTTTCAGGCGCTCCTGAGCCTTTTTGCCATCCAGCACCGATTCCACTTCAAATCCGGCTTTCTGTAACGCTCTCGAAAAAATTTCGGAGAGGTCCGTATCATCCTCAATCACCAGGGCGAGATTCTTTGACATTTCACATCCTTTTTTACATTATAGAGCGAAAAACAACATGGGTACTGGTCCTATTCTCCTACCCCCAGCCACTCCAGCGCTTTTTGTATTTCAGAAAAAACTTTCAATTTTCCATAGCGATTCACGGCTGCATTCTCCGCAACGCGGGTGATCAGGGCATCTGGGGCAACAAGCGCAATGGTAATCTTCGATCCCAGCACTTTGGCCACATTGACTCCCAGAGTGTATCGGTCAATAATACTGATCTCTTCCTGAACAGTTCTCATATCAATGAGCACTTTATTCAGGTTTTCACGCTGACAAAAATCCGCCATTTCCTGAATGGCAGATAGAAGTAATTTAACAGAGATGGGCTCTGTAATTTCAACGAGCAGGTAAGTGCCTCGGTTCTCAAAAGTATACAAGGTATCCTCCAAAAATACTGGATGGAACAATCAGGATTCTACCGCTTGTTTTGTGATTTATTAAAGTTCTCGAACAAAATGTAAGCTGGATTTTACATTGCTTGTTTAGATGCCCCTGCAATGCATGCGGCGCTCTGTAACATAATCACGGTAGCATCCTGCTATACTTGAGCCATGCTCTCCACCATCCAAATCCAAACCCCGCCGGGTGTGATCGACCTTGGCCGCGGCGATCCGCCCCTTTCGCTCCTGCCACTGGATTTGATCCGCGAGTCCGCGCAGATTCGATTATCGGGAAATGACAATTCATTTCTGCAATATGGCACCGAACAGGGCGACGGTTACCTCCTGCTGGCATTATCAAATTTCCTGACCAAAAATTACGGCCTTAATGTTCAGCCAGAAAATCTGTTCATCACCAACGGCATCTCCAATGCCCTTGATTTGATCTGCACGCTCTGCACCCAGGCTGGCGATACGGTCCTGGTGGAGGAGCCATCCTATTTTCTGGCGCTTCGGATTTTTGCCGACCACCACCTGAACGTTGTGTCCATCGATACGGACGAAAACGGACTTATCCCCGCTTCGCTCGAAGAGAAACTGTCTGAATCCCGTCCGCAATTCCTTTACCTCATCCCGTCGTTTCACAACCCAACCGGGTATAGCCTCTCACAGGAACGCCGTGAACGAGTCGTGCAACTAGCCAAAGAGCATGACCTCCTCATCGTTGCAGATGAGGTCTATCACTTTCTGAATTACGGTTCACAACCATTCACACCGATTGCATTCCATACAGACGCGAAAAACGTCATCTCGCTGGGATCCTTCTCAAAAATCCTGGCCCCAGGTTTGCGGCTCGGATGGTTGCAAGCACATCCAGACATCATCAAGCGTTTCGCCGCCTGCGGCCTGCTGGACAGCGGCGGCGGGATGAATCCGTTCACCTCTGCTGTGGTACGTGGTGTCATCGAGTCAGGCGGTCTGGAAAATAATATCGGGAAGTTAAGGCACATTTATCAGAATCAGGTCGCGGCTATGGATGAGGCGTTGCGTCTGCATTTGCGGGATGCCGTTTACAAAGTCCCTCAGGGCGGATATTTTTTCTGGGTGCGTTTAAATGATCGCGTCAATGCCAGTGAACTTCGCAAAAAAGTGTCTACATTCAAAGTGGACTTCCGTCCCGGCGCACTCTTCTCCAGCCGAAACGGATTGGAGAACTATATGCGCTTGTGCTTCATCCACTATGAAGTGGACGACATCCAAGAAGGCATTCTGCGCCTGAAGGAATGCCTGTTGGATGCATGACAATTCCAACAGAATCAAAAAATCCCCAAGATTTTCATCCTGGGGATTTTTGTACGTGTCAGAGCTCAGTCAATTAGTTGAGGACAACGACGTTGGCGGCCTGAAGGCCCTTGGGACCTTGTTCAACTGTGAACTCAACCCTCTGGCCTTCCTGCAGGTTCTTGAAACCTTCGCCCTGAATGGCGGAGAAGTGTACGAAGACATCTGCGCCGCTTTCGCGAGCGATGAAGCCGTAGCCCTTCGTCCCATTGAACCACTTGACTGTACCGTTGATACGTTCCGACATGTTTGCCTCCTTGGCAAGAAAAAAATATGGAGGGTACTCATCTTGTATTGCATCGGAGTCCGCCTCAACGGCGTAAAACAAAGCGGCTCACAGATGATCCGTGAGCCGACCTGGTATTTCCAAAGCAAACTACTGGTATCCTACAACCGCAAGGATAACATGAGCAGCGAGATGTGTCAACGAATTTCAGGAGATTTAACCGGCCTGACTTACCCAGTCAGTCTTGCCCTTCTACGCTCCAACAATCTTTGAATGCGGCGATGTTGTTCACGTGAAAGCGGAAACAGCCAGGCCAGAAGGATCGTGCCCGAGAGCATTAAGGCGCCAAAGGGTGAAACCAATAAACGGATCATCGATAGGGCCGAATCGCTTTGCATAAATTGCACCACACCCTCTGGTGGAGTTACATATCCCGACCAGCCCAGAGCTTGCAAGGTCGTGAAGATCACCAGCGCGCCTGTCAACTTACGGATGAGGGTCCGGATTCCATAGAAGATGCCCTCCTGCCGACGGCCGGTGCGCAGTTCATCCCACTCGATCACGTCGGCGAATAACGAATCGGGCAAGATATAGGCCGCAGAGACGCCAATGCCTGCCAAAGCAGCAACAAGCAACAGATAATTCGTCTGACCAGGCTGTATGGTATAGACCAAAAGAGTCACGGCCACCCAAAACACCATACCCCCGGCATAGGCCTCGCGTTTGTTTCGTACCCTGGAGAGCCACAACCAAAACGGGATACATACGATACAGACCAACATCAAAACCCCAAAGAAGCCCGACTCGTAGGCCAAGTCAAACCCAAACAAATGAATGGAGGCGAGCAGATCTCCTTGCGCGACCCAGTACAACAGGAAGTACGGGAACGTCACTGCCACCATATCCACCGCGGACCAGTTGAGCATATGCAGGCCCACTGCATAACGAAAAGGGATATTCTTCCAGGCCGCTTTCAACGTTTCGAGGAAAGGCAGGGCTTGTTGCTGTTCCGGTGTTGAGGTTTCCTTGATAAAAAGACCAATCAACAGGAGCGGTATCGCGCTGATTGCGCCAAAGATCGCGCCCACCAGCATGAATCCCTGTTGCTGAGAACCTCCCGCTTTGATTACAAGATCCACGATGGAGGGTGCCGCGATCACCATGGACAATGCCCCAACCAATTGGAAGAAGGAACGGAAACTTGTCAGCGAGGTACGCTCATCATAATCAGGAGTCAGTTCCGGGGTCAGAGACATGAATGGAACAGAGACAAGCGTCGTCAGCGTATCGGAGATCATGAAAGATATGGTTACATAAATCAATAACGCAAATTGGCTTTCCCAGGCTGGAGCCGACCAGAGAATGATGAAGCTTAAACCAAAGGGAATGGCAAACCACAGCAGGAAGGGACGCCGACGCCCCCATTTCGTGTGTAATCTATCGCTGATAACTCCGATGAGTGGGTCATTGACCGCATCCCACACGATGCCAACCAGTGCCCCAAAGGATGCCAGACGCGGTTCCAGCCCGACCACATCCGTAAGGTAAATGGCGTAAAAAATGGAACGCATCATGCCAATGCTCGAAATTCCCCAATCCCCTGACCCGTATAAAAATTTTACCCAGAAGGGTAATCGTTTTTCTGTAAGTTTGCTCATTCGGTTTGGAAATGCCGGTAGGACCTAGTTATGGAACAAGTGAAGCCACAAAAAATGACGAGCGACTTACTGTTTATGGATAATCAGACTTTTTAATACGTTTTGCAAACTGGAATTCAAATTTCACGTAATTATGCGCACCTGGTCATGCTAAAACTGGACCGTCTTGGGCTGGGAAAACGGCATATTAATGCAACCTTGCTAAATCAGGTTTGCATAAATGAAAGGTAAAAACTCAATAACTTTTCGATATAATCTCGCCGTCCATCAAAGGGGCAGAGGTCGAAAATCACATGCCGAGTGATTAGGACAGATCGATTGCAGAAGAGAACATCTTGCGAATAGCTTTCGTGGGCCTGGGCATATTCCCAGGTTCCATTGTGTTAGAACCTTATCACAATTCCTTCGATACAGGCAAACCCGCCAAAAGACGGGCACGCAAAGCCAAGATCTCGAACTGCATGCAAGCGGCGGTCATGATAACCTGGTTGCTAAAAGCGATTCGTCTCCTCTGGGATGTTGAGCGCCTCTATCGAAGAAGAGGAGACACCGCATTATGGCGCTCATATCCAGGACGACAACCTATATCTCGCTTCGCCTCAATCCTTCGCTCAGGACAAGCCTGAGCTTGCTTCTGTTTACTCTGGCAGCGCTCTGCCTGAATACACAGTCTGTATTTGCAGTGGGCAATGGCGTCAGCCTGCCCAGCTTCGCAGATTTTTCCAGGATTGTTCAAAATGGCCAAAAGGATGTATTGCGCGGTGTCTATGTGGACAACGTGCTGGCTTTACCAGTCGTGCAACAGCCTTCCAGCAACAGCATTTACGTTTCCAACAATGACGGAGAAGCGACACAGTTCGGCATGGCCTCCCAATATGGAAATATCGGTTTACTGGCCCATAACCACAAGGCCGGCAAGTCCTTCTCAGAATTGGCGCCTGGGCAGGAAGCCCGATTGGTTTATGGTGATGGCCGTGTGGTGACTTTTGTGATCCAAGCTGTGCTGAAATTCCAGGCTCTGCAACCCAACAACCCCTTTAGCTCGTTCAAAAGTCTTGATAAGAACGACATCCTTACTACCGGGCAGATGTTTAACCGTGTGTATGCCGGTGATTATCATCTAACATTTCAGACGTGTATCGCTGCCAATGGAAAGTTAAGCTGGGGTCGGCTTTTTATCATTGCGGTGCCGAAGGAACCAATGCAAACAACCGACCAACAAAAATATTGAGACCATTGGATTTATGGTAGCGTGTGTAGAAGAGGATTGGGGTTGGCATGTGTCTCTGTAAATTTTTCTCTACCAAACCGCGTGATAAAAGAAAGAGCCAGCCCGCCAAAATTTGGCGGGCTGGTCTGTTTGGATTCTAATTTTCGTTTGTCACACTGACCAATATCGCACGGACCCTGTATCGGGAGTAGAACTGCTCGTACGCGGAAATCAAAATCTGAAGGTTTCCTAATAACGCGGCGCGCTATAAGCTACTTTGGTTATAATCACAGACGTACAGGATTTGAATGAAATCCCCCCAAAAAAACACCCTCTCAGACAAACTCAAGTCGCTCGGCGTCGGGAAGGGAATTCCATCCCCGCTTCGAAGCAAGCCGAAACTGGACCTGACCTCCATCGACGCGGTCGTGGCTGGGAGTTTCCTCCCCACCCCACGCGGGGATGTATTCGCCGCGGAACAAACCTATCCCTCCACCTTCCTCTACGGCTCCTCCTCCTTGATCTCTGCCTCGCCGCGTGCACATCTCTCCCAGTGGGCAAATGACCCACAAATTTCCAGCCTGCCGCTCTCTAAATTCGCCTTCCTGGATACCGAAACCTCCGGCCTTTCCGGCGGCACAGGGACGTATGCCTTCCTGGTCGGCGTGGCGCGTTTTGTCGATGATCAATTTACTTTGAAACAATTCTTTATGCGTGATCCTGCTGAAGAGCCTGCCTTACTTGAAGGGCTGGCAAATTTTCTGGCCCCTTGTGAGGCCCTGGTCACGTTCAATGGCAAAGCCTTCGACGCGCCTTTGCTTACCACGCGGTATCGAATGCATCAAATCCCCAACCCCTATAAAGGTTATTCACATCTCGACCTGCTACCCCTGGCCCGCCGCCTCTGGCGTGACCGGCTTGAATCGCGCGCCTTGAAATATCTTGAGGAGCATGTGCTGGGTTTGACGCGGTCAGCCGAGGAAGTACCCGGCTATGAGATTCCCTGGTTGTATTTCGATTATCTGCGTACAGGTGATGCACGTCCGCTGGCGGGCGTGTTCTACCACAATGCCATGGATGTGGTGGCCATGGCGGCCCTGCTCACACACATGAATGAGATGATCCAGAATCCGTTTGATGGAGCGGTCCAACACGGGCTGGATTTCATCGCGCTGGGCAAACTCTTCGAAGATCTCGGTCATTGGGACGAAGCTGCCCGTCTGTTCGAGCGTGGACTCGAGTCGGGGTTGAATGAATCAGATTTCGGTGTCGCGACGAGGCGGTTGTCCATCCTGCAAAAGAAACGCGGTGATCTGGGCGAGGCGGTCCGTTTGTGGGAATCAGCCGCGCAGCAGGGTCATCTCTATGCCTTTATTGAACTTGCCAAACACTATGAGCATCGGGAACGCGATTTGGAGTCCGCCATAAAATGGACAAGTTTCGCCCTCGAGCAGGCCGAGCGGATGGATCTGCCCGCGTACGCGCTCAAGTTTTGGATTGCTGAAATCGAACATCGTCTGCAGCGACTGAAACGCAAAGCAGGTATATAATTGATGAAAAAAGTTTGAGGAGGAGTTACGATGAATATTTCCATTTCGCAGGTACAAGGCAAGATTCCTGTGACGGTCATCAAAGTAGATGGCCAGCTGGATGGCCAATCGTATCAAGACCTGATCAACCGAGCCAGGGAGGCTTACGACGCCGGCTGGCGCGACTTCCTGGTGGATATGACTGACCTGACCTATATCAGCAGCGCAGGACTGGTCGCCTTGCATAGCCTGGCGCTCATGTTGAAAGGTGAGGAATTGCCCGATACCGAGTTGGGCTGGGCCGCCTATCGGTCCATGTCGAAAACGAGCTCGGCCGGCCGGCAGGTGCATATTAAATTGTTGAACCCCCGCAGTGAAGTAAGAAGTGTATTGGATATGGTCGGGTTCACCTCGGTGTTCGATATCTTTACGGATCTAGATGAAGCCGTGAGATCGTTCTAAACGCCAAGCGATATGGCGAGCTGCCATGTCGCTTTTTGTTTAAGCACTTGTTCATCCGTAAACAGTCTGTTCGAATTGTTACCTGAGCCAATATTTAATTGCAGGAGTCTCTGTAAGCAGTTACATCGATAGGCCTGGAGATAGTATGCGACAAAATAATGCTGGTAATCTGTTTATTATGGCATGTGTCATAATTACGGTGGCAATGTGGTTCATCTTTCCGCCAGTCAATGACGGGCGGGAAAATTTTGAGCGACAATATGCCGGCGAGATCCTTGGCTCGATCAATATCGTGTTGATGTCTTTTGCGTTGTTATTATCCGGCAGGCCCAAATGGGCGGAAAAATATTTTGGTGGTTTGGACAAAATGTACGTCACACATCGCCGTCTGGCCACCGTCGCCTTCCTGCTAATCTTTGTCCATGTGTTGACCGTTCCCATTACCTTGACCGGCTGGAGACTGGGCAACTATCTGGCGGTCATCGCTTTCGCGGGCTTGGTTTCCATTGTTCTGATCAGTCTTTCTCCCCGCATTGCCTTTTTGAATAAGTTGTCGGGCGGCACGTATGAAGGCTGGAAAAACCTGAAGAGATATATTGGCATCTTTTTCATCCTGGGCTTTGTTCATTCCCTGACCATTGCGTCTCCGCTTGACGCGCTGATTGCGTTCACCTTCGTGCAGGTGTTCTTCATCATGGGCACGCTGGCATATCTGTACACGGAGGTCTTCGGACGCTTCTTTAAGAAGTATATTCCCTACACGGTGGAAACCGTAAAACATCCGAACCAAACGACCACAGAAGTCACCTTGCGTGCCAAGCGAGAACCTATCAAGAAACAACGTGCGGGACAATTCCTCTTTGTGCGCTTTCCCGGCGATCGGAGCTTGAATGAATCTCATCCCTTTACCATCTCCAGTGCGCCTCAGGAGGACGTTTTGCGCCTCACGATCAAAGCCAGCGGGGACTTCACCCGCGATCTGTTCGCTAAACTAAAACCCGGCATGGATGCTATTATAGAGGGCGCCTATGGCATGTTCGACTTTAAAGCAGGCGGACCTAAACAGATCTGGATTGCGGGTGGAATTGGTTTGACCCCATTTCTTTCCTTTCTGCGCTCCTTGAAGGGCACGCTGAACCACGATGTCGATTTTTATTACACCGTCCGGCACAAGGAAGAGGCATTATTCACCGATGAGATCGAAGCTGCCGCAAAAGAGAATCCCCGCTTGAAGGCCCATATACGCTTATCAGCAACCGACGGCTCGCTGACCATCGAACATATCCTCCAGAACGCAGGCGGTTCTGTGAAAGACCATCATATTTACCTGTGTGGTCCACTCCCCATGATTCAGGCATTCGAGCAGAAGTTCCTGGCGTTGGGCGTTCCGGCGGGGAACATTCATTTCGAAGAATTTAACTTCCGATAGAACAGGAGTCAATCCATGGAACTAACCGTATCCATCCAGCAGGCAGAAGAACCCATTGCTATCATGCGGATTAAAGGTGATATCAATGCTTCTAATTTTCTGGAAGTTGTCAACAAGGCGCAGGAAATTTACAACAAACCTTCCCGCAATTTGATCATCGATCTGAGCGAAGTTACTTCGGTGAGCACCACTGGTCTGGTGGCGCTCCACAAAATCGCGCTCGTCTATAGTGGCGCATCGCATGAAATCGATACGGATGCGCCCACCAAAGAAAGGCGCCCTGATTTCACCCATCATAGCAATGCCCGGAAATTTGTAAAATTGCTTAACCCACAGCCCGATGTGGAAAAAGCGCTTGAAAAGGCGGGCATGAAGCTGTTCTTCAAGATTTACAAGGATCTTGAAAATGCCATCGAATCGTTCTAGTCCACTACACGGTTCGTCCGGCAGTGGAGCAAAGCGTGCCAGACGAAAAAAATTAAGAGGCCTGCCATGTACAGAAGATATCGAGATTACCGTCAGCGCCGACGTCGTAACACAGATCGTCGTCCACGCTCCGTGTTGAAACGCCCCGGCGTGCAGATTTCCATTTTGCTGATCGTTGCACTAGTCATCTATCTCATCTTGCAAAGCGGCGGAGCTGGTGGTAATAACCTGCCACGCGAGCTCGGCGTGCAAGGCGCTTATAGTGCATACCCAATCAACGCGAGGGTGCCAGGCATCCATGCTATGGAAGTAGGGAAAATGTTCAGTGACGCGGCATGCTGCTCGGGGCATGTTCTAAGAATTACACCCGTATGATGGGTGAATGGTGACTGTGGGATATCCAGTCGAAACATAAAGAAAAACATCTCGTCTGTGACGGGATGTTCTATTCTGCTGCAACCTGGTTACGGCCATTTTCCTTGGCTTTGTACATCAGCAGGTCTGCGCGCCGCAAAACATGATCGAATGACTCATCGCCAAAGACCGCCTCTGCTACCCCAATGCTGACCGTCGAATGAATCATTTTGCCATCCATGTTTGAGGGCGTCTGCTCCCATACCATGCGGATGCGTTCCGCCACGACCCTGGCCTGCTCGAGAGTCGTTTCAGGCAGAATCAAGCCGAATTCTTCACCTCCCAGCCGGCCGAAGGTATCCTGGACCCGTTTTTGTTCCATGGCCACCAGCGAAAGACTCCGTAAAACCACGTCCCCCGCATGGTGTCCATAAGTATCGTTGATCTTTTTAAATCTGTCTGCATCTGCCACCAATACAGAAAAGGGCCGGCGATACCGCTTGAAACGCTTGAACTCACTCTCGGCGATATTAAAAAAATGGCGGCGGGTCAGACTCTTGGTCAATGGGTCAATGTTTGCCAGATAGGCTACCATCTCTTTGGCATCGCGCTCTTCAACGAATGCCTTGTAGGATTTTCGACGGTACGATTGCAACTGTACCGCTGCCCCCAAACCCAGGGTGTGAACGACCAATTGCGCTGCGATTGCCACGTTAAGGGTGCCGGGATCCACTTCGGCAAAATAATAAATCAGTAATGTGCAGATCGAGAAGCAAACCGCCAGGAGCATATTCTGCTGAAATTTGAGTGGGGAAAGCACATAAATTGCGAAAATGGTAATAATATCAAAAACAGTGGCCAGGTAACTCGCAGGGCGGGTTAAGTTTAATATCAACAGGGAAAGTATGGTCACAATGATCCACGTCAGAGTAAGCTGATCAAAGATTCGAACTCGCTCTGTCTTACTTAGGGCAAGTATGATTACGGCAGTAAACAATATGAATAAAATGCGATAAAACACCATCTGCCAAAACAGATCGGGGCTATCCCTGTAGAACAACCAATCCACACCCAGCATGCCGACTGCGCTGATGTTGACGATAATCATGTACAGGGTGCTCTGCGCCTTATCGATGGGTAAATTCGACGCCCGATAATCTCCCTCCAATTCCTTCAAATCGAGCAGGGTTTGGCTCGATAATTTCTTTAGCATTTCCATGAGCATATCCAAATAATAACCTATTCCACCCTGCATAAACATCGCAACTTGGTGATTCGGCCCAGAATCCACCTTTCAAAATGATACAATCGGCGCATATGAATATTTGGAGGAAACTGTGAGCACCCAGATCAATGACCTCGTTGCCATGCGCGATATTGAAACGCTTTATGAACTGATGACCGAAGATGAGGATTGGCTGACCCAATTCGACGCGGCGGATGGCCTCATCAAGCTGGGTGACCAGCGTGGATATGACTTCGTTGTGAGCGCCAGGCTGAGTGATGATGAGGAAATCCTTGAAGTGGCGAAGGAGATTCAAGATTCTCCGGAATTTGCCAGGCTGCGCCAAAAGGTGGAAGCCGAACAGGCAGGGGAACAACGCGCCCGTCTCGAGTCCGCCAGGAAACGCCTGGGACAGGGCGGCAAGGTCTTTCGCTACAAAATGGTCTACCTGGCGGCCGGCGCGTTGATGGGCGATGATCCGCTTGGGAGGGGATTCGCAATTCCGGCTCTTGACCATCAGGGCCTGGAAGGCTGGGAGGTGGTCAACATGCTGCCCACGCGCCGCGCGCTACTGGTTGGCAGTGTGGATGACCACTTTACCGGCGCATACTTTCTACTGAAGAAGGAAATTACCCAGAACGACAGCGTTGAACTCGATCAGGAATAAGGAGTTACTATGTGCATAATTTGTGCTGCAATTCCGGCCACTGCCGCGGTCGGGGCCAAGTTGAATGCCGACCAATTAAACCAAGCACAGGAACCTCGCAAGCCAGTTTTTGAAATGACTGGCATCACCATTGGGCTGCTTGTGATCGCATCCATAATTTATCACGCTGTCACCTGGCAAAGGTAAACCAGAAGAGCAGGGTGCGCAGGAGCTTGACGCCCTGTTTTTTTGTCTGTATACTTACTGAAAATGATTTTCAATTTCAAAAAGAGAATTAAATCATGACCGCAGACCTCTGGCTCATTCAACTCCAGGAAAACGGATACCGCCTCACGGGCGCGCGTCGCGCCGTTGTGGAGGCCATTCGAAAATCCACGCATGCCCTCACCCCTCTGGAAGTCTTCGATATGGCGCGCAAGAAATACCGCGCCCTGGGGCTGGTTTCTGTATATCGCACACTTGAGAAACTGGAGGAACTGCACATCATCCAGCGCGTCCACCAGCCAGAGGGATGCCAGGCCTTTATTGCCGCGAGTCAGGGCCATGAACATTTACTGCTTTGCCATAACTGCGGCCAGGTGACCTTCTTTGAGGGCGACGATCTCGAAACCCTAATCAAATCCATTTCGAAAAGGACTGGCTACCAGATCAGCGAACACTGGCTGCAGCTCTTTGGATTATGTCAGGCCTGCCAATGAAGATTTGGATATACCCTATCATGCATCGACAGATCGTCATTTGGACTGCGCTTACGCTTCTCTTCACGGCCTGTGCAGGAAAGCCTGCCTCTGACTCAGGGACAACTGCTCCTGTCGTATTGGCCTCCGCCACCTTTTTGGCAGACATTACTCGCAATGTCGCAGGTGACCGCGTCAAGGTTGAGTCACTCCTGCCCATCGGAACAGATCCACACTCCTACCAACCCACTCCTCAGGATGTAACGAAGATCGCGGAAAGTAAACTGCTCATCATCAACGGCGCGGACTATGAACATTTTCTGGAGCCGTTGTTGGAAAACGCGGGAGGGAAGCGAGAAGTCATCGAGGCCTCCTCAGGTTTGCAACCAAGGGAAGATACGGGGGCGGAGCACGGCGTCGATCCGCATCTGTGGCTTGACCCGAATAACGTGATCATGTACGTCGAAAATATCCGGGAAGCGCTGACCCACTTTGACCCGGAAGGCACAGCCGATTATCAAGTTAATGCAGAAACGTATACGGCTGAATTAAAAGCGTTGGATGCCTGGATCCTTGGGCAGGTAAATCAAATTCCTGCTGAAAGACGTCTGCTCGTCACGAATCATGAAGCACTAGATTATTTAGCGGAACGCTATGGTTTTACGGTAGTCGGAACAGTGATCAAAAGTTTCAGTTCTGATGCCTCACCCTCCGCACAGCAATTGGCAGCCCTGATCGACCAAGTCAACTCAAGCGGCGCGCCTGCTATATTTTTGGATGAAGTGGAAAACCCTGCACTTGCCCAGCAGATCGCCGATGAAGCCGGCGTGAGCGTTGTCACGGACCTGCATCTGGAGTCATTGACCGACGGCGAGCCCGCCGCAAATTACATCGATATGATGAAACACAACGTGACACAGATCGTAAATGCCTTGAAATAACAATGTCTTTGCGAGCCTGACACTTGCACCTGGCGCAAGTGCAGGTGAAGGCGAAGCAATCTCAAGTAACAAACAGAATTTTCATTAACGAAGGAGGAGATTGCTTCGTCGCAAAGAACGCTCCTCGCAATGACAGGAAAGTCCCATGTACCCAAACACACAGCATCAAGCCAACCAACCCATTCTGGATGTTTCCCACCTGACCGTTCGCTATAACGGGCATGCCGCGTTGGAAGATATTACATTTCATCTGCATGAAGGCGAACGGATTGCCATCGTCGGGCCGAATGGCGCGGGAAAAAGCACGTTGATCAAAGTCATTGCGGGCGTTTTGCAGCCGCAATCTGGCGAAGTAAATATTTTTGGCTCACGTCCACATAGGCATGTGTGCATTGGCTATATCCCCCAACGCAATCAGGTGGACTGGGCCTTCCCGGTCAGCGTAGCGGATGTGGTCATGATGGGGCGTTCTGCGAAGCTTGGTCCTTTGAACTGGCCCCACAAGAAGGATTGGGAAGTGGTCAACCATGCATTGGAAACGGTTGAGTTGGGCAACCTGGCGTCTCGGCAGATCAGCCAGCTTTCGGGTGGACAACAGCAGCGCATGTTCATCGCCCGCGCCCTCGCACAGGAAGCCGAATTGATGTTGATGGACGAACCACTCACCGGTCTCGATGCGCCATCTCAGGAAGGCCTCCTGAATGTGCTGGACCGACTCAAAACAGAAAAAGTGACTGTGCTGGTCGCAACGCATGACCTCGACCAGGCCGCCAGTCATTTTGACCGTATCCTGTTGCTCAATCATCGTCTGGTCGCGTTTGGCCAACCCAACGAGGTATTGCATACGGATAATCTTTTACAAGCATATGGCGGACGCATGCGAGTCGACTCACAGGGTGCCATGCTGGTAGATGATTGCTGCCCTCCCGATGATTAAAAATTTACGATTTACGAGTGACGATTTGCGATTGAATAAAGATGATTTCGATTTTCCCATATGAGCTTTATTGATAATTGAAAGGAAAATGACATGGATGAGAAAATGTTCAAGGCAAGAACAAAGAAATTAGCAGTCGAAATTATCAAACAAATGGATAAACTTCCTCCATCCCGTGCAGCAGATGTGGTGGCAAGGCAAATTATCCGTTCAGGAACATCTATTGGTGCAAACTATCGTGCCGCCTGTCGTGCTAAATCCACTCCTGATATGATCAACAAGATGAAAATTGTCGAAGAGGAAGCCGACGAAACAGAGTACTGGCTAGAGATCCTTGTCGAAGCAGGCCTGTTACCCGACGAGCAAATCATTAACATCCACAAAGAGACTGACGAAATCTTGGCCATGACTGTCGCATCACTCAAAACTCTCCGCAATCGTAAGTCGTAAATCCAAAATCGTAAATCTGATGTCAATCCTCCTCGAACCTCTTTCTTATGCATTCATGCAGCGCGGCATGCTCGCCGCCATTTTAGTAGGCATTGTCTGCGCGGTGGTGGGCACCTACATGGTTCTGCGCGGTATGGCGTTCTTTGGTGATGCTCTGGCGCATACAATTCTGCCCGGCATTGCCCTTGGCTATCTCGTCAACGGTGGAGCGCGTGAACCTCTCTTCTGGTGGTCATTAGGGACATCCATCCTTGCCGCCTTAGGCATTGGTGCGATCAGCAAGAATTCCCAAATCAAAGAAGATACCGCGATCGGCATTATCTTCGCCGGGATGTTTGCACTGGGCATCGCGTTGATCTCCACAGTCCGTAGTTATGCGGTGGATTTGAGTCATTTCCTTTTTGGAGATGTGTTGAGCGTCTCGACCTCCAGCCTGTGGCTGATCCTGATCTTCGGGGGAATCGTCCTCCTAACTGTCTTCGCGCTCTACAAGGAATTCACAACCTTGTCTTTTGACCCCGTCCTGGCCGCTACACTGCGACTTCCGGTGGGTCTACTCAACAACTTGTTGCTCACCCTCATCGCGGTGACGGTCGCGGTCTCGCTGCAAACGGTCGGTGTGGCCTTGATGGTTGCGATGCTCGTTACTCCCGCGGCAACGGCCTATTTGTTGACGAATCGTTTATCCCACATGATGATCCTGGGTACGGTCCTTGCCTCCCTTTCGGGCATCATTGGACTATATCTTTCCTTTTATCTCAGCATCGCCTCCGGTGCAGCAATTGTGTTGACTGCAACAGCATTCTTTCTGATTGCATTTGGGTGGAAGCGCATAACGCAAAAATAAATTTCCATCTGGTTTCTTCTCACAATGTAAACAAAAGATTTATCTTTGTAGGCTTGCGTCCTTTGTGTTTAAATAGAGTATATTCTTCCTGGAGGCAACCATGACATCTGAAACTCAATGGCGTTATGACAAATTCACCTGGCCCGCGCTGAAGGAGGTGATCGCGCGCCGCCCGCAGCCGGTCGTTGCGATTCCGTTTGGCACCGTGGAAGATCACGGCCCACACCTGCCGCTTTCCACGGATAATGACATTCTTGAGTCGGTGTTATGGGAATGTGGAAGACAGGCGGGCGGCGATATCCTTGTTACACCCACCATTCCGGTCGGTTTGGATAATCATCACATGGATTTTCCTGGTACGCTTTCCGTGGATATGGAAGTTTGTCTCGCGTATGTTTCGCAGGTAGCCATATCTGTCGCGCGGCACGGTTTCACCCACATCTTCATTGTAAATGGTCATGGTTCCAATCAGGCCATCTGTGAACTGGCTGCCCGTAAGGTAGTGTTGGAGACTGGCATCATTTGCGCAAACACAACGATCAATGCTGCGGTGAATCCGGCCCTGGTTCAAGATGTGCTGGATGCGAATCGCAAAGGCGGCTGGGGCAGTGTTGGGCATGCCTGCGAATATGAAACCGCGATGATGCTACACGCCTTCCCTGAGCTCGTGCAGATGGATAAGGCCACACGTGACATCGGCCAGCTTAAACTGAAATATTTCAACTGGGACTATCCGGAGCCAAGCGCTTATAGTTGGCAGGACTGGTGGAGTCGTTTCTCAAAAGAAGGTGTGTGTGGGGATGCTTCGGTAGCAACGCCTGAGTTCGGGAAATTGATGTTCGAGACCACGGTCACGCGCTTTATCGAAATGGCGCGAGAATTTCAGACGATTCCCATCCAGCCGCGCGTCGACCATCATTGAATTTTTTTATCCAATGTTCCTTCCCATTGCGAAAGTGAACGAATGACCAGACGTTCCTAGGGTATCCTCTTTATAGACCTCCAGCTCGGCGAAATCAGACAAACGACACGAATCTGATTAACGGGTCTGGCCTCGGCTACGTTTTCGTATGAGAGGATTATTGCCAGTGGCGGCCAATTTAATTGTGGAGAAGCCGGCCAGCTGGAGACAGGCAGTGGGAACCCATTCCTCGAAAAATCAGTCCTAGTTATGTGTATAATTCATTTATCCCATGAAATAATGTGAATACTATGGTCACGTATTGAGGAGGTCAGATGAGTAACTCGAACCATCTTCCGCCAACGCAGCCACGCACCGGAAATGGTCATAAAGTATCACGAAGAGGGCTTTTCAGCATCGCCATGTTGTTGTTAAGCATCGGGGGGCTGGGTTTTGCCATGCTGGGTGGCGCAAAAATGGTCTTTGATCTTCTGGGGGAGCAGCCAAACCCCACCAGCATCGTCACTCAGGCGGTTGTGGTTGGGCTGGCCTACGTGGTTGGTTGGGGAACGGCGATTTTGGCGATTCGAGTCTATGGAAATTTGATCCTGCCAATCCTGATCAACTGGTTTACCTGGGGCTGTCTGGCGGCCGTCTGCTATCTTTATGTTGAAATTTTGAGGCGCATGTATGCGCAGCCCGATGACCTGGGCCGGTTTGTAAAGTATCTGGTTGTGATGACTGGTGGCCTGGGCGGATTACTTGGATTGCACCTGATCAATGAGGATCACGATTTGCGGGTGTTTTCAATACCCCTGTTGCTTCTCAACCTGACCCATCTGGGAATGATCGTATTCCGCTATGTGTTCGATACGGCTGGCGTCAAGCCAAGTTTTTTGTGGAAGGACGTGGTGTTTTTCCTCTTCATGACATCCGTCTCGCTTTCGATGCTTTCCCATTTAGGCCTGCTGGACCCGCTACGGAAGTGGATTACAGGTTATTTTGACAGGAACAGTACTTCGATCAGATCAAACGATTGATGGAGATTCCGTCTTCGCGTGGGAAGGTCACGGCTGGCCCAGGCTCTTCCTAACCCGTTACTTATCATCCAGCAGTATGATGCGGGACAAATAGGAGAGCTTCATGGATGCCAATAACAATTCATCGTCATCATTTCCCAGAATCCTTATCGGAATCGCGGCCGTACTTTTATGCTGCGCCTGTGCCGTGATCCTCGGAGCGGCTGGACTTCTCGTGTACGAAGCCCGCTCCATCCCCTCATCGAATACGACACCCCCTTTTCTGCCTCCCATTTTGGGGGACACGGAAACGCCTCCCCCTCCCATTGAGTTGACGCGGCCTCCGATCGAATCGATCCCGCCTGATACACTTCAGGCATTGCAAAACACCATCATCCCGGAAAATGACCCATATGACCTGGCCTGCCGACTGCAGGCAATTTGTAGTGTGCCGCAGACGGTTCCCTCCGGCCCTTATAGCCTGGGCGACCAAAAAGATTTCTGGGTGATGAACATGGATACGATTAATAACTTCGAGGTGACAGCCACTCTGAGATACGCGACGCCACACGCCTATTTCTGGGTCGAGAATGGCGCACGTTATGACGAGCGCGAACTCGAAAGGCTGGGCGATGCCTTCGAGAACGAGATGTATCCCACCGACCGCGAGTTCTTCGGCAGTGAATGGAGTCCCGGCGTGGACGGGGACCCGCACATCTACGTCCTGTATGCGCGCGGCGTGGGTGGGTCGGTGGCGGGTTATTTTTCCTCATCCGATTCATTCCATCCAGACGTCTCTGAATATTCAAACGGGCATGAGATGTTCGTCTTCAACGCCGATGGAGTGGATCTGGCTTCGGAGGAGGCGTACAGCGTTTTAGCACACGAATTCCAGCATATGATTCACTTCAACACCGACCGCAATGAGGATACCTGGATGAACGAAGGATTTTCCGTCGTGGCTGAACTATTGAATGACTACCCGGTCTATTTCGATTTTTACTACGTTGAGAACCCGGACATCAACCTGACTGACTGGTCACCCGACCCTGGATCGAATGGGGCACATTATGGTCAGTCCTTCCTGTACCTCGCCTACCTGCTGGACCGCTTCGGAGAGGAAGTGACCAAGGCGGTCGTCAAACATCCCGAAAATGGATTGGATAGCATCGACCTGACCCTGGCAGAGCTCAACATCACCAACCCGGAAACCGGTACGAACGTTACAGTGGAGGACATCTTCATGGATTGGGCGGCGACCATGTTTCTTATGGATCAGTCGGTGGGGGACGGGCGTTACCACTACAATATCTATCCGGATGCGCCACGCATCCAGGTCTCGACGTCCATATCAAATTGTCCCGAATCTGTGAACGGCTCGGTCAATCAATACGGGATTGATGCCTTCACCATCTCCTGTGAGGGTGATTACACCCTGCATTTCAATGGTTCCACGGTTGTCGGGCTGTTGCCTGCCGATGCCCATTCCGGGGATTACGCGTTCTGGTCGAATAAAGGCGACGAATCGGACATGACCCTGACGCGTGAATTTGACCTCACGAATGTCAGCGCGCCGATCGAGCTCAGTTACTGGATGTGGCATGATATCGAGGAGGATTGGGATTATCTCTATCTCGAAGCCTCCACCGATGGGCAGAGTTGGGAAATCCTAAAAACACCCTCAGGCAGAGATACTGACCCCTCGGGAAATTCGTATGGCTGGGGTTATACCGGTCAGACCGTGGACTGGATCGAGGAAACTGTCGACCTATCGCAATATGCCGGTCAAAAAGTTCAAATTCGTTTTGAATATGTCACAGATGCGGCAGTCAACGGTCAGGGCTTGCTGCTGGATGATATCCGCATCGATGCAATCAACTACTCGTCCGATTTCGAAGCGGATGATGGGGGCTGGGTTCCGGCGGGATTTGCACGTATCGAAAACCTCCTGCCGCAGACCTATCGCCTGAGTCTGATTCTGAAAAGCGATACCACCACTGTGACCCACATTGAGTTAGGCCCGGATAATACCGCCGACATCCCACTCTCCCTCCAGCGGGGAGACGAAGCAATTCTGATCGTGACAGGCACAACACGCTATACGCGTCTCTCGACCGGGTATGAGCTTGAAATAAGATAGCCAATATCTCCATCCAGCCATTCACGTTCCGGATGATCGTTTAGCACACGGAGAAACAAATGTCCACAGCCCCAAAATCGGAAATTTTGCACATGGCGGAACTAGTCGTGTATCAGGAAGGTTCCGTGGTCAGCCGCCAGATCACGAAAGTCGAGACAGGAAACGTTACATTGTTTGCGTTCGACAAGGATCAGGAATTGAGCGAGCATACTACGCCCTTCGACGCGCTTGTGCATGTTTTGGAGGGTA
>Ga0075418_10002992_pt1 | contig 19300 bp, 13 predicted proteins | sample SoiMetdeltSBSDD2_FD_81776 | JGI IMG/M metagenome (GOLD analysis project Ga0075418, IMG submission 81776) | Bulk soil microbial communities from a Populus tree surrounding site in Tennessee, USA - Soil MetaG P. deltoides SBSDD2 | ecosystem: Environmental > Terrestrial > Soil > Tree plantation...
GAAACCGTTCCGCGCGTGGGTTATCGCTTCGTGGCGGGCGTCGAAGTTGTCGAGCTGGCCGCTGCGGCCCCTGCGATTGACGTCGGCCAGGCAGTAGTAGAGGGGACTGCCTCGCGACCCGCGCGTCGGCGATCAACGGTCCTTGCCTTACTCGCCGTCTCTGCCGTGATCATCGCCGTCGCGGCTTCGATCTACCTCGTCCGCTACGGCACATCCGGCCAGCGCGCCGTCCTCACCGGGAAGAACAGCGTATTGATCGCAGACTTCGAGAACACGACCGGGGATGCTGTCTTCGATGGGACGCTTCGCCAGGCCGTGGCCGTGCAACTGGGACAGACGCCGTTCCTGAACATCGTCTCCGAGGAACGCGTCCGGGAAACACTTCGCTACATGGAACGGTCGCCGGACGAGCGCGTGACGCGGGATCTCGCGCGCGAGATCGCCCTGCGTCAGGGAGTGGAGGCGCTGCTCCTTGGGTCGATCGCCAGCCTCGGCCGCAACTACGTGATCAGTCTGGAAGCGGTGAGCGCAGCCAGCGGCGACACTGTCGCGCGCGAGCAGATCGAGGCGGAGAGCCGTGAGAAAGTGCTGGCCCGGCTCGGCGAAGCGACGAAGCGGCTCAGGGAGGGGCTGGGTGAGTCGCTCGCCTCGATCGAGAGGTTCTCTGCGCCGATCGAGCAGGCCACCACGTCGTCGCTCGAGGCGTTCAAGGCGTACGACCTGGGACGACGCAAACACTATGGGGGGCAGTACTTCGAGGCGATCCCTCTCTACCGTCGCGCGGTGGACCTCGATCCGAACTTCGCGATCGCCTACGCGGCGCTGGGCATCACCTATGCGCTCGCGAGGGAGTACGAACTCGCCGCGCAGTTCTCCCGACGGGCGTTCGAGCTCCGCGAACGTGTGAGCGAGCGCGAGAGGTTGTACATCGCGGCCCGCTATTACATGGACGTGCTCAATGATGGTGACCGGGCCATCGAGGCACAGGAGCTCTGGAAGCAGACGTATCCCCGCGACTTCGCTCCACGCACGAATCTCTCAGCGCGTTACGCCGCGATCGGTCGCTACAAAGAGGCGCTCGAGGAAGCACGCGAGGGTGTTCGGCTGAACCCGGACGCCGGAGTGGCTTACGCGGGCGTCGCGCACGTTTCGATCTGCATCGGGAAAAGTCAGGAGGCCAAGGCCGCGATTGAGCAGGCCAGGGCGCGGAAGCTCGACCCACCTTACAGCCGCTACATGCTGTACGGGATCGCGATGCTGCAAGGGGACACGGCGGCCATGCAGCAACAGGTCGACGGCGTCGCGGGAACGCCGGCCGAACCCGCGATGCTGGCGATGCAGTCGGTCACCTCGGTCTCCGCGGGCCGGGTGCGCGAGGCGAGGAACCTGACGGAGCGGGCCATCGAACTGGCCAAGGAACACAGGCTGAACGAAGGGGCAGGGGCCTACTCCGCTGGAGACGCATTGTGGGAGGCGGCGTACGGCAATTGCCGCGAGGCGAAACAGGCTGCGGCTCGGACCCTCGCGTTGTCTCACGGCCGGCACGCCCTGAGCTGGAGCGCGCTGGCGCTTGCGATCTGCGGCGATTCGATCGCGGCCCAGAAAGTCGTTGACGAGATGGTCCGTCGATACCCCGAAGACTCGTTCTTCAAGAGCGCCTGGCTGCCAATGGTACGGGCGGCGCTGTCGCTGCATCGCGGGGATCCCGCCTCGGCCGTGGAGCATTTGCAGGGCGCCGCGCGAGTCGAGCTCGGAACCAACGCTGCCCTCTGGCCAGCGTATTTTCGGGGCCTGGCTTACTTGAATCAGGGCGCTGACGATCTGGCAACGATAGAGTTCCAGAAAATCCTGGACAACAAGGGTGTGCTGGTCCCCTGGGACTTCAGTCCCGCGGGCATGACACTGTATCCGCTGGCCTACCTCGGTCAGGCCCGCGCAGCCGCGCACAGCGGCGACGTGGGCGCGAGCCGATTGGCCTACGAGGCCTTGCTCAAGCTCTGGCAGAACGCCGACACCGACCTCGCCATTGTTCGCACGGCGCGACGCGAGTACCAGCAACGACCAGTCGATCGCGCCGCAGGCCACTAGTGAGCGGGGTGCTTACTGCACGGATTGTTTCTTTGCCAGAAAATACAGCGTCGCAAACCGCGTGCCTTCTTCCTCCAGTTTGAACCCGTTCTCCTGAAGCAGTGCACGCCAAGCTTCTGGATGCTGCGACGGATGGTGTGCAAGCACCGGCGAGACCAGCCAAGTCCTCCAGTCGACCTGTACGATCATCAGCAGAAACTCACCGCCCGGCTTGAGTACCCGAGCAACTTCGGCGATGGCTTTGGGCCGTTCCGCGCGACGTAGATGATCGATCGCGTACGAGCTGACCACACTGTCGAACTCGCCGTCGCCAAACGGCAGTTCTCGCATGTCGCCGACGCGTGCCGCGGCACGCTCCGCGACGCCGGCGATGCGCGCGTTCCTCATGAATCGCTCCGGCGTATTTTCGTCGATGCCCCAGTAGCCGCTGTAGATGTCAACGCCCGTCGCCGTGGTCTGCGGACGGGCGAGCAGCACGCCGATCGCGGCACGCCCGGATCCGGCGCCCACATCGAGCACGCGACCAGACCCCGACGTCAGAAATCGCTCGGTCGGGAGCGACATAGGACCATTGAGCATCGCGTTGAGGACAACGATCGCCCCTGCGGCCCACACCGTCAGTACCGCCAACGGGACGATCACCCACCGCGACCAGGATCGCCAGACGGCCAGCGCTGCGAGGCAGCCCGCGATGATCAGCGGAATGATCATCGCGTAGCGTACCCAAAAGCTGTAGCCGAAGTCGTAAGTGATGAAGTTGAACATGCCGGCATCGTAGTTGGACGTCCCTGAACCGGCCCTGAACGGCTGGTTCAGCAGTCATCGGGACGGGCGGCACCACAATCCGTCACTCAGTCCTGAGCGCGACGATCGGATCCACGCGCGTCGCCCGCCAGGCCGGGACGACACTCGCGAACAGCAGGACAAGCGCCAGGCCCAGGGACGCACTGACGAATGAAACGGCATCGTGCGCGTGCACTTCGTAGAGCAGCCCTGACATCAAGCGCGTCAATGCTATCGCACCGGCGAGCCCGATACTCGTGCCGATTACCATCAGCGTCAGCGCACGACGGAGCACGAGCCAACGGACGGATGACGACGGTGCGCCAAGTGCCATGCGCACGCCAATCTCTTTTGTCTGCTGGGCGACGACGTTGGCAAGGACGCCGTAAATCCCAAGTGCCGCCAGCAACAACGCCACTGCCGCGAACGTCGTCAGGATCGTTGTGCTGAAGCGCTGCGATTTCACGGAGTCGTCGATGATCTCGTGCACCGGTCGCACCTGCGAAATGGCCAGCTCGGGATCGAGCCGGCGCATTGCGCTCGAAAGCTCGCCGATGATGGCCGCCGATGGCCGCTCCGACCGAACGATCAGATTGACTTCGCTGAAAAAGCGAATGATCGGGCTGCCCAGATCGTCGGATACGGCCTGCATGAACGGCTCGTACGTCTGCAGTGTGATCTCGGAATCGAGTGCACCTTGCTTGATGTCGCCGACAACGCCGACGACGGTCATCCACGGTTGCGGTGAGTCCTCACCGCCCCACTTCAGACGACGTCCCAGAGCGTCTTCGTTCGGCCAGAACGTCCGCGCGAGCATCTCACTAATGATCACCACTCGCTCGCCGCCAGGCCGGCCGTCGCTTTCCGTGAAGAACCGTCCGGCCTCCAGCGGAATGCCGAGCGTTTCGAAGTAGCGGCCGACAGTCCAGGTGTTCGCAACGGTTCGGTTCGGGCTCGGTTGGGCCGACGGATCCGGTGTGAAGGCACGCCGCTCGCGCACGTTGAGCGGGCGATCGGTTGCCGCCGCGGCAAAATCGACGCCCGGAAGCGCGGCTGCACCGGCGACCGCGTCCCGATAGAACGCCTTGACTTGCGCGCCTGTTCCGTACCGTCCGGAAGGCAGCACCATCGTCGCATTGACGACTCGATCGGGACGGAAGCCGGTGTCGGTATGCGTGAGGCGCACAAAGCTACGGATGAGCAGCCCGGCGCCTACTGAGAGCACGAGCGCGAGGGCGCATTGTGCGACGACCAATGCGCCGAGTAGCCGATGCCTTCCGCGATCGGCAGTCGACGTCCGCGTACCGTCCTTGAGCATGTTCGAGGTCGACATCATCGCGGAGCGTAACGCCGGCAGGACGCCGAACAGCAGTGGCGTGAGGACCGCGAGCACGAGCGTGAACGCGACGACGCGACCGTTGAGCCGAATGTCTTCCAGCCTGGGCAGGGCCTCGCCTGCCATCGGGAGAAAGATCTCCATGATGGCGAACGCGAGTGCGAGGCCGGCGATGGCGCCACTCACGGCGAGCACGAGACTCTCGGTCAGCAGTTGGCGAACGACGCGCACCTGGCTCGCACCGAGCGCCGAGCGAACCGCCAGTTCGCGCTGACGGCTGCCGGATCGCGTCAGCATCAAGTTGGCGACATCCGCACAACAGATGAGCAGCACCATGCCAACGGCACCCATCAGCACGAGCAGAAGTCGCCGGCTGCGGCCAACCACCTCTTCGTCGAGCGGGCCAATCTTGAACGACAAACGCTCGAATACGCTCCGGATATTGGCGGGATACTGTGCAACGACGGCTTGCGCCGCGGTAGCGAGGTCGGCGCGCGCCTGCTCCAGCGTCACGCCCGGCTTCAGACGCGCGACCGTACTGTTGTTGAACATGCTGCCGAACGCGTTGCGCTCGAGTGGCGTGAACGCCATCGGCACGTAAATCGCCGCCGGTTCGCCGTTTCTGTCGGAGCCGCGCGGCGGGAACACGAATCGCTCCGGCATCACGCCGACGACCTCATACGGCTGCCGATCGAGTGCGATCTTACGGCCGATAATGCCCGGATCTGCGGCGAACGCTCGCCGCCACAAGCCATTGCTGAGAATAGCTACTTTTGTGTCTGTCGCGTCATCTTCCGCGGTGAACGACCGCCCGAATGCCGGCCCTATGCCGAGCGCGCCGAACAGCTCGGGTGACACACGCGCCGCGACGACGCGCTCCGATCGGTTGAGAGCCGAGAGTTCGTAGCTGACGTTGCGATAGGCCGACAGCCCTTCGAGCGAACGCGTGGCGGCGCGGACGATCGTAAAATCCGGCGCTGAGAATCCAAACTTCTCGATCGGAGTGCCAGGCGCGCTTTCGAACAACGTGACGAGCCGCTCCGGTTCGCGGTATGGCAGTGGTTCGAGCAAGACCCCGTTCACGATGCTGAAGATGGCGACGTTGGCGCCGATGCCCACAGCCAGCGCGGCAATCGCAACGGCGGCAAATCCCGGATTGCGCCGCAAGTTGCGAACGCCGTACAGCACATCCTGGCGTAGCAGATCCCAGTGCTCTCGCGGCGCGGTCGTGAGGATGCCGATCACGGTGTCTTTCCAGAGCCGCAGTTGATCCATGCTGCCTCCTCTTGCGGACACGTCGTCTCGATGCTCCTGGAACGTGCGAGTCATGTCGTCGCCGAAATCGCTGCGGAATTCGGCGGGGAAGAGCCGCAGCAATCGCCGGAAGATGCTGTCGCTGCGCGACATACGTCAGGTCCGTCGGAAGAGCGGCTTGCGCCGCGCGATGGCGATCGTCTGCTCGAGCCGTGCCGCTTCGGCGCGCGCGACATCTTTGCCAAACGGCGTCAGAGAGTACGACCGTCGCCGTTCGTCGTCTTTTGCGGACTGAACGGTGGTTTCACGAATCAAGCCGTCCGCGAGGAGACGTTTGATGATGCCGTAGAGTGTGCCCGTGCTCAGCCGAACCGCGCCGCCGGTGAGCTGCTCGACTTCCTTCATGATGGCGTAGCCGTGGATGTCGCCGTCGGCGAGCGCGACGAGCACGTGAAACACGGCGGGCGAGAGGGGCAGCAATTCGGCGGGATCGCGCTTCATATGGCGTACGACGATACGTCGTCGCACGCCATAGTATCAGCTCCCGCGCTTGCGGACAATCGCGCGAATACCCGGCGACGGCCGTAGCGTGATGAGAGGCTCCGCTCGGATGTGTTGATCGGGGACGAGCTCGATTCGATACCGCTGCGCGATGGCGGCAACGATCAGTTGGGCCTCGACCATCGCGAACTGGTTGCCGATGCATCCGCGCGGGCCGCCGCCGAACGGGATGTAGGCAAATCGAGGACGAGCGGCCTCTTGCTCGGGCGTGAAACGGTCTGGATCGAATCGGTCCGGCTGCGGCCACAGCTTCGGCCGGCGATGAACGACGAACGGAATGAGAAACACCAGCGAGCCGCGGGGAACGTGATATCCGCCAATCTCGTCATCGCCGAGCGCCTGTCGAGAAAAGCCCCACGCCGGCGGGTAGAGTCGCAACGACTCTTCGATCGCTCGCCGCGTGCACTGCAGTCGATCGATATGCGCGAACCCGGGTCGTTCCGGCCCGATCACGCCATCGACTTCGTCCACGATGTGTCGTTCGACCTCCGGATGCTGTGACAGCAGGAAATACGTCCACGACAGGGCGAGCGATGTCGTCTCGTGTCCGGCCAGCAGCATGGTCAACACCTCGTCGCGAAGCTGACGGTCGGTCATGCCGGCCCCGGTCTCCTCGTCACGCGCCGACAGAAACATCGACAGGAGATCCGATTCTTCACGGTGAGTCTTGCGGCGCTCCTCAATGATTTGATAGACGACGGTCTCCAGATCGCGCAGGGCTTGCCGCATGCGGCGGTTGGCGGGCAGCGGCAGCGCCGTCTCCAGCTTCGTCGACCAGAATGTTTCGCCGATCCGGCGGTTGATGATCGGCCACGTACGATTGACGACGGCGGCTGTCGTGCCGAGGTCCGTGCTGAACATCGTCCGCACGATGATCGACTGAGTCAGCGCCATCATCTCGGCGACGAGATCGAGTGTGGCGGCGGCCGAGGCATTCCGGTCCCACCGCTCGAGCATCTGCTCCGTGCAGGCGACCATCGCGTCTGCCATAGCCATCAGCCGCTGACGATGGAAGGCAGGCTGCGCCAGGCGGCGCTGACGGAGCCAGAACGAGTCCTCACTCGTCAGCAGCCCATTGCCGATGCCGTCTCTCAGGCGATCGTAGAGCGGGCTCTTGTGATAGTTGCGGGCGTTGTCCTGGAGGACGTGCTTGATATCTGCGGGATCGGAGAGAAGAAAGCCGTGATACGGTCCGGCTTTCAGGTGGACGACATCGCCATATCGATCCGCGGCCTCGAGAAATGTGCGGATTGGATCGGACCGCAGGTTGGGGAGCACGCCGAGCAGCGGATACCCACGTGGGCCGGGGGGAAAGCTTGATGACGCCTGCCGAGGCAAACGGTTCACCTCGGACCGATTATAGGTCCACGACACCCTCGAACAAATCCGTCTCACGGGTCCGTCCGCCGTTGACGCGGCTGAAGGCACGATAGAAGGACTGCTTGCCCCACAGCATCCGGTGATGCTCTGGCGGCAGATCGCGCAACCGCTCGTACGCGGCGAGCTGCGATTCGTGGCACGAGACGGCGCGCCACACAATCGGCCACACGTCACTCGTGTCAATCACGGTCGTGATGGCCCACTCCGGCCACGGATTGGCTTTGCGTTCGACGCCGTCGACACGTGACGACAACGTTTTGACTGCCGACTGGTACCCGCTCCACGTCGATTCGGGCCAAGCGAGGTAGTAGAGCTTCGACACGGAATGCGGGCCGGCCGAATGCTCACTCCCTGTGTTGAACGCCGCATCGGCCGCAGCAACGACCGCGGCAGTGGTGAACTGTGAAATCGCGATGTGATCCGGATGACCGTAGGCGCCATCCGGTCCGAACGTCACGACCACGTCGGGCCGACACCTTCTGACGTGGGCCGCGATCCTGCCGATGATCTCGGGTGGATCTGCTCGATCGAGCTGCTGGTCGTCGTAGTCGAGAAGCGAGACTTCGCGGACGCCGAGCACCGTGGCGGCGGCGCGCAGCTCCGCTTCCCGGATGGTCGCGAGCGCCTGCGGCCCGGGATGCTGTTCGTCGCCGCGGCGATGGCCACGAAACCCACCACTCCCGCCACGTGTCGCCGTCACCAGGACAACGTCCACCCCGTCTGCCGCATACTTCGCCAGTGTGCCGCCCACTCCCAACGATTCATCGTCAGGGTGGGCGAGCACCGCCATCAATCGACGTTCGTTAGTCATCACTCGCGCTCACTACATCGTAATCACGGTCTCCAGATATTCGGCAGGCACCACGAGTCCATCACCTCCGCCGACATCCTGCGACCGAAGCAGCGTCAGCAAGGCTGCATCGAGGGCAGCCTGGCCGGCGGCATCAAGAGACATGAACGCGGTATGCGTCGGACCGTAGAAGTTCCGAAAGATCTCCACCCAATGCTCCGGCGAGCGATAGCGAAACGCAAACGTCCGCGCCGTATTCTCGATCTTTACGGCATCGGGAAACAGCTCACGAACGTGGTCGGCCGTTCCCCACAAGAGCGGCGACTGCACCCCGGGGGCGGGTGCGACGAATTCGGCGACGAGGCGCAGGAGCCGCCCGAGGAAGCCGGATGGCGTCCAGCTCGCCAGGCCGATGCGACCCGCCGGCTTGCAGACGCGTGCGAGCTCGCTCGCGGCGCGCTGATGATCGGGCGCGAACATCACGCCGAACGTAGAAAGCACGACGTCAAAGCTCGCGTCGCGGTAAGGTAACGCCTCGGCATCAGCAACTTCGAAGGTGACGTTCGCGAATCCCTCAGCGTCTGCGCGGCGGCGGCCGCCATCGAGGAGCGCGGCAACGTAATCAGTGGATGTCACGTTCGCGAAGCGCCGCGCCGCGGCGAGCGTCGCATTGCCGTTGCCAGCCGCCACGTCCAGTACGTTGTGAACCGCACGCACGTCTGTGGCCTCGTTCAGGAGCTCCCCGACGATCTGAAGCGTTGTGCCGATCACAGCGAAGTCGCCGGACGCCCACATTGCCTGCTGCTTTGCCTTGATCGCTCGCGCGCGGTCGGCCGGCATTGCAGTGTCACACGTCACGATGGTCGTCGCACGCGCGCTGCCCTGGACGGACGCCAGTGCGGCACGAATTTTCGCGAGATGATGATAACTGTGCCGCACCGCGTGGTCTTCGAGAAAGAACTGGCACGTGAGTGGGGCATCTGCGTTCAGCGAGACGCCGGCGGCGCGATCGAGTTCGTCGTCGGTCAACGCGCGAATCGCTGCCGCGGCGGTCGTGCTGTTGCGTCGAAGCAGCTCGAGCGCCGCGTCCTTCGTCACCGCCGCATGCTCAGTGGCGTGCCTGGCATTGAGTCCGTGGACGTCGTCCCACGTCACGTCGGTGATCGGCCTGCCGGCGGCGAGCTGCTGCGACAGCTCAATTTCCAACGGGTACATCGTCGCGACGTGGTGTACGACCACTCCTACCGTACGCCCATCTTTCGGGATTCGAACCTGCCATTCTCGATCGGTCAGTGGTTCCACCGCAGTCTCGAGCGCACGGGCGCCTTGCTCCAGACGTTCGGCAAGCACGTTCGCGCGCGTTTTCAGTGAACTTGCCGGCGACCCGGTTGAGTCTTGTGCCACAACGATAGCCATCGTTCGACCCTCCGCATGCGCCGCACCGGATTGTGCGGCGCATTCACGGTAGGTGAGGTATCGTTTTGAAGCCATGCGCGAGCGTCCGATTTGCTTGGCAGGCCATCCGAATGCCCGCTCAAATTGCTCACCCGTCCGAACCGCATGCCCGAGCGTCCGACACTCAGGCCGCCGTCCACGCTGATGTCTTGTCGGACGTGCTTCGTTCGGTCCGTCTGAGCGGCGCCGTGTATTTCGACTTCGACCTGAGCTCGCCGTGGGTGGCGGAAGCGCCGCATTCGCGTGAAATCGCGCCGATCGTGATGCCAGGCGCACAACGCGTCATTGAATACCACTTGATTGCCCGCGGCACGTGCTGGGGGAGTCTGATCGACGAGCCGGCGATCCATCTCAACGAGGGAGACCTGCTCGTATTCCCGCAGGGCGACCCTCATGTCCTGTCGAGCGCGCCGGGCATGCGAGCTTCGCCCGACCTGTCGTTGTTTGTGAGGCCGGCAACTCCGTTGCCGCTGGTGTTCGAAGCAGGCGGCGGCGGTCCCGAACATACGCGAGTGGTCTGTTGCTTCCTGGGATGCGACGAACGACCGTTCAATCCGTTGCTCACCGCGCTGCCTCGCGTCATTCATTTGTCGAGGGCCGGCAACGAAGCGGCCAATGGCTGGCTCGCCACGCTGCTGAACATCGCCGTGCGCGAATCGAGCTCCGCACGAGCGGGGCGCGACAACGTGCTGTCGCGCATGTCGGAGTTAATGTTCGTGGAGGCGATCCGACGATACCTCGAGACGCTTCCACCGGCCCACACGGGTTGGCTCGCAGGCCTGCGGGATCCCGTGGTGGGACAGGCGCTGGCCGCGCTACATGGCGAGACGGCGAAGGCGTGGACCGTCGAGTCGCTGGCACGAGCTGTGGGCGTCTCCCGTTCGGTGCTCGCCGATCGCTTTGCGGAGATGGTCGGCCAGCCGCCGATGCAGTACCTTGCGCTGTGGCGCATGCAGCTGGCGTCGCGGTTGCTGCTTGAAGGAGAGCACGTCGCGGCAACGGCTGCCGCGGTCGGCTACCAATCCGAGGCGGCCTTCAGTCGCGTGTTCAAGAAGCTCGTGGGCGAGGCGCCGGCGACCTGGCGTCGAGCAACGCGCGCGAGCTAGTGTCACGGCGTGTTCACGTCGAGCGAGGAATCCGCATGAAGGTTCACGTCCTGATCGTGGCCTTGTGGCTGGGGATCGCATCCACCGCCGCCGCGCAGTCAAATCCGATTCAGATCGAAAACGCAAAGCCGGGATCGACCGATTGGCTCTTGACCAGGGTTTCTCGGCACGATGACGAAATCTACGAGCAGGGCTGGCGCCGTCGGCGGGGCGTCGAGGCGTACGCGTCACACACGAGCGTCAAGGCCGGCGACACGCTCACCGTGCACGTCAGCACCTATCCCGTCAACAAGTACACGGTCAGCCTCTACCGGATGGGGTACTACGGCGGTGCAGGGGCACGTCTGATGCGCACGATTGGTCCTCTTCAGGGCACCGACGAACCGACACTGCAGGATGGGAACCGCAATTTGATTGAGTGCACCTGGAAGGTTGGGTTCAGCCTCGAGATTCCGAAAGACTGGGTGAGTGGCGTCTATCTGGGCAAGCTCTCGACGGTTCCGTCACCGGCAGGCCAGTACCTCGATCTCGAGATGGTGAGCGAGGCCTACGTCATCTTCATCGTTCGTGACGACCGTAAGGCCGACCTTCTGTTCCAGGCGTCCGACATGACCTGGCTGTCCTACAACCGGTGGCCGCAGTGGCGTTCACTGTACGACCTTGGGAACGATCGCTGGGGTTCGTCGAACAGCAAAGTCGGCTACGACGTGAGCTTCGACAAGCCGTACGCGTTGTACTGGAACGGATATCCCGCGGGGTTTCATCCTCTGACGAATGGCTCCGGCGAGTTTCTGATGACGGAGTTTCCGCTGGCGTTCTGGCTGGAGAAAGAAGGCTACGACGTCACGTATATCTCCAACGTCGATACGCACGCGGACGGCAATGGCCTCCTGCGCGCGAAGGCGTTCCTTTCGGTCGGCCACGACGAATACTGGACGGAGCGGATGTTCGAGAACGTCACCAAGGCTCGCGATGCCGGCATCAGCCTCGCGTTCCTGTCAGGAAACTCAATTTCCGGGGTCGTCGAGCTGCTGCCGAGTGGCGACGGGCGTCCCAACCGCGTCATGCGCCGTGCGGGCCGCGGATTCCAGGGTGAACAGGAGCTGATGGGTGCGACGTCGTATGGCGTCGGCTTCGCCGACTGGACGAGCGATGCTCCCGAACACTGGGCGTTCGAAGGCACGAATATGAAGAAGGGCGATCGCGTGGCACAGCTCGTCGGCTGGGAATACCACGGTGCTCCTCTCGCAACACACGCTGACCTCGTGGTGCTCTCGCAAGGTCCGGTATACGCCGCCAACGGCGAGAGGCGCACCGGCACGTATGCGACGACGTTGTATACGGCGCGAAGAGGAAATCTCGTGTTCAACGCCGGAACCTGCTGGTGGAACGTCGTGTTGTCGACGCCACCAGGATTCCAGAACCCGCCGCGCAGGGACTTCCGTCGGAACGATCCGCGCATCCAGCGGATCACGAAGAACATCCTCGATCGGATGATCCGAACGAAGCTGAGCGAGTGATGGCGAGGGATGCTCGCTCAGTGTTCCGTGAATGCTTTGGCGCGCCTCGCGCGCTGGTCGGCATGCTGCATCTCGGCGCGCTTCCGGGCACGCCCTCTGCGTCCCACTCCATCGACACGCTGATTCAGCAGACGCTGACCGAAGCGCGAATCTACCGAGACGCAGGATTCACGGCGCTGGCAATCGAGAACATGCACGACCGCCCGTATCTCAAGGGTGGCGTCGGCCCCGAGATCACCGCGGCCATGACGGCACTTGCGCGAGAAGTCAAGCGCGAGACCGGTCTGCCGCTGGGTATTCAAGTGCTCGCCGCCGCGAATCGCGAGGCGCTCGCGATCGCGCACGCGTCGGGCGCCGATTTCGTGAGGGTCGAAGGGTTCGTCTATGCGCACGTCGCGGACGAAGGTGTGATCGAAGCGTGCGCGGGTGAGCTGCTTCGCTATCGACGCGCGATCGGCGCAGAGAAGGTGCTGGTCTTTGCTGACATCAAGAAGAAGCACAGCGCGCACGCGATCACGGCGGATGTCTCGATCGTCGAAACCGCCAAGGCGGCAGAGTTCTTCCTCGCCGACGGCGTCATCGTGACCGGCGCCACCACCGGCGAACCCGCTTCGCCCGATGAAGTGCGCGACGTTGTCCAGGCGGCGCGGGTACCCGTGCTTGTGGGTTCGGGCATTACGCCCGCGAATCTGGTTCGCTTCTCCACGGCACATGGGTTCATCGTTGGCTCGTCGGTCAAACTGGGTGGCGTCTGGTCGAACCCGATCGATCGCGAGGCCGTGCGGGCCATGGCGAGTGCGTTTGGCGAACTGAGTCCCGACCGGTGATCCCATCCATCGTCCTGTTGGGTAACCTGCTCGTGGACGACGTCGTGTTTGCAGATGGTAAGACGCGCATGGGGCAGGCAGGTGGCGCGCTCTTATACGGGGCTCTTGGCGCAGTCGTGTGGGGATCGCGCCCCGGATTGGTCAGCGTCGTCGGTGACGACTATCCGGTCGAGGTACTCGAAGGACTGCAACAGCGCGGGGCCGATCTGAGCGGAGTCCATCCGCTGGGTCGTTCCGGCGTGCGCACGTGGCTCCTTTACGAGGGGCAAGCGCGGCGCCTGATTCATCGGTTGGGATGCCCCACACACGAAGACGTTTCGCCGTGGCCAGCACTCATTCCCTCCGAATGGAGCGCCGCTCGCGCGTTTCATCTTGCACCGATGCCGTTCGGCGTGCAGCGAGCCCTGCTGGCCGCACTTCGTGGTCAGCCGTCCTCGTTCGTCTCGGTCGATCCTCACCTGCCGGTCACCGAGGAGACGCTTCCCGAGTGGCGCGAAGCGTTGGCGGACGCCGATGCGTTTCTTCCTGGTGAAGATGAATTGCTATTGGAAGGCGTGCATACGGATCCGCAGCGCGTACTTCCGCGCCTCATCACCGGCCGGCTCCGCTTCGTGGTCTTTAAGCGCGGGCCAAAAGGCGGAATCCTTTATGACGCGCATGACGACCGCTTCTACAACTGGGACGCTCGCGCAACGGCTGTCGTGGATCAGACTGGCGCAGGAGATGCGTTTGGCGTCGGACTGATTCTGGCGTACCTCAACGGGCTTTCGATGGAAGCCTCCCTGAACCGCGCCGTCGTTACGGCGAGCTTCGCAATCGCGGGCTGGGGACCTGAGGCGCTGTTGGCTGCTACTCGTGCGGATGCCGAAGTCAGGCTGCGTCAGTGGTACGGCAGCAAGGAACCGCGATGAAGGGGCTGTGCGAGTACGGCGACGAAGTTGCGTGCGCCCTTGCGAGCAACGCGCCTGTAGTCGCGCTCGAAACGACCCTCGTGACCCACGGTCTGCCGCACCCGGATGGCGTGACGACAGCGCTGTCGTTGGAACAGATTGTCCGTGAGGCTGGCGCCACGCCCGCGACGATCGGCATCATCGACGGTGTCATCCGCATCGGGCTCACGCGCAACGAACTGCAGCGACTCGCGGACGATCCACACGTCGCGAAAGTCAATCTCAGTAACCTTGCCGCCGCAGTGTCATCCGGCCAGCCCGGGTCCACCACTGTGGCCGCCACCATGTTCGCTGCTCATGCCAACGGGCTACGGGTGTTCGCCACTGGCGGCATCGGGGGAGTACATCGCGACGCGTCCGAAAGTGGCGACGTGTCGGCCGACCTCACCGCCCTCTCGCGGATTCCCATTGCGGTCGTGTCTGCCGGCGCCAAAGCCATTCTCGATCTGCCGCGTACGGTGGAGATGCTGGAAACGCTCGGCGTGCCAGTGTTTGGATTCGGGACGGACGAGTTCCCGGCGTTCTATCGAAGATCGAGTGGGCTCCCGGTCGATCGCCGCTACGATTCCATCACGGAGCTCGCGTCGGCCGTGCGACTCCACCTGTCGCTTGGTCTTGGCACGGGAGTGCTCATCGCGAATCCCATTCCGATTGCCGACGAGGTGCCGTCAGAGCTCTACGATCGCGCGCTCCAGACAGCGTTGTCGAAGGCCGAAGCGCACGGCCTTCGTGGCCGCGCCGTAACGCCCTTCCTGCTCGACGAGATGCGCGCGGTGACGGGTGGAGAAAGCGTGCGAGCCAACGTGGCGCTGCTGCGTCACAACGCGCGGGTTGCCGCGGCGCTCGCGGTCGCAGGGGTGTGAGACGTTTCCATTCGCCACAGGTGCATCACCGCGTAGCTTCGCCAGGGCCGCCACGCCTCGGACAACGTTTCAGCTTCTTTCGCCGTGACGCCACCGAGCTTGTTCCGCACCGCGATGTCTTCTTTCGGAAACGCATCCGGCCACCGCATTGCGCGCATCGCGACGTAGTGCGCGGTCCACGGACCGATGCCTGGCAACTCCGCCAACCGCCTGATCGAGTCGCTCGGATTGTGATGCGTCCCGCCGTCGAGCGAGAGCTCCCCTGATGCCTCCGCTTTGGCCAGCGCGATAATGCTCCTCGCCCGGGAGGCAAGGATGCCATGTCGCGCGATGTCGTCGATGCTGGCCTTGGCAACTCGTGCTGGATCGGGCGTGAGCCGCGTCAGTTCTGGTACGCCTGTGGCGATGGGTTCACCAAACGCTTCGACGAATCGGCAGGCGATTGTCGTGGCCGCTTTGACGGTCACCTGCTGGCCAAGAATGGCGCGCAGGCCGAGCTCGAATCCGTTGAACGCTCCAGGCACGCGCAAGCCTGGATTGGCCTTGACGGCGCGGGCCAATCGCGCGTCTTTGGCCAGACGTTTTGCGATGACGTCGGGTCGCGCGTCCAGATCGAAGAGCGCGCGCACTCGGCTCAGCAACGCTGGCAGCACCGGCATCAGGGTGTGCGTCAGCTCGACGAGGAGAGCGTGCTCTTTCTTCGACTTGGTGACTCGAATCCAGCCTTTCGCGTCGCCGAGCTGCACGGTCCGGGCGTACGAATGGTCTGTGACGTGCTCGATTCCCTTGAGCGCACGGGCCGCGAGAAACGTGAGAACGCTGTCCCAATCGTAGGGCGGGCGATAGGCAAGCTTCAGCGTCGACGTCTGGCTTTCGGAACCGAGGGCTGAGCCATCGGTGGCTTTCTTGCGCAGGCGCGACGGCGGCATCCGATAGCGAGACACGAACGCGTCGTTGAAGCGGCGCACACTCGAAAAGCCGCTCGCGAACGCGATCTCGGTCATTGGCAGCGCCGTTTCCGTGAGAAGTTGTTTGGCGAGCAACAGCCGTCTGGTGAGCAACAGCTGAATCGGTGGCACTCCGAGTTCGTTCCGGACGATCCGCCGAATCTGGCGCGAGCTGAGCTCGAACTGGTCGGCGATCGCCTCGACGCCGGCTTCTTCTCCGAGCCGTCCTTCCTCGAGACGCTGCACGATCAACTGAGCGATCCGCTGCGCGTCGTCCACTGGCGCATTACCCGGCGCCAGCTCGGGACGACAGCGCAAGCAGGGTCGGTAACCGGCCTGTTCGGCAAGGTGCGCGGTCTCGAAGAACCGGCAGTTGCGCGCTTTTGGCGCCTTCACGCGGCAGATTGGACGGCAATAGATACGCGTTGAAGTGACGCCAACAAAAAATACGCCGTCGAACCGCGCGTCGTGTGCGGCGAGCGCATCGTAGAACTGGCGAGTGTCAGGTGGCATCGCTCTACGATAGTCCGATGCCCCAGCTGTTACTAGCCATTTTCGGACATCAAAGCCGGAGTCGTATCGAGGGCGTTTTCGGGATCACGCGAGGTGAATCTCTGGCCGAGCGACTGCAGCGCCGTGCATTACCTGATCAGCGTGCAGCCCGTTGGAGCTCGTTGGCCCAATCGACGACCACGATGACTTCACGGTTCTGGGTTTGGTTGGTGGGGCGCACCACAACGAGCGTACGACCATCGGGATGCACGTCGTAGTCGTCGTACAGCGGCGGCAGGAAAGGATCGATCGCGACCCGCGTCGACACGACTTTAAGGCCGGCGGTCTTGTCGACCGTGGCGGCCATGAGACGTGGTCCCCGACGGTAGAAGACCTCGGTGCCGTCTTGCCCCCACGATGGATCCGTGCCTTCGGCGACCAGCCAGCGTGTCGCCTGCCCCGGAAACGGCGTAACGTAGACCTCGAACGCGCCTGCATTCAGAACGTAGTACGCCAGCCATTTGCCGTCGCGCGACAGACGACCGCCCCACGTACTGCCAGGCCCAACGAGCGTGTGCGCCACCTTCGCTTCGTACGCCACGATCGACGACCGGTTGCCCCCCAGCATCACCCCGTAGAGCAATGCGGAACGATCCGGCGTCCAGCCTACGAGCCAATGGAATGCGTCGAGAGCGAGCACCTGCGTAGGCTCACCAGCGCCGTCCACACGCATGCGGTAGATTCCCCGCCGCTCGCCGAGCTGCGAGTAGGTGATCGTGCTACGGTCGCCGTCCCAGATCGGCGCCCTTCCGCCGTCCGAAGTAAGCCGGGTGGTCGTTCCCGCCTGCAGGTCGTGCAGCCACAAGTTGCTCGCGTCGTCATCACGGCGTCGTACCGCGACCACCACGTAGCGCCCGTCAGGCGAGAATCGCGGGTTCTCTTGCGTCCGCTGCGGCTGCCCGATCACGCGCTCGGTGGCTTTCGCGTCGATGACAACCAATTCGTACGCCTCTGCGGCCGGCACATAAACGAGCGATCCGCTACGCGCGATCGCATAGTGGCGACCGCCGCCGCTGCCTGGCAATTCAGCAGCCACCCCTGCAGTGACAGGAATCGCCTTGCCGACCGACGTATACGCCGGGTCGATGGGCGCCGCCAGCAGCGTGGTTCCTCGGCTGAAGATCACGTGCCCGCGAGCGTAACGCGGGGCGGTCCCCTGCAACAGCCTTGTGACCTCGCCAGTACGCCGACTGAGAACGCAAATCTGTCCCGCTGCTTCGAAGAGAACCGTGCCGTCCGGCAGCACCTCTGGCTGCCGTCCCGGCGAGGCGTCCTTCAGTAGCGGCTCCACCCTTCCCCCATCGCTGCGGACGACGTGAAGCCGCGAGTCGGCGCCATAGCCGAACACGATGCGATCGTCGGGGCCCCAGCTGGCGCCTGACGAAAAGCCGGGCGCCGCCGCGACGTCAATCACCGCTCCGCCCAGTGCTGGGATCCGCTTGAGCTGACCATCGGCAAAGAACCCGATCCACTCCCCGTCCCAGGAAAAGAAAGGACTCGCTCCACCTTCAGTGCCGGCGAGCGGCGTCGCCTCGAGGCGATCGAGCGACCGCCGATACAAACGCTGCCCGTCTTTGTCGCTCGCCGCTATCACGACCGTGCGACCGTCCGGCGAAACGGCGACCGATGACGTGTAGCCGGGTCCGCGCGTCACGCTCACACCGGAGGGCAGCATCGTCGAAAGCCGGATTGGAGTGGTCGCACCCGGTGCGGGTTCGGGTGCGGTCAGCGATCGGCCGGCGAGGAACGCGAGCACAACCGCCGCAATGCCTGTGCCGGCAACCAGCCACCTTTGCACCGACGGCCGCCGCGCGGAAGCATGCGGAGATCCGTCGCGCAGCAGGTAACGATAATCCGCAATGTCACGCAGCCGCTTGGCCGGATCGCGCTCCAGGCAGGCGCGCAACAGCGGTTGCAGCGCCGATGGGACCCGCGCCCATTCGGGTTCGGCCGTGAGAACCGCTGCGAGGATCTCTTGAAGCGACGCACCCCGAAACGGCCGCGCGCCGGTGACCATCTCGTACAGAATCACGCCGAATGCCCACACGTCCGCCCGCCCATCCACGGCTTGGCCTTGCGCCTGCTCGGGCGCCATGTACGCGGGCGTCCCGAGCATGATCGCTGGCTCGGTCATTGTCGACAACCCGCTGTTGTCCTGAGCGGGATCGTCGAGAAACTTCGCGAGGCCGAAGTCGAGCACTTTCACGGTTCCGGTCGACGTGATCTGGACGTTACCTGGTTTGAGATCGCGATGAACGACCCCTTTCTGGTGCGCGGCATCGAGCGCGCTAGCGAGCTGGCCGGCAATCTCCAGCGCCTCGGCGAGCGACGGTGGATTTCGCACGAGGCGGTCGGCCAACGTCTCCCCATCCACCAGCTCCATGACGATTACTGCAGCGGGGGTCTGGGGCGACGGTGTGTCCTCAATCCCGTAGATGCTCGCGATGTTGGGATGGGTCAGTGCGGCCAGCGCGCGGGCCTCACGCTCGAAACGCACACGCCATGCGCTGTCGGATGTCTTGGCGTCCGTCAGCACTTTCAGCGCGACGTCTCGCCCGAGTCGGGTGTCTCGGGCGCGATACACCTCGCCCATGCCGCCGCAGCCGATGATCGAGATGACCTCATAGACACCGAGTCGCAAGCCTGGCGACAGAGACATCGACGTGGGGTGCAGTTGCGAGAATTGTAACCTGCGGGCAGAGGTTCGGCGAAGTTGGTTCACAGTTGCGGTCTGCCAACGGCTCGCCGCCGGTCGTTGTGAACGCGAGGGAGGCCGGTGGTGAGCCGCAAAGAAATCGGACCTTCAACCCGCAGATTAAGAGTCTGTTTGTTGTCCGAAAATGGCCAGCGGGGCCGATGTCACCGCGCTATCGTGGGTGCATGACGAA
>Ga0075418_10002993_pt1 | contig 19294 bp, 20 predicted proteins | sample SoiMetdeltSBSDD2_FD_81776 | JGI IMG/M metagenome (GOLD analysis project Ga0075418, IMG submission 81776) | Bulk soil microbial communities from a Populus tree surrounding site in Tennessee, USA - Soil MetaG P. deltoides SBSDD2 | ecosystem: Environmental > Terrestrial > Soil > Tree plantation...
CTGCAATGGCGGCAAATTGCGGACGAGGCTCGGAAGTGCCGCCTACTCTGCTCGAACTGCCATGCTGAGCAGCACAACCCCAAGGCCCTGCTGACTCCGGCGAGCGCCTGAAGGACCCGCCATGGTGACCTGCTATCTGCGTTACATCGTCGATCCGCTCAAAGCTCACGGAGTTCGAGACCTACGCGCGCATGTGGATCCCGCTAGTGCAGAGATTCGGCGGCCAGCACCACGGCTACTTCATGCCGAGCGAAGGCGCGAGCAACGTGGCGCTGGCGTTATTCTCCTTTCCATCGCTTGCTGCATACGAAACCTACCGCCAGAAAGCCGCGGTCGATCCGGACTGCCAGGCGGCAATGCGCTACTACCGCGAGACGCAGTGCTTTCTGAGCTACGAGCGCAGCTTCTTCCGGCCGGTGTTCGCGTAGCGCTCAGCGCCCTTCCTTCATCAGCATCGCGCGCGCCCGCTTGAGCTCCGCGAGCTGCGCCTTGCCGAGCCGCGGGTACTTCAGGTCGAGCGAGTCCAGCGCCTGGATGATCGCGGACGCGACGATGATGCGCGTGAACCACTTGTTGTTCGCCGGCACGACGTACCACGGGCAGTCCGACGTTGCGGTTTCGCGAATGGCCTCTTCGTACGCGTACATGTAGTCGTCCCAGAAACCGCGCTCGCGCACGTCGGCAGTGGACAGCTTCCAGTTCTTCTCCGGGTTGTCGATGCGCTCCAGGAAGCGCTGCTTCTGCTCCGCGCGCGACACGTACAGAAAGAACTTGCGCACGATCACGCCGTTGGCGCTGAGATAGCGCTCGTAGGCGCGGATGTCCCGGTAGCGCTCTTTCCAGATGTCCTTGGTGATCCGTTGCGGCGGCAGCTTCTGCGCATCCAGCAGCTCTTGATGGACGCGCAACACGAGCACTTCCTCGTAGTACGAGCGGTTGAAGATGCCGATGCGGCCGCGCTCGGGCAGGTTGCGGTTGCAGCGCCAGAGGTAGTCGTGATCGAGCTCCTCCGACGAGGGCGACTTGAACGAGACGACCTGGCAACCCTGCGGATTCACGCCCGACATCACGTGCTTGATGGCGCCGTCCTTGCCGGCCGCATCCATCGCCTGGAACACCAGCAGCAGCGACCAGCGATCCTGCGCGTACAGCTTGTCCTGCAGATGCGCCAGCGCCTCGACGCCGGCCTGCAGCATTTCCTTGGCGCGCGGCTTGTCTTCGTCGCCGAGATCGCCGGTGTCGCCCGGATCGAAATCCTTCAGACGGAACTTGCCCTTGCCCGTGACGCGGAAATCGGTCGCGAGCTCGCGCGACCGCTTGACGACCCGATCGAGGTTCATGCAGCACCTTCCTGTCGTTGTTGATAGCGGTCGACCGCGATCTCGAGGTCGAACATCATGCGCTCGTGGCCCAGGATTTCTCCGAGCGGCGAACGCTGGATCACCGCGTAGACCTGCGGATTCAACCCCACCAGCCACAACGTGATGCCCGCTGCGCGCTGCCGTCGCTCGGCCTCGATCAGCATCTTCAGCGCCGAGTACTCGAGGTCGAACACGCGGCTGAGATCGAACGCCACGACCTTCGGCTGTGCCGCCGCGATCAACGGCCGGATCTTCTCGCCGATGCGCTCGGCGTTGAGGAAGAACAGACGCCCCTCGGGCCGCAGTAACAGCAACCCGGCAAAGGACTCGTCGTCCGGATGCTCCGTCGAGAGCGGCCGGAACACGTTCGTCCCGCGCTTGCGGCCGAGCACGTGGACGGGCGGATCGGCCACCTGCTGCGCGAGGGCGACGACCGACACGATAATCGCCACCAGAATGCCCTGGAGCGTGCCGAGCAGGATCACGCCGAGGAACGCGGCCAGCGCCCACAGGAATTCCGTGCGACGGATGCGCAGGATGCCGACAAAGTCGCCGGGCTTGATCAGGCCGACCGAGTAGACGATCACCGTGCCCGCGAGCACCGCGTGCGGCATGAGGCCGATGAAAGGCGACAGCAGGAGCATCGTCAGCAAGGTCATCGACGCCGTTACCAGCGAGGCAACGTGCGACTGCGCACCGGTCATGCGATTGACCGCGGTCTGCGACATCCCGCCGCCCGACGGCATCGAGCCGGTGAACGCTCCGGCAAGGTTGCCCACACCGGTCGCGAGCAGCTCGCGATTGGGTCGAAGCGTGGGCTCGTCGCTGCGGATGAAGGCGCGTCCGACGGCCGCCGTCTCCGCGAAGCTCATGAGCGCGATGCCCATCGCCGGCGCCCACATCTGGCTCACGAGGCTCGCGTCGGGCAGCGTGAGCGGCGGCGGGCCGACCGGGATCGCGCCGACGAGCTCGATGCCGCGGCTCTGCAATTTGAACAGGACCACGGAAGCGATCGCCGAGCCGATGACGATCAACGGCGCGGGCCAACGCGGCCTGAGCCATTCGATCGACGACAACGCGACTATCGTCAGCACGCCCACGATGAGCGTCGGCACGGACGTCTCCGGCAGGTGCTGCACGATCGACAGCAGATTCTCCAGGAAGCCGCCCTTCGCGAAATGCACGCCGAGGATCTTGGGAACCTGATCGACGACGATGACGACGCCGATGCCGGCCTTGAAGCCGACCAGCACCGGCTCGGAAATGAAGTTCGCGACGAATCCCAATCGCAACGCGGATGCCAGCGTCAGCAGGATGCCCACCAGCAGCGTCAACGTAACCGCCGCCTGCAGGAGCGCGGCCGGGTCGCCGTTCGGAACGACCTGCGCCAGCTCGGTGCCGGTCAGGATCGCGATCGTCGTAGTGGTGCTGACGCTGAGCACTCGCGAAGTGCCCAGCACCGCATAGACGATCATCGGTATGAAGGCCGTGTACAGGCCGACCTGGATCGGCAGGCCCGCGATGGTCGCGTACGCCATCGCCTTGGGAATGACGACGGCACTGGTCGTGAGCCCGGCTACGAGATCGGCTCGCAGCCAGGGCTTGCGATAGTCCGGGAGCCACTCCAGAAGCGGCAGGGTCGACGCCACGTACTGATTCTCCGCAACCTGCGAGGCATGCTTGCCTCGCAGGCGCGTGGGAGCAATACGTGGGAAGGGGTCAGGCGACGCGAATCAACCCGAGCTGCTGGAGCGCGGTGACGCCGTCGTCCAGCCCGACCTCCTCGACGATCTTCCCGTCCTTCACCTTCAGCACGGTCGTACCGGTGAACTTCATGCGCTTTCCGGTCCTCGCCGGCAGCGAGCCGACCAGGAAGTCGCCGAAGGCCGGCCCGGTGTGCGTGCCGCCGCCTTCCCAGCGGCCGACGACGTAGTCGCCCTCCGCGATCAGGTCAGCCGTGCCCCAGAAGTTCAGGTCCGGGAATGCCTTGCGAAAGTCCTTCATGAAGGCCTTGATGTCGTCGCGGCCACGACGCGGGGCGTGTAGCGAGTACTGCAGCAGCATGTCGGGAGCGGCGAGCTCGTCGACGATGGCCGGGTCGTACTCCTTGCCCCAGAACTGCGTGAACCAGCGGCCGACGACGGCCTTGTTGTCATCCTCTCTCGACATGATCGATCTCCTCGCTTTGCAGTTGGCAGGTGCCAGTCTGCGAGGGCGGGAGTCGCACTACGCTCCGAATCTTGCGTTCGGATTTCAGGCGGCGCGACGCGAGCCGTTGGCGCCGAGCAGCAGCGTCGCCTCGCGACGCAACGCTGTGAGGTGTTCGAGTGCGGCGTCGTAGGAGCGCGGCACGAGGAAGTCTTCCATCGCCAGCATGCCGCGGTAGCCGCGCGACTTCAGGAGCCGGAACAACTGCGGCCACTCGACCATGCCTTGCTGCAAGCCGTCCCACTGCCACGTCCAGGAGCCGTCCTGGCGCATCCACGAGACGTTCTTGATGTGAACGTTCGCCAGGTGCTCGCGCAGCAGGTCGATGCCGTATTCCCAGTCTTCCTTGCCTTCGATGACCATGTTCGCGGGATCGAACGTGACCGCGATCGCCTCGGGATCGAGATCGCGCACCAACGCATGCGCGCTGGTGAAACTGCTCATCACCGTTCCCCAGTGGATCTCGAGCAGCGCGCACACGCCGGCGAGCTTGGTGCGTCGGGCGAGGTGTTGCAGCGTACGACGCACGCTGCGCAGGATCTCACCCACCGGCATGCAGTCGCGGTACGACGGCACGACGGCACGATCGGTGCTGAGATTGCGAACCGCGGCAACGCCAGCCAGCGGCAGCATCACGCGGAAGTATCTGACGCCCGTACGCGCGCAGATGTCGATCATCGCGTCGATCGCCCCGGGCTCGTTGACGCCGAACGACGTGCTGTAGACGCGCAATTCGAGCTGGTGCGCCTCGACGCGTCGCTTGATCTCGTCGCAGCGGCGCTGCAGCTCGTGCAGGCTGACGTGACAATTGCCGTGGACGCGCAGCTCGACGCCTTCGTAGCCCGCGGCGGCGCCGAGCTTGAACGCATCTTCGAGCGCGAAGGCCGCGAGCGTGGACGTGCAGATATTCACCGGGCGACTCATAGTCCAGCAGTCTGCGCAGGCGGCAGTACCGCCAGAACTGCCGTAACGGCAGGCGCCGCACTGACTTTCGGAAGGAGACTAAGCCGGGGCGAACCCGTGGCCGCCGACCGGCTCGGTCACGATCTGCTCGCCGAAGCCCGCGATCAGCGGCCGTCCCTTGGCGATGGCCGCCCGCACGGCGGGTAACTGGAGGGACGCGGTATGGCTCTCCTTGCTATCCCATACTTCAGTGATCCAGACGGCGTCAGGGTCTTTCGGGTCTCGCGCTACCACGTAGCTCAGGCAGCCCGGCATCTTGCTCACGCCTTCGAGAAGGATGGCAACGAAGGCATCGCGCTGCCCCGGCACGCACGTGGCCTTGCCGATCAATCCGTACATCTTCGACTCCTCGGGAACACTCGCACAGCCCGGCGCGAGCGCCGCAAGCATGGCGGCGCCGGACAGCCGGTGGAAATTGCGACGATCGATGCGCATCGCGCTTCAGTCTTTGCGGGTCAGCTCAGCCGCCGTGACGAACTTCGGCGCGATGTCCACCGGCACGCTCGCAAGCCGGTCGATCACGTGCTGGACCTCCGGGCGAATCACGACCATGCGCCCCAAGAGCTGCTTCACGCCGGCGTAATCGCCGTGTGCCTGCAGCGTCATGATGTCGTGCGTCAGACCGGTAACGGCCTTCTTGGTCTTCGCCAGGTCGAGCGAGAACAGTCCGTCCTTGTCGATGCGAATGGCGCCGTGGTCCAGCAGGTAGTTGACCTGCAGCGTCATGCCCTTCGCATGCGCGTCGTTCAGGCCGAACCGCAGCGTGCGGAACGTCGAAGCGAGGAACGTCACGTACATGCTGCGCTCCTGCTTCTTGTCGATCACGCCCTTGTCCATCAGGTGCTGCAAGGCCCAAAGCCCGGAGATGTCCGCCTTCGCTTCTTCCAGCGGACCGTTCAGCTCCTTGAGCTCCTGGCGCACGGTCGTGTCGCGGCTGCCGACCCGGATCGTCTGCGGCCCGAGTCCGTGCATCAGCTCATGCATCAGGATGTGCGTGAAGAACGAATCGAACGCGACGGCCGGCTGGTCGCTCGCCGCCAGCGCCTGCTTCGAGATCGGTACCAGCACCTGTTCGAACTTCGCCTGCTGGAAGTTCTTCAGCAGCACGCGCTTGGAGCCCTTCTCGGCGACGACGCGCTCATCGTTCGGCAGGTTGAACGCGGCCGTCTGCACGCCGTGGTTGCCGTCGCCCGCCGCGAACACGACGTTGACGACGCGGATCGGCGAGTAGCCGCCGAGCTTGGAGCGGCGCAACTGCGGGTCGATCGGCAGGTGATTCTCCAGGTCCTGCAGCTCGCTGCTGAAGCGGTCGAGCTTCCCCGATGCATCGCGGTCCGTGAGCGTGATGAACGACTCGAACGCTGCCTTGAAGTTGAACCAATCGTCTTCGTACACCTCGTACGGCCCGATCGTCGGCTCGATGGAGGCGTCCAGCTCCATCCAGGCGACGTCGCTCGCGTAGTAATCGTTGCTCACGAACGCGTCGGCGCGCTTTTCCAGGAACGACTTGAGCGTGGGCTGCTTGGTCAGCGCCGCGGCCTCACGCAACAAGCGCGCCATCTCGGCCAGCTCACCCTGGTACTCCAGCGAGTACGGAACCGCGGTCAGCTTGCCGTCGGCCGCACGCCGAATCGTCGTGAAGAATCCGGTCGCAGCCGCGTGCTGATCGCCCTGCAACGTCTTCATCCAGCCATCGACTTCCTCGCGCGTCGCGCCGGCGGGATAGAAGTTGCCGCCGGGCGGCTTGGCGCCGGCGCCCGGCACGAACACGCGATCCTCGTCCAGCTCCGACCAGGGGCCCTTGTTCAGCAGGAAGTAGCTGAGACGCGAGCGGCCGAGCGGCGTTGCGTCCGCCAGGAGCTGCAACAGCGTCGATTCGTTGCCGGCCCAGCGCTGCCGGACGAACAGCGCGTCGATCAGCCGCGATGCTTCGACGAGCCGCTCCAGGGCGGCGCGCTCCTCGGCGGGCAGATAGGAAACGTCGACGCGCACGTCGACCGGAGCGAACCGCGCTTCCATCGACTTGAGCTGAGCGGCGTCGGGCACGGCTTGGTTATCCGCCGCGCTGCCGGCAGCGCAAACAAACGCACAGAGCGTGACCATCACAGTGGGCGCGAGACGCATCGGAACCTCGGGTTTCTGCACAGTGACATGGGGCCTCGCCCCTGATTGATACTTATCCCTTCGGCGCTCGTGTTTCAATAGCGCGGCAGAGGGGAACCCGCATGATCGACCGCGAGCTCGACATCCAGACCGCCGATGGCGCGATGAACACGTTCGTCACGCATCCCGAAGAAGGCGGGCCGCATCCGGTCGTCCTCTTCTACATGGACGCGCCAGGCAAGCGTGGCGAGTTGCACGACATGGCGCGGCGCCTCGGCTCGGTCGGCTACTTCGTCGTCCTGCCCAATCTCTACTACCGTCGCGACCGCGACTTCCGCATGGGCACGGGCGACGACGCCCGGCGCATCATGTTCGAGCACATGAATTCGCTCGACCGTACGAAGATCCTCACCGACACGGCGGCGATGCTGAAATTCGCGGCTGGCGAGCAGGCGGCACGTACCGATAAGGTCGGCGTCGTCGGCTATTGCATGAGCGGGCCGTTCGTTTTCTGGGCCGCCGCCGAGCATCCGGATCGCGTCGCTGCCGCCGCTTCATTCCACGGCGTGCGCTTGTGCACCGACTCGGCGGATTCGCCGCATCGCTTCGCCGACAGGATCAAGGGCGAGCTGTACGTCGGCTGCGCACAAACGGACTCCTACGCGCCGCCGGAGATGATCGCAGCGCTCGATGCGCACCTGCGCACGACGCCGGTGCGCTATCGCATCGAAACGTATCCCGATACTCAGCATGGCTTCGTATTCCCGAAGCGCGAGGGCATGTATCAGAAAGCCGGTGCGGAGCGGCACTGGGAACGATTGATTGCGCTGTTCCGGAGAACTCTATGAAAAAACAATCATTGCTGGCCGGCGCAGTCGTCGCTGTGGCGTTCGCCACCGGCGCGGCCGCGCAGAACCGCGATCGCAACGCGTACTTCGGCGACCTGCACGTCCACACCAAGCTGTCCTTCGACGCATACATCTTCAACGTGCGCGCCACGCCGGACGACGCGTATCGCTACGCCAAGGGCGACTCGATCCATCACGCCGCGGGCTACGACGTGCGCTTGACCGACGCGCCGCTGGATTTCCTGGCCGTCACGGATCACTCCGAGTATCTCGGCATCATTCCGGCGATGAACGATCCCAAGCATCCGCTATCGAAGATCCCCTATGCGCCCGACCTGTTCAGCACCGAGCGCGACAAGATCAACGCCGCGTTCCAGCGGATCGGCACGAGCCTGCGCAGCGGCCAGTACCTGCCGGAGATGAAGGACCCGGACACCTCGCGCTCCGCATGGCGCACGATCACGGAGTCCGCCGATCGACACTACGTGCCGGGCAGGTTCACGACCTTCCGCGGTTACGAGTACACGTCCGCGCCGGACGGCCAGAACCTGCATCGCAACGTGATCTTTGCTGGCGCGCGCGCGCCGGAACTGCCGTTCACGGCGCTCGAATCGCAGAATCCGGAAGAGTTGTGGCGCTGGATGGACGGGCAGCGCAAGCAAGGCATCGAAGCGCTCGCGATCCCGCACAACTCGAACGGCAGCGATGGTCGCATGTTCCAGCGCACGCAATTCGACGGCCGACCGATGGATCGCGGCTACGCGGACCTGCGCATGCGCAACGAACCGCTGGCGGAGATCACGCAGGTGAAGGGCACCTCGGAGACGCATCCGTCGCTGTCGCCGAACGATGAGTGGTCCTCGTTCGAAATCATGGACACGTACATCGGCTCGGCGACGAAGGTGACCAGGTTCGCCGGCGGCTACACGCGCGACGCGCTCAAAGCAGGCCTGGAGTTCGACCAGGCAGAGGGATTCAATCCGTATCGCTTCGGCTTCACGGGCTCGAGCGACACGCACAACGCCGCCGGGCCATTCGAAGAGAGCCGCTACTTCAGCAAGGTCGGCATCCTCGACGGCAAGCCGGAGCAGCGCGGTTCCGTGCCGCCCGCTGGCAAGACGTGGGACAACTACGAGCCGCAGAACAACGCGGCGCGCTACCAGACCTGGGGCGCGTCGGGCCTGACCGGCGTGTGGGCGGAAGAGAATACGCGCGAGTCGATCTTCGCAGCCTTGCGCCGCAAGGAAACGTTCGCGACCTCCGGGCCACGCATGCGCGTGCGCTTCTTCGCGGGCTATGAATTGCCGAACGACCTCGACAATCGGCGCGACATGGTGTCGCAGAGCTACGCGCGCGGCGTGCCAATGGGCGGCGATCTGCTGCCGAAAGGCACGAGCGCGCCGCGATTCCTCGCTTGGGCACTGCGCGATCCGCACGCCGGGTGGCTGCAACGCGTGCAGATCGTCAAGGGCTGGATCGAGAACGGCAAGGCGCAGGAGCGCGTGTTCGACGTCGCGTGTTCCGACGGGCTCACTCCGGACAGCCAGACCTGGCGCTGCGCGGACAATGGCGCGACGGTCGACTTGCGCACTTGCGCAGTGAGCGAGAACAAGGGTGCCGTCGAGCTGCGCGCGCTCTGGTCCGACCCGACGTTCGATCCGCGCCAGCGTGCGTTCTACTACGTGCGCGTGCTGGAGAATCCATCGTGCCGCTGGTCGACGTGGGATGCGATCCGCGCCGGCGTCGAGCCGAATCCGAAGCTGGCGAAGACCATCCAGGAACGCGCCTGGAGCTCGCCGATCTGGTACGTTCCGCAGCGCTGAGGACACGGGAGACTTTCGTTGAACTTCGTACGCGCGGCTCTGCGTGAGCCGCTGCTGCACTTCGTATTGATCGGCGCACTGCTGTTCGCCGTCACGGCGCTGCGCCAGAAACAGGTCGAGCACGCCGAGATCCGCATCAGCGCGGGCGAAGTCGCGCAGCTCGCGGCGTTCTGGGAAACACAGGCACAGCGCCGACCGACAGCCGCAGAGCTGCGCGGCTTGATCGAAGAGCGCATCGACGAAGAAGTGCTGGCGCGCGAGGCGGTGCGTCTCGGCCTGGATCGCGACGACGTCATCGTGCGCCGGCGTCTCGCGCAGAAAATGGCGTTCGTGAGCGACGACCTCGCCGTGGTCGCGGAGCCGGCCGAAGACAAGCTGCGCGAATACTTCGATACCCACCGCGAGAGCTACACCACACCCGATCTCTACGCACTCCGCCACGTCTACTTCAATCCCGATCGACACACGACTCTCGATGCCGACGCGCAACGCGCGCTGCAACGGCTCGCGCGCGGCGCGAATGCGAACGAGGTCGGCGATCCGTTCATGTTGCCGCTCGAACTGGCGGACGTGTCCCGCGACGACATCGCACGCGACTTCGGCTCGTCGTTTGCGGATGCCGTAACCGGTTCGGCGCCCGGAAGCTGGAGCGGTCCGGTGCGATCGCCGTTCGGCGTTCATCTCGTCAAGCTCGAATCGCACACGCCGGCCAGCACCGCGCGTTTCGAGGAGGTTCGCGATCGCGTGCGCGACGCGTACCTCGGGCAGAAGCAACGCGGAGCGAACGCCGCGCTGCGCGCGAAACTACGGCAGCAATACCAGATCGTGGTCGAGACCGCCGAAGGGAGCGGATCATGAAGCGACTTTTTTGGTTTGTGCTGCTCGTTGCCTGCTCTGCACACGCTCATGAAGTTCGCCCGGCCTACTTCGAAATCATCGAACAGTCCGACGGCCGCTACTCACTGACCTGGAAACAACCCTCCCTGGCCGAAGCGCGCATCGCGATCGACCCGGAACTCCCCACGACCTGCACTCCACTCGGCGAGCGCCACGTCGAAGTCGCCGACGGCGCATTCGTCGCTCGCTGGCAGGTTCGGTGCCCAGGCGGACTCGCGGGCCAGACGATCCGGATTGCCGGACTCGAGCGCACGCTGACGTCGACATTCGTCCGCACTCAACTCGCCGACGGCAGGACGATCGCCGGCGTCGTGCAGGCATCCGATCCTTCCTTTCAGTTCGCAGCGGCACGACCGATGCTGCCCGCGTATTTCACGCTCGGCATCGAGCACATCCTGGGCGGCATCGATCACGTGTTCTTCGTGCTCGGCCTGATCTTGCTGGTGCCGGCACTCTGGCGACTCGTCGGAGCGCTCACCGCATTCACGGTCGCGCACAGCATCACGCTTGGCGCTGCGGCGCTGGGATTCGCGGGACTGCCGCAGGCTGCGGTCGAAGTGGTGATCGCGCTCAGCATTCTCGTCGTCGGCTATGAAGTCGTGCGCGCGGCGCGCGGCAAGACCGGCCTGACGTATGCGATGCCGTGGGCTGTCGCGTTCGGTTTCGGGCTGTTACACGGCTTCGGCTTCGCCGGCGCGCTCGCGGAAATCGGGCTGCCGCAGAATGCGAAGCTCGGCGCGCTGCTGTTGTTCAATCTCGGCGTCGAGACCGGTCAGCTCATGATCGTCGCGGTCGCGGTGCCGCTGGCGCGCTGGATCGCGAGCCGCGCCGCGGGTCTGCGCCGACGTATCGAAGTGGGCGCGGGCTATTCGCTGGGCGCAGCGGCAGCGTTCTGGATGATCCAGCGCGTCGTCAGCGTGTTCTGAGGATGTCAGGCTAAAGCCTGACCCAGGTCACGCAGGCTTCGGTTCGACTCGGACCTGGGCTTTGGTGTGATCGATGCTGTCCATGAGCTGGAACCACGAAATCGGCCGCACTTCCAGTGCGCGCGACGTGCACGCAGCGCCGATCATGCGCGCCGCTTCCAGTGCTTCTTCCTGCGTCTCGCAGTCGACGACGTAGAAGCCCAGCAACTGCTCCTTGGTCTCGGCGAATGGGCCGTCGATGATGTAGGCCTCGGGCCCCTTGCGCAGGGTCATCGCCGTCGTGCTCGGATGCAGGCGCACCACCGGTCCGAGCTTGCGCTCCGCCGCCAGCTTGCCCTGTACGACGATGTGCTGGCCGATCAGCCGCTCCTCTTCCGCCTTGCTCAGGTTCGCGATGTCGGCGTCGGTGCCGTAAATGAGGATGGAATAAAGCATGGACCGTCCCTCGAAATCTGCCCCTGCAAAGTTGACGTGACTGAGTATGCCCTATACTGACGCGGTGATCGCCTCGACGCCACCCAGCGACGAACGGGCTGCACGCTTCCTCGGCGCGGCCGGGCGTGCACGCACGCAACAGGCTGTCGCCGAGTTGCACGAGTGGCTTGGCTCGCGGCTGAGCACCGCCGAAGCGGTGCGCGCCCAGCACGGTCGCGGCGAGGGTTACTCCAGCTTGCAACCGCCGGACGCCGTCGCGTGGCCGGAAAGCGCCGAAGAAGTCAGCCGCATCGTCGCGACGTGCTCCCGCCATCAGACCCCGGTGATCGCATTTGGTGCCGGGACCTCGCTCGAAGGTCATGTGACCGCGCCCTACGGCGGCGTCTGCATCGACTTCTCGCGCATGAATGAAGTGCTGTCGGTGAATACCGCAGACGCGGATTGCATCGTGCAGCCCGGTGTCACGCGCGAGCAACTCAACTCCTACCTGCGCGACACGGGGTTGTTCTTCCCGGTCGATCCCGGTGCCAATGCGACACTCGGCGGCATGGTGTCGACACGCGCATCGGGCACGACCACGATCCGCTACGGCGCGATGACGCGCAACGTCCTTGCGTTGCAGATCGTGCTCGCCGACGGTCGCATCGTGCGCGTCGGCACGCGTGCCGCGAAATCTTCGACGGGCTATGACCTCGTGCGCTTGCTGGTCGGCTCGGAAGGCACGCTTGGCGTGATCACCGAGATCGCGTTGCGTCTCTACGGTGTCCCGGAAACGACCGTGGGTGCGACGTGCTTGTTCCCGGCGCTGCGTGGCGCAGTCGATGCAGTCGTCGAGATCATCCAATCGGGTGCATCGGTGTCGCGCATCGAGTTCCTCGACGAGCTGCAGGTGCGCGCCTGCAACCGGTACTCGCAGCTCTCGATGCCCGAGCAGCCGACGCTGTTCCTCGAGTTCAGCGGCACGTCCGACAGCGTCGGCGGCCAGGTTGCACGCGCGGAAGAAATCGCACGGTCGAATGGCGGCGCGGCGTTTCAATGGGCGGCGGATGATGCCGAACGCGCGCGACTGTGGAAGGCACGTCACGCGGCCTACTTCGCCGCGCTGGCACTACGACCCGGCTGCGAGTGTCTCGTCGCAGATGTGTGCGTACCTATTTCACAACTCGCCGACGCAGTCGACGATGCACGGCGCGAGATCGACGCGGCAGGATTGCTGGCACCGATCGTGGGCCACGTCGGCGACGGCAATTTCCACGTCCTGTTCCTGCTGCAGCCCGGCGCGACGGACGAGTACCTGCGCGCCGAAGAAGTCTATGACGCAATGATCGAGCGTGCGCTGCGCGTTGGCGGCACGTGCACGGGCGAGCACGGCATTGGGCAAGGCAAGCGCAAGAAGCTCGTGGACGAATACGGTGCGGATGTCATCGAGCTGATGCGTGCGATCAAGGGGGCATGGGATCCGCAGGGCATCCTCAATCCCGGAAAGATCTTCCTGTGAGCGACGCGCACTCCGAACTGGGCAAGCGGACGCTGCGCAAGGTCGCCTGGCGACTGATCCCGTTCATGGGGCTGCTGTACTTCCTCGCGTTCGTCGACCGGGTCAACATCGGCTTCGCCGCGCTGACGATGAACGCGGACCTCGGTCTCAGCGCCAGCATGTTCGGGTTTGCGTCCGGCATCTTCTTCATCGGCTACGTGCTGTTCGAGGTGCCGAGCAACATCGTCATGGAGAAGGTCGGCGCGCGTCTGTGGATCGCGCGCATCATGATCACGTGGGGCCTGATCTCGACGAGTACGGCGTTCGTGTCGACCCCAACCAGCCTGTATGTGCTGCGCTTCCTGCTCGGCGTCGCGGAAGCCGGCTTCTTCCCGGGCATGATCCTGTACCTGACGTACTGGTTCCCGGCCGCCTCGCGCGCACGGATCGTGAGCGCATTCATGGTCGCGCTGCCGATCTCCACCGTCATCGGCAGTCCCGTCTCCACTGCGATGTTGTCGCTGGACGCTTACGGTCTGCACGGCTGGCAATGGATGTTCCTGATCGAAGGCATACCAGCAGTGCTGTGCGGTGTAGCAGTGCTGGCAGTCTTGCGCGACGGTCCGGCGAAGGCGGCGTGGCTGGCCGACGACGAACGGAACTGGTTGCAGGGCCAGCTAGCAGTCGAGCGCGCTGCGCTCGGCACGGCAGCGCATTCGAGCCTCGCAGGACTGCGCGAGCCGCGCGTGTGGTTCCTCGGGCTCGTCTACTTCGGGATGCTCGTCGGCACGTACGGCGTCGGTTTCTGGTTGCCGCAGATCGTGAAGGGACTGGGCAACCTCTCATACTTCGAAGTCGGGTTGGCAACCGCGCTGCCCTACGCGGTCGCAGCACTGACCATGTACCTGTGGGGCAGTCACTCCGACCGGTCGGGCGAACGCACCTGGCACGTTGCGCTGCCAACGTTCGTCGGCGCGCTGGGCCTGGCTTTCAGTGCCTACTGGGGCAACACACCAGCGCTGGCTCTCGCCGCGCTGTGTGTGTGCGTGATGGGCTTGTACTCCGCTCTGCCGGTGTTCTGGACGATGCCGACTTCCATGCTCGCAGGCAGCGCCGCCGCCGCAGGCATCGCGCTCGTGAACTCGATCGGCAACACCGGCGGCTTTCTCGGACCGACGCTCGTCGGCTTCGTCACCGACGCGACGGGCAGTTACGCAGCAGCATTGTGCACGCTCGCGGGATTCGTCGTGGCTTCCGGCATTCTCGTACTGGCGATCGCGCCGCGCCCTCGGGCGCTCGTCGCTACTTCGGAAACCCCGCGACCTTGATGAACGTCCCCGCGCGCATGATGAAGTGCTGCGGATCGTGCGGCGTGATGACGATGGTGCGCTTCGGATAGCGCAGGATCACTGCGCGGCTCGGGTCGGTGGCGAACGCGCGATACCAGCCGAGCTTCCCGTTCCAGAAGCGGCCGGTGATGGAGAACATTCCGCCGTTGCCGAAGACGCGGATCGAGCCGCGCATGGCATCCACATCACCGGTGACGGAACGCAGTCCTTCGAGCGGTAAGCGCGTGTCCCGCAAGCCACGCCGCACCGTGATCGCATCCTCCGTCAGCGTGTAACCCCGCACTCTGCCCGCGAACGTTACTGCGGCGATGAATGGCGGCACGCCGATCAACAGGATTGCAGCCAGCAGCGGCGGCTGAGTCGGCGCGAAGAATGCCGCGAGCATGGGCAGCGCGAGAATGACGAGCGACAGCACGGTCACGTTGCGCACCGTGTTGCTCCAGGGCGCGCGGAATTCGATGACAGTCACGGAACTGGCCTCATGCAGACGCGTTCCAACCACCATAGTGGGGACGACAACGTTCAGAGGATTGTCCCATGAAATACGTGAAGCTTTCGCCCGCACTGTGTGCCGTCGGCCTGGCGGTGCTCGCCGGCTGCGCGAGCAACCCGACACCGGACATCCGCGTGCATGTCGCGCCCGACGCCAACCTCAGGCAGTACAGCACCTTCGGTTTTCCTGAACAGACCGGCACCGATCGCGGCGGCTACTCGACGCTCGTCACCAGCTACTTCAAGAGCGCGGTACGCGACCAGATGGAGCAGCGCGGCTATCACTACGTCGACGAGAACCCGGACCTGCTGGTGAACTTCTACGCCAAGGTGCACGAGCGGACCGAAACGCGCTCGGACCCGACGTACTCGGCAGCCTATGGCTACTACGGCTACCGCTACGGCCTGTACGGCGCGTGGCCTCTCTACGACAGCGACGTCTACACCGTGACCTATCCGATCGGCACCGCGAACATCGACGTCGTCGACGCGCGCAAGAAGCAGATGATCTGGGAAGGCGTCGCACAGGGCCGCCTGCGCGACGAGGACATGAACAACCCGCGCGAGTCGATCTCGCGGGTCGTAACCCAGCTCTTCGCACGCTTCCCGGGCCGCGCGGGCATCGTGGACAACACGCCCGATACGGCCAACTGAAACGCGGCAGACTGATCTCACTCACGTCAACCGAGGGGGCCATCGTGCGTTGAGTTACTCTCACGCCCAGGAGGCCCGCTCGATGTTCACGAAATTTGCGACTGCTGCCGTTCTGTTATTGTCCAGCTCCGTCGTGCTCGCCCAGGGCCGCGACGGCACCCCCCTGGAGGGCGCCGATGCGAATCACGACGGCAAAATCACGAAGCAGGAATACCTCGGCGCCCGCGCCGGGCAATTCGCACGGCTCGATCGCAATGGCGACGGCGTCATCGACGACGCCGACTCGCGCGACACCGGCAATCGTTCGGAACGCGCCCAGCGTGCGGCAGGCGCGATGCGTGGGCGGATCGATGCCAACAACGACGGCAAGATCACGAAGGAAGAGTTCGTCAACGCGCCGGCGATGCTGTTCGATCGCTTCGACGCCGACAAGAACGGCGAGCTCGATGCGAAGGAGCTGGAGGCTGCCCGCGAAGCGACGGAGCGGCTCCGCGATCGCCGCAAGCAGTAACGTTCAGAGCTTCAGCAGCACGCGGCCGACCGGATTGCCGGTACGCAGGTGCTCCAGCGCTGCATCGAACTGATCGAGCGGAAACACCTTGTCGATGACCGGATGGAGCTTGTGCTCGTCGATGAACGCGCTCATGCGCTGGTAGTCGACGCGCGAGCCCACGTAGACGCCGCGCGCGCTGGCGGTCTTGTTCAGCAGGCCGAGCGACGAAATCGTGCCGTCGTACCCGGACAGGCCACCGACGATCGACAGCATGCCGCCGTACGCGAGGCTCTTCACCGACTGCTCGAGCGTTTCCTTGCCGCCGACGTCGACGACGAGATCGGCGCCGTGACCGTTCGTCAGCACCATCAGCTGCTCGCTCCACTTCGGGTACGTGCGATAGTTGATGCCGTCGCGGGCGCCGAGCTCACGCACGCGTGCGAGCTTGTCGTCGGAGCTGCTGGTGGCGATGACTCGCGCTTTCGCCGCGTTCGCGAACTGCAGCGCGAACAGCGACACGCCGCCGGTACCCTGCACGAGCACGACGCGATCGCGCAGGTCGTTCTTGCCCGCCGTCGCGTTCCATGCAGTGAGGCCCGCGGTGGGTAACGTCGCGGCTTCTTCGTAAGTGAGGCTCTTCGGCGCAGCGACCACTGCAGTGTCGTCGAGCAGGACGTACTCGCCGAGCACACCATCGACGTCGATGCCGTGCGCGGCGTTGAGGATTTCCTTGCTCGCGGTGCCGTCCGTCCAGTTGCGGAAATACAGGCTAGTTACGCGCGTGCCGGGACGCAGACCTTTCACGCCCTTGCCGACTGCGACGATATCGCCGGCCGCATCCGAACCCGGAATGCGCCCGACCAGCGCACCATTGCTGTTGTTGAAGCCGAGCATTTCCCAATCGCCGCGATTCAGTCCGACCGCGCGCACGCGCACGAGCACCTGGCGATCGCCCGGCTGCGGCACCGGTGCATCGACGAGCTTCCAGCGATAGCCGGTCTCGGCTTTTTCGATGACCATCTTCCGCGCCGTGCCCGGCACCTGCTCGGCAGCGCAGGCGATGCCAGCGAGCAGACTGACAACGACGAGGGCAATCGATCCGCTGAGTGCTGTACGCATGCGTGTCATCCAGTAACGATGTCGGCGCCGCGCTGTGCGAGCAATTCGCGCAACACCGAGCGGTGGCAACGGGCTTCATTCTCGCAATAGCAACCGACGGCAAACGAGCCGTGATGAGAGAGCGCAGCGAGTGTGTCGAGGAGGCGCGACTTGTCGGAGTCTTTCATCTCGGCGAGGTAGCGACGCTTGAATGTTTTCCACTGCGCGTCGGTCTCTGCCGATTGGCCGAGCTTCAGCAGCGCTTCGCTCGGCGCGAGCGACGGCAGCCATACATCATAGAAATCACGACTTGCCCAGTCGGCCTTCGGTACGCCGCGCGGCGGGCGCCGCACCGTGCCGATGCGCAACCCTTCGCCCTTGGCGCGCGGACTGCCGAGCCGCACGATCGAGATCGCCATGAAGCACCTCCAAGCTAAATTTTATGACAGATTCCGACAGGGCTTCCGTGTAATCATCCGCGCCCGGTCTTCGGAGACACGCCATGCCCACTCAAGCTGACAAGGCAGCCGCCTTTCAGGCGCTGCATCGAAACCCCGGCACGTTCGTCATCGCCAACGCGTGGGATGGCGGCTCCGTACGCGTGCTGCAGGCTCTCGGATTCGAAGCGATCGCGACGTCGAGCGGCGCTGCCGCCGGTGTGCTCGGCCGGCTCGACGGCAAGATCACGCGCGACGAAGCGCTGTCGCAGGTTCGTGTCATCGTCGAGGCAACCGACCTGCCCGTCTCGGCGGACCTCGAGAAGGGGTTCGGCGATACGCCGGAGATCGTGGCCGAGACCGTGCGACTCGCCGCCGCTGCAGGCCTCGCGGGCTGTTCGATCGAGGATGCGACCGGTCAGAGCGATCGGCCGCTGTTCGATTTCGGTCACGCGGTCGAGCGCGTCGCGGCAGCGGTACAGGTGGCGCGCTCCCTGCCCTTCCCGTTCACGCTGACTGCGCGCTCCGAGAATTTTCTGCGCGGCAACCCGAACCTCGACGACACGATCAAGCGTCTGCAGGCGTTCGAGAAGGCGGGCGCGGATGTGCTGTTCGCGCCGCTCCTGCCTGACCTGGCCGCCGTGCGCGCGGTCTGCTCGGCGGTGTCGAAGCCCGTCAATTTCATGGTTGGCGTGCCCGGCAAATCCTTCAGCGTCGCGGAGCTGGCGGACGCGGGTGTGAAGCGCATCAGTCTTGCCACGTCGCTGTTCCGCGCCGCCATGACGGGCCTGCACGAGGCAGCCCGCGAAGTGAAGGAAAAAGGCACGTTCACGTACCTCGACCGCCTGATGGACGTGAACAAGGTGATGCGGCGCTGAGTCGGTCGCCCGATCCGAAGTAAGACAAGCTCAGTTATGATCCCCTGGTCACGCTCCAGGGGATCACTGCATGGCTATTCCTGAATCGCTGCGCGGGCAGCTGCGGCTGCCCGTCATCGGCTCGCCCTTGTTCATCGTCTCGAATCCGCGGCTCGTCATCGAGCAGTGCAAGGCCGGTGTGGTCGGTTCCTTCCCGGCGTTGAACGCGCGGCCTGCGCCGGTGCTCGAAGAATGGCTCGTGCAGATCACGGAGGAGCTCGCAGCATTCAAGCGGCAGCATCCCGAGCGCAAGGTCGCGCCCTTTGCCGTCAACCAGATCGTGCATGCATCGAACGACCGGCTCGCGAGCGACGTCGCGCTGTGCGAGAAGTATCGCGTGCCGATCCAGATCACCAGCCTGCGCGCACCGGCCGAAGTCGTGCAGTCGGCGCACTCGTACGGCGGGCTCGTGTATCACGACATCACGAACGTGAAGCACGCCAAGCGCGCGCTGCAAGACGGCGTCGATGGATTGATCCTCGTCTGTACAGGTGCAGGCGGTCACGCCGGTTCGCTCTCACCGTTCGCCTTGCTCGCCGAAGTGCGCGAGTTCTACGACGGGACCGTCATCCTCTCGGGCGCGATTGCGAACGGCGCGGCGATTCTCGCCACGCAGGCGATGGGTGCGGACTTCGCATACATGGGCACGCGCTTCATCGCGACCGAAGAAGCGAACGCCAGCGCCGCCTACAAGCAGGCGCTGGTCGACAGCCAGGCCGAGGACATCGTCTACACGAACCTGTTCACCGGCGTGCACGGCAACTACCTGCGCTCGAGCATCGTCAATGCCGGGCTCGATCCGGATGCGCTGCC
>Ga0075418_10002995_pt1 | contig 19286 bp, 17 predicted proteins | sample SoiMetdeltSBSDD2_FD_81776 | JGI IMG/M metagenome (GOLD analysis project Ga0075418, IMG submission 81776) | Bulk soil microbial communities from a Populus tree surrounding site in Tennessee, USA - Soil MetaG P. deltoides SBSDD2 | ecosystem: Environmental > Terrestrial > Soil > Tree plantation...
ACTACTCGAACTCCGGCAGCGCGTCTGCCACCGGCGTGATCATCTCCGCCGCCGTGCCGGCCGACACGACCCTCGTGTCGGCGACCGGGGGCGGCACCATCTCCGGCGGCAGCGTGAGCTGGAGCCTCGGCAGTCTCGGCGTCGGAGCCTCCTCTTCGGTCCAGATGGTGGTGCGCGTCACGAGCCCGCTCGCGAGCGGTACGCTCGTCACCAGCGGCAGCACGACCATCGACTGCAACGAGACGACGCCCATGAGTGCGGCCGCCATCACCACGACCGTCGCGTCCGCACCGGTCCTGGCCGTCGTCAAGACCGACTCGCCCGATCCGGTCCAGGCGGGCGACTACATCACGTACACGCTGAGCTACGCCAACAACGGCAACGCGAACGCCACGGGCACCGTGATAACCAACACCGTGCCGACGAACACCAGCTTCGTCTCGGCGACGAACGGCGGCGTTCGGAGCGGCAACACGGTCACCTGGAACCTCGGCACGCTCGCCGCCAGCGGGGCCGGCTCGGCGCAGATCGTGGTGAAGGTCACGAAGCCGCTCGCCAATGGCACGAGCATCCCGGCCGGGGCCTACAACATCGACAGCGCGCAGACCAGCCCCGTCGCCGGCCCGTCCATCACGACCGCCGTCGCCAGCAGCCCGAACCTGAAAGCGCGAGGCAAAGGCAAGCCCGACCCGACCCAGGCCGGCACCAACCTCACCTACACCCTGGACTACGACAACCTCGGGAATGCCGTGGCCACGGGCACGGTGCTGAGCGCCACGCTGCCGGCCAACACCACCTTCGTCTCGGCCACCAACGGCGGCGTCTACGGCGCGGGGACGGTGAACTGGAGCCTCGGCAACCTCAGCTCGGACGTCACCGGCTCGGTGGACTTCGTGGTGCACGTCAACGGGTCGCTCCCGAACGGCACCCTGATCAGCCTGTCGAGCTTCACCATCGATTGCAGCCAGACGCCGCCTGTGTCCGGTCCCGCCGTCAACACGACCGTGGCCTCGACCACGATCCTGTCGCTCGCGATCGCCGACGACCCCGACCCCGTGATGAGCGGCGCCGACCTGACCTACACGCTGACCTTCGGCAACTCCGGGAACGCCCCGGCCACGGGCGTCCAGGTCCAGGCGACGCTGCCGACCGGCACGACCTTCGTGTCGGCGACCGACGGCGGGATCCTGACGGGGAACCAGGTCACCTGGATTCCCGGGACGCTGCTCTCCGGCGGCACGGGCTTGGCTCGGATGACGGTGCGCGTGTCCTCCTCGGCAGTCTCCGGCAGCGTGATCCAGGCGAGCGGCTGGACGATCGACTCGAACGAGACGTCCCCTGTCACCGCCCCCACGGAGGGGACGGCGGTCACCGAGCCGTTGGCGCCGGTCGTCACATCGGCGGTGGAGGCCCAGAGCGACTCGATCTACTTCGTGCGCGGCGCGGGGCAGACCGTCAGGGTCACGGGGACTTCGTTCCAGCCCGGCGCCGCCCTGAATCTCAGCCCCGGCATCAGCATCGGCGCCACGACGGTCACGGGCACGACCCTGGCCACCGCGCCGCTGACGATCTCCGGCACCGCGAGCCTCGGGCCGCGCACCTTGATCCTCACGAACCCGGACGGCCGCGCCGGCAGCCGGCCGGACGCCCTCCAGGTCGTGAAGACGCCCGACGCCAACGGCGACTGCAAGATCGACGGCCTGGATTTGAATAGACTGGCGCGTGCGTGGAACAGCGCCAGCGGCGAGCCGGAGTTCTTCGCCGCGGTGGACCTGGACGGTGACGGGTATATTGGGCCGGATGAGCTCAGCATCTTCACCCAGTACTTCGGCCTCAAACCGCCGGGCTGCCCGTGAGGGCCGCGGACCGATGAGGGGGAGAGGCCGCGTCATAGGCCCGGCGGCGCTCCTGGCGCTGGCGCTGGCGCTGGCAGCGGCCGCGCCGAAGGTCCAAGCGGCCTGTAGCCCGCTCACATTCCGCAACAGTCTGCAGGAGCCGCGCCCCGGCGACCTTTACCTGCGCGCCGGCCGCGCCACCTGCACCAGCCTGGAGATCGAGATCGCGGCCCAGGATGTCTCGGGAATCTTCACCGTCGGTTTCGACCTGGCCTACCCCGCGGACCAGCTGAAGTTCGAAGGGCACGCCGCGGGACCGCTGCTGACGCAGAACGCGCCCAGGACGCCGCCGCTGGTCCTGGCGCGCGGCGCGGGGGCCGGCCGCGTCCAGGTGTCGATCACGCGCTTCGCCCCCGACGGCTCCGCGGCGGCGGAAGGGAGCGAGGTCGTGCTGACCCTGCGCTTCAGTCGCCTGGCGGCGGGAACGGGCTCCATCGACTTCGGCCTCGAGCCCGGGAGCGGCGTGGCCGAGCGGATCCTCGACGACCAGGGGGAGCCGGTCACGGCCCGCTTCGGGCCGGGTCACGGCGGCACTGTCGTCGTCCCCTGACGCTGAATCGGCCCTACCAGCGATGGTAGGCGGGGTGTCCCGGCTTGACGGCGACGAAGACGCCCCGGCAGGTGGCGCAGAGCTTGCCGCCGGCCGAGAGCGTCGCCTCGACGACGGCCCGATCGTCACCGACCTCGACCGGCTTCGCCCGCAGCATGACCTCGCCTGAGGTGGGGGCGGGCCGCAGCAGGCGCACGTGGAACTCCGCCGTCACGGTGCAGGGAAGGCGGTCGGCGCCGTCCCGGGTCATCAGCGCCCAGGCCGCCGTCCAGTTGCTGTGGCAGTCGAGGAGGGTCCCGATGATGCCTCCGCTCAGGACACCCTCGAACGCCTCGTGGTGCTTCTCGGGACGGAACCCGGCGACCAGCTCCTCTCCTTCGACTCGGCTTTCGATCCTGAGCCCTCGCGGGTTGGCCGGCCCGCACCCGAAGCAGACGCCCCCGGGCGCGTAGCGGGCCTGCAAGCTCTCTCCCGAAGCCGGCACGCGTCCTCCTACGACCCGGACGCCGAATCCTCGGCGGCCGTGCCGAGGACGTGCGTCTTCAGGAACAGCACGACAGCGCTGGAGTAGTAGTCCGTGTTGGCCTTCTTGCGGAAGCCGTGCCCCTCGTCCTTCGCCATCAGGTACCAGGCGTCGACGCCGTTCTTCTTGATGGCGGAGAGCATCTGCTCCGATTCCGACAGCGGCACGCGCGGGTCGTTCCGTCCCTGGATGATGAAAATCGGCTTGCGGATCCGGTCGACGCTGCTGAGCGGCGAGATCCGCGCCAGGAACTCCAGCATCTTCGGGTCGCGCTCGTCCCCGTACTCGACGCGGCGCAGGTCCTGGCGATAGCTCGAGGTGTTCCTGAGGAAGCTCACGAAGTTGCTGATCCCGACCGTGTCGATGCCGGCGCGCAGGCGATCGCTGTAGTGCGTCATGGACGCCAGCACCATGTAGCCGCCGTACGAGCCGCCCGCCACCACGACGCGTGACGCGTCCAGCTCGGGACGCCGGGCGATCCAGTCGAGCAGGGCGCCGATGTCCTTGACGGAGTCCTCGCGCTTCATGCCGTTGTCGAGGTTCACGTAGGTCTTGCCGTAGCCGGACGAGCCGCGCACGTTTGGCGCCAGCACCGCCATCCCGAGCTCGTTGACGTAGTACTGCGTGATGGCCGAGAAGGAGGGCCGGTACTGGGCCTCGGGCCCGCCGTGGATGTTGATCAGGACGGGGAAGGGCGCCGTTCCACGGGCGGGCCGGAAGTAGAAGGCGGGGACGAGACGCGGCGCGCCGCCGGCCTGATCGAAGGTCGGAAACTCCACGCGCTCGGGGGCCACGAAGCCGGCCGGGTTGAGGCCGCCCACCTCGCTCACCGTCCAGCGCGTCAGGCGCGGCGCCCCTTCCAGGTCCAGGACGTGGACGTCCGCGGGGGAGACCGCAGACCCGAGGGAGAAGGCCAGGCGCTTGCCCGCGGGATCGAAGCGCAAGCGGTCGACGATCCCGTCGGGGACCCCCGCGACGGGGGCCGATTTCCCCGTCGCGGTGTCGAGGAGGTACAGCCGGCCGTACCCGTTCTCGTTGACCGTGAACGCCAGGCGGTCGCCCTTGGGGGACAGCTCGATCTCCTCCACGTCCCAGGGGATGGCGGCTGTCAGGTCCGTGAAGCGTCCGGAGCCGAGGTCGAGGTAGCGCAGCCGCTGGAACTCGCTCCCCTCGTCGGAGGTCAGGTAGAGCCCGTTGCCGCGCTTCGCAAACACCGCCGCCTGATAGGAGATGACGCCGGGCTTCGGATTGACCTGCGTGACCTTTCCGCTCTCGAGATCGAGGACGTGCAGGTAGGTCTCGTTCACGGAGACCTCGTGCACCAGGAGGAGCCGCCTGTCGTCGAGCGACCAGTCCAGGACGCTCCAGGCGCCCTCCCTCTCCAGGACGAGGCGCGCCTGCCCGGGCCGGGACAGCTCGGCGACGTACAGGTCCTCGTCGCGGTCGTTCCGCCGGCTGCTGGCGAAGGCGATCCGGTCGCCCCGGTTCGACCAGCGCGGCCCGGTGTTCCGCGACGCTCCGTCCGTCAGGAGGGTGTCGGATCCCGTCTCGAAGTCGTGGAAGTAGAACTGGAAGTCCTCGCCGCCGCCCACGTCCTTGACGAACAGGAACCCGCGGGCCTTCGGGTCGGGGCTGGCGAAGGCGCCGGCGATCGGCTCCGGGTAGAAGGTGACCTGCGTCCGGTCCCCTCCCGGCCGCTCCACGCGGTGCACCTGCGCCGTCTCTCCGAAGCGCGTCCCGAACAGGACTGCGGTCCCGTCGGCCGTCCAGTCGAACACCAGAGCGGAGCGCGTGTTCTGGTACTGCATCAGGCGGTCGCCGATCTTCGCCGGGATTTCGGGGATCCCCTCGATGACCAGCGGGCCGCGCTCCCGCCTCTCCTCCGCGGCCGGCGCCGGACGGAAGACCATCAGGAGGGCCGTGGCCAGGAGAAGGCAGGGCGGGACGACGCGACGATCGGACCTGTGGAGCACGGGAAAGACCTCCTTCGTGATCGGATTCGTGGAAGCCTCAGTTTACCCCATGTCCCCGCACCTGTAGAATGCGCCATCGCGTTCTGCTGGAGGAGGCCGCATCCCATGCGCTCCCACCGTCTTGGAAATCTCGTCGTGCCCGCCGCCGCGGCGGCCGCGCTCCTGGCCTTGTTCGGCTGCACCGCGGTGCACGAGCCGGCCCTCGAGAGCCGCAGCGTGCGGGAGCACAGCATCGAGGAATTCCTCGGGACGACGGTGCACCAGGGGGCCTCGTTCTCCCCCGACGGCGCGTCGATCCTGGTGAGCAGCGACCGGACCGGCATCCTGAACGCCTGGACGGTGCCACTGTCCGGCGGCGAGCCGCAGGCGTTGACCGAGTCGACGGTCGAGTCGGTCCTGACGCAGTCGTTCTTCCCCGCCGACGAGCGGGTCCTCTACCAGAGCGACCAGGGTGGGAACGAGCTGACCCACCTCTACGTCCGCGAGCGCGGCGGCGAGGTCCGCGATCTCACGCCGGGGGAGAACCTCAAGGCCTCCTTCCGGGGCTGGGCCCAGGACGACCGCGCCTTCTTCGTGGCGACCAACGAGCGCGACGCGCGCTATTTCGATCTCTACGAGGTGGCGGCCGACGGCTACGAGCGCACCCTCCTGTTCAAGAACGAGGCCGGTTACGAGCTCGGCCCGATCACACCCGACCGGCGCTGGGTGGCGCTGCAGAAGGTCGACACGGAGACCAACTCCGACATCGTCCTGCACGACCGGCGCGGCGGACCGCCCCGCAACCTCACGGCCCACAAGGGGGAGGTGTACAACGAGCCGCAGGAGTTCAGCCACGACGGACGCTGGCTCTACTACCTGAGCGACGAGGCCGCGGAGTTCCGCTACCTGGCGCGCATCGAGATAGAGACCCTGAAGCGCGAGGTGATCGAGAAGCCGGACTGGGACGTCGAGGAGGCGGGGTTCTCGCGCAAGGGGAAGTACCTCTGGATCGAGATCAACAACGACGGCCGGACCGAGCTGCGGCTCTACGACGCCGCCACCATGGCGCCGGTGCGCCTCCCCCGCCTGCCGGAGGCGCAGATCCACTCCGTCACCTTCTCAGCGGACGAGTCGAAGGCCGCTTTCTACGTGAACGGCAGCCGGCAGCCGAACGACCTGTACGTCCTCGATCTCCGCACCGGCCGGGCCAGGGCCCTGACGCGCAGCCTGAACCCGCAGATCGATGCCGACGATCTCGTCGAAGGGCGCATGGAGCGCTTCCGATCGTTCGACAACAAGGAGATCCCCGGCGTCCTCTACAAGCCGTGGCCGGCCAACATCGACGCCAAGAAGCCGGCCCTGGTCTGGGTGCACGGCGGCCCCGGAGGCCAGTCGCGACGGACCTACAGCGGGCTCTTCCAGTACCTCGTCAACCACGGCTACGTCGTGTACGCCATCAACAACCGCGGCAGCACCGGCTACGGCCGGACCTTCTACAAGCTGGACGACCGGCAGCACGGGGAGGCCGATCTCGGCGACTGCGTGGCCAGCAAGAAGTTCCTGACGGCGCTGGGCTACGTCGATCCCGGGCGCATCGGCATCATCGGCGGCAGCTACGGTGGGTACATGGTGCTGGCGGCCCTGGCGTTCCGGCCGGACGCCTTCGCGGTGGGTGTGGACATCTTCGGAGTCGCCAACTGGCTGCGGACCCTGTCGAGCATCCCGCCGTACTGGGAGTCGTTCCGCAAGGCGCTCTACACGGAGATGGGGGATCCGGAGGCCGACGCGGACTACCTCCGGCGCATCTCCCCGCTGTTCCACGCCAGCCAGATCCGCCGCCCCCTCCTGGTCCTGCAGGGAGCCAACGATCCACGCGTCCTCAAGGTGGAATCGGACGAGATCGTCGAGGCCGTGCGCGCCAACGGTGTGCCGGTCGAGTACATCGTGTTCGACGACGAAGGGCACGGCCTGCGCAAGAAGGAGAACCAGGCGCGCGGCTACCGCGCCATCCTCGACTTCCTGGACGCCAACCTGAAGTCGCGCCCCGCCCCCCCGCCGCCCGAGCCCGCACCGACTGCCGCTTCGCCAGTCCCGCCCGATCGCTGAGCCTCGGGGCACGGTCGTCGTCGAGCGTGTTCATCAGCGCACGATGGAGCAGCGATTGGCGAGGCGAGCCGCCGGGCCACGCGCCCGCGGGGGCGTGCGAGAAGTGAGCGACGGGGCCCCCGCGCGCGCCTTCCGGCGCGCGGGGCGGAGCGAACGAAGCCGAGCCGAGCGACGCGCGAGCGTCGCGGAGGCGTCCCCCGCGGGCGCGCGGCCCGCCGGCTCGCCCCGCGGACCCGCTAGAACTTGACCTTGGGCACCTCGCGCGCTTCGGCTGAAGCTTCGAAGTACTCCTTTTCGCCGAAGCTGAAGAACCCCGCGATCAGGTTGTTCGGAAAGCGCTTGATGAGGGTGTTGTAGGTGCGCACCGCCTCGTTGAAGCGCATCCTCTCCGTGGCGATGCGGTTCTCCGAACCGGCGAGCTCGTCCTGCAGGCGGATGAAGTTCTCGTTCGCCTTCAGCTGGGGATAGTTCTCCGCGATCGCCAGGAGGCGCGAGAGGGCGGAGGTCATGCCGGCGTTGGCCTGCGAGGCCTCCTGAGGCGTGGACGCCCCGGCCAGCCGGCTGCGGGCCTCGGCGACCTGCTCGAAGACCTCGCGCTCGTGCGACGCGTAACCCTTCACGGTCTCGACCAGGTTCGGAATGAGGTCGCCCCGCCGCTGCAGGACGTTCTGCACCTGCGCCCAGGATCGATCGACCGCTTCCCGCTCGGTGACCATGTGGTTGTAGGACGACACCAGGATGCTGCCCATCAGCAGGCCCACGACCAGCAGGACCGCCACGACCACAAGGCAGCCGATCAGCCCCTTCTTCATCGCGTCTCCCCTCCCTCCGCCGGCCGGAACCGGTCTATGGCGCCGACCGCACGCGTGAGCTGCTCATAGTAGCGCGAGAACAACGTGACGAGGTCGAGCGAGGCCGGCGCCTCTCCCCGGCGCAGGATGTCGATCGCCTCGAAGGGCGTGACGTCGAGGCCCGCTCGCGCGCAGAATGCCGCCGCCACCTGGGCGTTGCGAGGCGGCGGCGTCTCGCCCACCAGGTGCAGGCAGCCGCGGAACACCGCCGCGAACGTGGTGTAGGAGCCGACCAGGAGCCGCCGCAGAGCGCGCGGCGCCCCGCGCGCCTCGACGTACCCTTCGCGCAGCCGCATCAGCTTCTCGCGCAGCTCCCGCTCGCACTGCAGGCGGAGCTGGTCGGCCCGCACCCGGATCCCCGCGAACGGGTCGGCGCCGTGCAGGACGACGCCGTGCGTCTTCAGATCCAGGAACTCGAGCGGGTAGACGTCGATCGAATCGGCGATGAGGGCCGGGGTCAGCAGCCGCGGCGGCGGCTGGCGGCGCCGCATCCACCCGCGGATCGGGGCCGAAAGCGCCTCCAGCGTCGGCGGGTCGAGGTCCTGGGTGACCACGACCAGGTTGAAATCGCTGGCTCCCTCCTGGAACTCGCCCCGGGCCGCCGATCCATAAAGGATGATGCTCAAAAGCCGGTCGCCGAGCGCCCGTTCCAGGGCGCCGACCATCGCCCGCAGCGGCGGCCGATCCATGAACTGCGTTCTGTCCATCCCGGGATTCGCCATGCCGGACCTCCCGCGTTCGTGCATCAGAACCCGCGCCCGGCGCCGCCGCCGCCGAAGCTGCCGCCGCCGAAACCTCCGAACCCGCCGCTCCCGAAGCCCCCACCGCCGAACCCGCCGGCGCCGAAGCCACCGCCGAAACCGCCGCCCCACCGCCCGCCGCGCCGCCGCCCCAGACCCTGGGACAGGAGCAGTGCCGACAGCAGCCGGCTGCCGGAGAAGAAGAGGATGGCCAGGACCACCAGGACGAGGAGCCACGACCCATCGCCTCGTCCGCGGCCGCGGGACCTCCCGCCGCCCCGGACATTCTGGAGGTCGTCGATCGTCAGCCCGTACTGCTGTGCCGCGACGGAGGTCAGGGCGGCGCTGGCCTGGAGGAGGCCGCCCGAGAAATCTCCGCGCCTGAGATGGGGAATCGCGTCGGCGTCCAGGAGCCCGCCGACCCGGCCGTCGGGGAGGAACCCCTCGACGCCGTACCCCGTGGCGACGAAGATGCGGCGCTCCTTGACGGCGAGCGCCACGACGATGCCGCGATCGTCTCCCTTCTTGCCGACGCCCCACTCGGTCCCGGCCCGGGTGGCGAAGTCCTCGATCGGCTCTCCCTCCAGCCCGGGAACCGTCACGACGACGATGGCGACGCCTGTGGCGTCGAAGAGCGCCTTGTGCCAGCGCTCCATCCGCTCCTCGTCCTGCTGGTCGACGACGGATGCGAGGTCGCGCACCGAGTGACCGTCGGGCGGCGGGAGACTGATCGCGGCCCATCCGGGGTGGGTGGCGCCGAGCCAGAGCGCGGCCGGCAGGACGACCGCGAAAAGGCCCCGGACGAAGGCCCCGGCCCTCGCGGCCGGGCCGCGCGCCATCAGAAGATCGGCTCCTCGATCGGGCGGCCGTCCTCGTCGACCGGAGGCGGAGGCGGGACGTATCCGGTGGGCGGCGCCGTGGCCTTGAGCTCTTTCTTCTTGATCGTGAGGTAGTAGACGGGCGCGCCGGGGCGTCCGGGGAGCGGCACCCTCTCGGTCAGGAAGACGTACTGCCCGTCGTCCGACCAGATGGTCTCGAACTGCCGGTGGGTCTTGTCGGCGTAGCTGCTGACCACCGGCTCGCGGCGCCGCACGTCGGGAGCCCCCCAACGGGCCTCGAAACGGCCGATGAACTCGTCGGCGGCCTCCGGGGTCCGGCCGTAATGCACGTCGATCCGGGCGAGCCGCGCCAGCTCCGAGCGTTCGGGGAAGCTCAGGTGCACGACGTAGTCCCCCTTACGCTCGTAGACCCAGAGGCGCAGGCTCTTCCCGGCCGCCGTCACCGCCGGACGAATGGGATGCGCCCGCGCCACATCGGCCCGGGTCATCCCGAGCCACAGGCCGTCGAAGATCGGCGACGGGAAATGCTTGGCGGCCTCTGCCTTTGCCGCCGGCGCGACCTCGGGCGAGTGACCGCACGCTGCTGCCGCCAGCACGCCGAGCGCCAGCAACGGGATCCACCACCGGGCGGCCGTCCGTCGGCGGCGACCGGAGGGCGGGACGCTCACAGACCGAGCGCCCGCGCCAGCTCTTCCCCGAACTGCGCCGCCGAGGTCGGCCCGTCGGCGGTGACGATCGAGCCGTCCCGCTGGACGTGCGCCTTCGTGTAGGTGGCGCCCCCGGAGACGAGGGCCTTCGCCTGGCTTTCCCAGACTGTCGCCTTCTTCCCCTTCAGGAGGCCGGCGTTGGCCAGGATGGTGGGCGCCACGCAGATGGCGCCGAGCGTCCTCCCCGCCCCCGCCGCGTCCGCGGCGAGACGGTGCGCCTTCGGATCGTCGTAATAGGCCTCGGCGCCGAATCCACCCACGAACACGACCAGGTCGAAATCGGCCGCCCGGACCTGGTCGAGCGTGACGTCCGGGATGACCGTCAGCCCAAGCATCCCCTTGGCCGGACGCGTATGCGTCGAGGCGACGGTAATCGCGCACCCCTTCGACTCGAGGATGCGCCGCGGCTCCCGGTATTCCTCGTCGCGGAAGTCCTCCGGCGCGATGACGATCAGGACCTTCTTCGTCTGCGTCATGACCCACCTCCCGGGCTCGGCGACGATGCTAGGAGCCTGAGCCCGAAATTGCAATGGCCGATCCCGGGGGCCGCGGCCGTCCGGGCCGCCGGACCAGCGACTCGGATGCAGCACCACGCTCGACCCCGCTCTGGCCGGCCATGATCCTTCAGCCCATGATCCGCACCAGCCGGCGCGGCCAACGGCGAGGGCGAGCGAGGCCAGGAGGTTCCGGCCGTGACACTTTGGTTCCGCATCAAGATCGACGAAGAGGTCCACGAGGTCCGCGTGGAGGTGCCGCCCGACCAGTCCGGGGGGGATTCCGAGGCGCTGCGGGAGTTCGTCATGACGACCGCGTACCTGGAGCATTACGGGCGCCTGCCGAGGGGGGTCGTCAACAGCTTCGACTAGACGGGATGTCTCACCGGGCTAGGACCCGCTACATCCGCCCGCCCCCAGCAGCCCGACGCCACTGCAGCGCCTTGTCCTTGTCTCCCGCCCGCTCCTCCAGGCGGGCAGCCATCTCGAGCAGGCGGAGATCGTCGGCCCGGGATCGCCGGCCGGCTTCCGGGGCGCCGGCGTCGTCCGGGGCGGGCTCCGGGGGCGCCGCTCCGGACGGTGGGGCGCCGAGCCGCGCCAGGACCCGCTCCCCCGCCGCCCGCAGCACCTCGAGCGACTCGGCGAACCGGCCCAGACCCTCCAGGACCCGCGCCTTCTCGACGGCGGCGACGGGGTCGCCGGGCTCGGAGTCGAGGAGCCGGCCGTAGAGCGCCAGCGCCGGCCCCGGCTCGTTACGGCGGACGTAGAAGCGCGCCGCCTCGAGCAGCACGGGCCGGCGCTGCGGGGCGGCCAGGATCGCCTCACCCCACGCGTCGGCGGCGTCGCGCGCTTTCCCCTGCCGCTCGAACAGCCGTGCTCTCGCCGACAGGACCAGCGCCGAGCGCTCACCTCCCCGGTAGGCGGCGTCGAGGAGCCGCTCGGCGGAGGCGAGGTCTCCTTCGTTCAGCGCCAAAGCACCGAGCGCGCCCATGGCCTTTGCCATCCCGGGGTCGGCTTCGAGCGCGGACTCGTAGGCGGCCCGCGCCTCGGCCCGCCGGCCCTGCCGCTCCAGGGCCAGCCCGTAGTCGTGCAGGAGGGCGGCGTTCCGCGGCAGGCGCCGGAGGGCGCGTCCCAGGAAGAACTCGGCCCCGGCCGGATCGCCGCTGACGCTGAAGTAGTGACCCAGGGCGATCTCGCGGATCGGAGGGCCATCGAAAGGCCGCCGATCCAGTGCCTCCAGAAGCCGCGCGTGCACGACTGCGGGCGGCTCCCCGGCGGGGAGCGCCTCGACGTGGGCCAGGCCCGGCTTGATCAGGTCGCTCCGGGCAAAGACCACGGCGGCCGGATCCAGGTAGACCATGGACCAGCCGTTTCCCGCCTCCAGGTGCGCCAGCAGCGTCTTCCCCTCGAGGGCTCTCCGATGCGTCCAGAGCACCATGGAGATCTGGTATTTCTGGGTCATCTGCTCGAAAACGGCGGGGTCGGCCACGGCGTTCAGATAGGACTCCAGGACGCCGAACCGGTACGGATCGTTGCGCCCGTCGATGAACACCCGGCGGTCGCCGTCCCAGATCTTGATCAGAAAGCCGCCGACCTCCAGAGGGTGGAACACCTGGCCCGGCAGCCCGGCGTGGGCGACGAAGCGCGCCGCGTCTTCCGGGAAGTAGTACGGGATCGTCCCGGGGCCCCACCAGCGCTCGGTCGGGGGCCGCAGAAAGAAGCGGTTCGAGACCACGTCGGCGCACAGCGCCAGGGCGGCGACGAGGAGCGCGACGGGCGCGATCGCGGCGAGCCGGGTGGGGGCGATGGCGGCCAGCCGGGCGGGAGCGCGGCGCGCCCGCCAGGCCTCGACGCACTGCGCGGCGTTGCGCAGCAGGACAGGTGCTGTGGCGACGACGAAAATCGGGATGTTGCGCCGCGCCCGGAGCGCCAGGAACAGCGTGGCGCCGGCGACCAGCAGATCGAAGAGGCGGACCCGCCGCGCGTTCAGGAGGAGCGCCAGCAGGACGGCGGCGGAGAAGACGACGAAGGCGACGATCGCCGCGGTCACCGGGCGGGCCAGGAGCGTCGGCTGGAACTCGGCTATGGTGCGCGACAGCAGGCTCGTCCCTCCCAGGTGGTCGAAGAGGTGCTCGAAGGGAAGCCGGAGCGCCAGGGCGCCGAACGGGTTCACGAGCGAGGCGACCGATTCGATCGCGAGGCACCCCAGGAGATCGACCGTCTGCCAGGCGGGCGCGCGCTCCCCTTCCCACGCCGCCGATCGCCCTACCACGGCGCGCCCGGCGGCCGAGAGGAGCGCCAGTCCCGCCATCGCCGGCCCGAGCGCGAACAGCACCTGGACGTTCACCCAGACGACTTGCAGGAGAGGCAGGACGATCCAGAGAACGGCCCGCCGCCCCCTCTTGGTCGGGGCGTCGAGCGCCGCCTCGAGCCCGGCGAGCGTCGCGGCGAGGAACCACCACGATGCCACCTCGGGCCGGGTCAGGAAACGCTCCTGACAGGCGAGCGTCGCCAGGAGCAGGACGGCCACGACGCCCGTGCGACCCGCGAGCCGGCGCCCCCGGCGGTACAGGAAGGCGAACAGGGAGCCGACGAGGAGGGCGGTCGCTGCGTGGACCGCCCCGAACCCGCCGACCTCCTTGAGGTACGAGACGCCGACCTGGTACAGCCAGTGGATGTCGACCCAGGGCAGCCCGAGGGCCGTGTAGGAGAACGGCTCGGAGTGCGGCACGTGACCCGTCCGGCGAATCTGATCGCCGGTCGCGAGGTGCCAGAACAGGTCGGTGTCGGTGACGCGGGTGAGGCAGAAGAGGACGATCAGGAGGAACAGCGCCCCGGTGGCGCCGGCGGCGAGCACCTCCGGCAGTCCGCCGTTGATCCGGCGCCGGAATCGTGGTAGGAAACCGGGTTGATCACCCTTCACGCGAGACATTCTGGGGGGGTTCGCGCCATGGCGCAACTGTCGGCCTTCAACCTCAAGGCGTGGATCGACGCCCACCGGCACCTGCTCGAGCCGCCGGTGGGGAACGCCCTGGTCTTCAAGGACACGGATTTCCAGGTGATGATCGTGGGCGGGCCGAACCGCCGCAGCGACTATCACGTCGACCCGTACGAGGAGCTGTTCTACCAGCTCGAAGGGAACATCCTCCTGAAGGTGATGGAGGAGGGCCGGCCGCGCGACATTCCGATCCGGGAAGGGGAGATCTTCCTGCTGCCGCCCCAGGTGCCGCACTCGCCGCAGCGCGGGCCGCGCACCGTGGGCATGGTGATCGAGCGCGCCCGCTCCCGCGACGTGCTCGACCGCTTCCTGTGGTACTGCGAGCGCTGCGGCGGCGTCCTGAACGAGGCGGCGCTGCACGTCAGCGATCTCGGGACGCAGCTCAAGCCGGTCCTCGAGTCGTTCAACAACGACGCGACGCTGCGCACCTGCAAGGCGTGCGGCCACGTGTCGCCGCCTCCGTCGTCGGCGGCGGCTGGATAGGCGGGCCGGGATTGGCGTCCCCTTTCCGGATCGACCTGCACACGCACGTCCTCCCGCCATCGCTCCCCGATCTGCGGGCGCGCTACGGCTACGGTGGCTTCGTGTCGCTGCAGTCGCACGGCGAGCGACGCGCCCGGATGATCGTCGACGGCCGCCTGTTCCGCGAGATCCCCGACACGACGTGGGACGCGGCGCGGCGGATCGAGGAGTGCGATCGCACCGGCGTCGCCGTGCAGGTGCTGTCGACCGTGCCGGTGATGTTCTGCTACTGGGCTGAGCCGGAGCATGGTCTCGATCTGGCCCGCCTCCTCAACGATCAGATCGCCGCGACGGTGGCGGCGCACCCGAAGCGCTTCGTCGGCCTGGGGACGCTGCCGATGCAGGCCCCCGACCTGGCGATCGGGGAGCTGCGGCGCTGCGTGCAGGATCTCGGGCTCGCGGGCGTCGAGATCGGCACGCACGTCAACGCCTGGAACCTCGACGAGCCGGATCTGTTCCCCGTCTTCGAGGCGGCGCGCGACCTGGGCGCCTGCGTGTTCGTCCACCCCTGGGACATGATGGGACAGGAGCGCATGCCTCGCCACTGGCTGCCGTGGCTCGTCGGCATGCCGGCCGAGGTCTCCCTGGCGATCTGCTCCCTGATGCTGGGCGGGGTCCTGGAGCGCCTGCCCGGCCTGCGGATCGCCTTCGCCCACGGCGGCGGCGCCTTCCCGGGCACGCTCGGCCGGATCGAGCACGGCTTCCGGGTCCGCCCGGACCTGTGCGCCGTGGCGACGCGACTCGGTCCCCGGGCGCAGGTCGACCGCATCTTCGTCGACGCCCTGGTGCACGACGCGGAGGCGCTGCGCCTGCTGCTCGCGATCTTCGGGCCGGAGCGGGTGGCGCTCGGCTCCGATTACCCCTTCCCGCTGGGGGAGGCGCAGCCGGGCCGACTGATCGAGTCGCTGGACGGCGTCGGAGAGGCGGCGCGCGATCGCCTGCTCGCCGGGACCGCGCTCGAGATCCTGGGCCGCCGCCGGGAGGAGTTCCGGACATGAGCCCCGATCGGGAGGCGCCCGCCTTCTCCGCCGACGAAGAGGCCGCCCTCCGCATGGACCTCGAGGACCCGCTGTCGCGCTTCCGCGAGCGTTTCCACCAGCCGGCGGGGCCTGACGGGCGGCCGCTCATCTACTTCTCGGGCCATTCGCTGGGACTGATGCCGAAGGCGGCGCGCGCCCTGGTCGAGGAGGAGATGGACGACTGGGCCGCCACCGCGGTCGGCGGCCACTTCCACGCCCGCCGGCCCTGGTACGCGTACCACGAGCGCTTCCGGGAGAGCGGGGCCCGTCTGGTCGGCGCGCGGCCGGGCGAGGTCGTCATGATGAACACGCTCACGGTGAACCTGCACCTCATGATGGCGACCTTCTACCGCCCGACCGCGGACCGGCACGCCATCCTGATCGAGCAGGGGGCCTTCCCGTCCGACGCCTACGCCGCCGCGTCGCAGTTGCTGCACCACGGGCACGACACCGGCGGCTCGCTCCTCCTGGCGCGCCCCCGTCCGGGCGAGGCGACGCTCCGTACCGAGGACCTGGAAACACTCCTCGAGGAGCGCGGCAGCGAGATCACGCTCCTCCTGCTCCCGGGGGTGCAGTACCTGACGGGACAGGTGCTCGACGTGCAGCGCCTCACCGCCGCGGCGCACCGCCGGGGATGCCTGGTCGGCCTCGACCTGGCGCACGCCGCGGGGAACGTCATGCTGCGCCTGCACGACTGGCAGGTCGACTTCGCGGTCTGGTGCTCCTACAAGTACCTGAACGCCGGGCCGGGCGCCGTCGCCGGCTGCTTCGTGCACGAGCGTCACGGGTCGAACACGGCCCTGCCGCGGCTCGCCGGCTGGTGGGGCAACGATCCGGACACGCGCTTCGCCATGCGCCCGGAGTTCGTGCCACGTGCGGGCGCCGACGGGTGGCAGGTGAGCAACCCGCCGATCCTCTCCCTGGCGCCGCTCCTCGCCTCGCTGGCGATCTTCGAGGAAGCCGGGCTCGAGCGCCTGCGCGCCCGCTCGGCGCGCATGACGGACTACCTGCTCGCCCTCGTCGACGGCCTGCCGGGCGGCCGCTTCGACGTCATCACGCCCCGGCGGCCGGACGAGCGCGGCTGCCAGATCTCGCTGCGGGTGAGGCGCGACGCCGCGTCGCTCCTGATGGCGCTGCGGACCGCCGGCGTCTCGTGCGACTTCCGCGAGCCGGACGTGATCCGCCTGGCTCCTGTGCCGCTCTACAACACCTTCCACGAGATCTGGCGCTTCGCCCACCTTCTCGACCGGGCGGCCGCGTGAGACGGCGGGACGGCGTCGATGCCCGCGGCTGAGCCGGGCAGCGTCCTCCTGGTCGGGGCTGGCCTCGGCGGATCGCTCCTCTCCATCCTGCTCGGCCGGTCGGGCCACGCGGTGCGGGCCTACGAGATGCGGCCCGACCCGCGCCAGGGCCCCCTCGTCGGCGGCCGCTCCATCAACCTGGCCCTGTCGGCGCGCGGCCTGCACGCTCTGGAGACGGTCGGCCTGCTCGAGGAAGTCATGGCGATCGCCGTGCCGATGCGCGGCCGGATGATCCACGACCCCTCCGGCCGCACCGCCTTTCAGCCCTACGGGACGGAGGCCTGGCACGCCAATCACTCCGTGTCGCGCGCCGACCTCAACGTCATCCTGCTCAACGCCGCCGAGAGGATCCCGAACGTCCGCTTCGTCTTCGGCCGCAAATGCACGGACGTCGACCTCGAGACCGGCACCGCCACCTTCGAGATCACCTCCGGCGGGGCGCCCGAGGAGGAGCGCGTGCGCGCCGACATGGTTCTCGGGGCCGACGGCGCCTTCTCGGTCGTCCGCCGGCGGCTGCAGCGGCTCGACCGCTTCGACTACCGGCAGGACTACCTCACGCACGGTTACAAGGAGCTGACCATCCCGCCCGCCCCGGGGGGCGGCTGGCAGATGGACCGGAACGCCCTGCACATCTGGCCCCGAGGCGGCTTCATGATGATCGCCCTGCCGAACCGCGACGGCTCGTTCACCTGCACGCTCTTCTGGCCGCACGAGGGAGAGAACTCCTTCGCCGCCCTGGGCGGGGCGGCCGATGTGCGGCGCTTCTTCGAGAAGGAGTTCCCCGACGCGGTGCCGCTGATGCCGGATCTGGAGGAGCAGTACGCGGCCAACCCGGTCGGGTCGCTTCTGACCATCCGCTGCCGCCCGTGGCACTACCGCGGCCGCATCGGGATCCTGGGGGACGCGGCGCACGCCGTCGTGCCGTTCCACGGGCAGGGGGCGAACTGCGCCTTCGAGGACTGCGTGGTGCTCGACGAATGCCTGCGCCGCCACGGCGCCGATCGGGAGCGGGCCCTCGCCGAGTTCGAGGCCCTGCGCAAGGAGCACGCCGACGCGCTTGCCGATCTGTCGCTCCAGAACTTCGTCGAGATGCGCGACCACACGGCAAAGCAGCTGTTCCGGGCCAAGAAAGCTCTCGAGAAGGCGCTCTACCGCCTCTTCCCGCAGGCGTTCATGCCGCTCTACATGATGATCAGCTTCAGCCGCATCCCCTATGCCGAGACCGTCCGCCGGGCCCGCCGGCAGGCGCGTATGATAGGGACCGCCGCGGGCCTCGCGGGACTGGTGCTCCTGGCGGCGGCGCTCTTCTTCGCTCGGAAGGGATGACGTGGAACTGACCTACGCTCGCTATCTCAAGATCGAGCAGCTGCTCGGGCTGCAGGAGCCGCAGTCCCGTCCTCCGGAGCACGACGAGACGCTGTTCATTGTCATCCACCAGGTGTACGAGCTGTGGTTCAAGCTCCTGCTGCACGAGTTCCACAAGATCCGGCGCGACTTCTCGGATGGCGACCTGTTCGGCGCCATCACCACCTGGAAGCGGGCGCGGATGGTGCTCAAGACGCTCGTCGGGCAGATCGACATCCTCGAGACCATGACGCCGATGTCGTTCCTGACCTTCCGCGACCGGCTCGACAAGGCCTCCGGCTTCCAGTCGGCGCAGTTCCGGGAGCTGGAGTTCCTGCTCGGCCACAAGCGCCCGGAGATGCTGGGCTACCAGCCCAAGGGGGACCCCGCCGCCGTCCGCCTGGAGGACCGCATCAAGGAGAGATCGCTCGTCGATCACTTCTACGACTTCCTCGCGACGCGCGGCGTCGCGATCCCGGCGGAGCTGCGCGCCCGCGACGTGACGCTCCCGAGCGTGCCGCACCCGGAGATCCAGGAGGGGCTCGTGCACCTCTACCGGACGAGCCCGGAGGTCAGCATCCTCCTGGAGCTGATGACCGACTTCGACGAGGGCCTGCAGGAGTGGCGCTACCGGCACGTCAAGATGGTCGAGCGCACGATCGGCAACAAGCAGGGCACCGGCGGCTCTCCCGGGGCCGAGTATCTCAGGACCACCCTCTTCAACCCGATCTTCCCGGATCTCTGGGCGATCCGCGACCGGCTCTGAGGAGCATGATCCACGACATCTCGCCACCCATCACCCCCGACCTGAAGGTCTGGCCGGGGGACGTGCCACCCCACCGCGAGGTGCAGCTCGACATGCGGCGCGGTGATCACCTGACGCTGTCGGCGCTCCGGACGAGCGTGCACGTCGGGGCGCACGCGGACGCCCCGAGCCATTATGGCGCGCAGGCGCCGGACATCGGCGCGCGCCCGCTCGACCTCTACCTCGGGCCGTGCCAGGTGGTGCGGCTCGAGGCGCGGCGCGGCGAGAGCCTGCCCCCGGCGGCCCTGCGCGGCCTCAGGATCCGCGCCCCGCGCGTCCTATTCGCGACCGGGACCTTCCCCGACCCGACGGTTTTCAACGAGGACTTCGCCGCCTTCTCCCCGGAGACGATCGACCGCCTCCACCTCATGGGGGTGCGCCTGGTCGGAACCGACACGCCGAGCATCGATCTCTTCGCGTCCAAGGACCTGCCGGCGCACCAGGCCTGCCTGCATCACGACATGGCGATCCTCGAGGGCCTGGTCCTCGATCGCGTGGCGGAGGGGATCTACGAGCTCATCGCCCTGCCGCTGCCGCTCGTCGGTTACGACGGCAGCCCCGTCCGCGCGGTCCTGCGGGACCTGCCGCCGTCGATGGCCGCGGAAGCCGGCGTGCGGAGCGAACGGGGATGATCGGCACC
>Ga0075418_10002996_pt1 | contig 19285 bp, 16 predicted proteins | sample SoiMetdeltSBSDD2_FD_81776 | JGI IMG/M metagenome (GOLD analysis project Ga0075418, IMG submission 81776) | Bulk soil microbial communities from a Populus tree surrounding site in Tennessee, USA - Soil MetaG P. deltoides SBSDD2 | ecosystem: Environmental > Terrestrial > Soil > Tree plantation...
AAGTCCGTCATGACTTCCCGGCCAGGCGCAGCAGCGTGACCGCGGCCCGCTTCGCCTGGCTCGGGAGCGTGCGCAGGTCGGCGGTCTCCTTGTCGGTGTGCCCGCCGTCGCCCATCTGGCCGATGCCGTCGATGGCCATCTCGACGAGCGTCTCGGTGAACGAGACGTCGGCCGCGCCGGCCCTGGACGGGTCGACGGCCGCCACTTCCCCAAAGCCGAGATCGCGGCTGGCCCGATCGTACAGAGCGAGGAGGCGCCGGTTCCCCTCGGACGGGGCGAATGGAGGATAGCTGTCCTCGAAGAGGATCTCGGCCGAGGTCTGGGGCAGGTGCGCCGCGACGATGCGCCGCATCGCCTCTTTGGCGCGCTCCCGCTGTTCGAGGGAGAGGGCCCTGAGATCGCCCGCGACCACGGCGCTCTCGGCGACGACGTTCGTCTTGCCGAAGGCGGTGCCGCGGTTCTCGTCCGGATCGAAGGTCACGGCGGTCCCTCCGAGCGCCGTGCCCGGATTGACGGTCAGGTAGGCCTCGCCCGAGAGGGCGTCGTGGAACGCCGCCAGGATGCGCGCCGCCTCGTAGATCGCCCCGCTGCCGATGTCGGCGCGGAAGATCTGCGACGAGTGCGCCGGGTGGCCGGTGGCGCGCAGGCGCCAGCTGCTGCTGCCGCGGCGGGCGATGACCGCCGTGCGCGGATCGCCTGCCCCGTCCTCGAACCCGATGGCGACGTCGGCCCATTCGGCCGCCTGTACGAGATGGCGCCGGGCGAGCGCTATGGGAGAGCCGGAGTCCTCTTCGTCGCCGGTCAGGACGGCCACGAAGGCGAGGCGATCCAGGACACCGGCCTCCTTCAGGGCCTGCAGGGCGAGGAGCATGATGACGTCGCCGCCCTTCATGTCGCAGATGCCCGGGCCGCGGGCGGCATCGCCCGTGAGCCGCTCGAATTTCTGGAACGCTGTGTCGCGCTCGAAGACGGTGTCCAGGTGGCCGATCAGGAGGACCTTCGGCGCCCCGTCCCTTCCGGCGCGCCGGGCGACGAGGTGCCCGGCCCGGCCCCAGGAAGCGCCGTCGATCCACTCGGTCGTGAAGCCGAGTTTCTCGAACTCCGGCGCGAACAGACGGCCCACCGCGCGCACGCCGTCGAGGTTCATCGTGCCGCTGTTGATGTCGACCGCACGCTGGAGGAGGTCGAGCGCCGCCGGCGCGCCCCGATCCACGGCCGCCACTATCCGGCGCTCGGCGCGCGACAGCCCCTCGGCCGTCGCGGGCCGGACGGCCGCGAAAGACGCGCAGCCGGCGAACAGCAGGAGGAGAGTCGCACGCAGGACAACAGAGGCGGCCCGGCACATGATCGGCGGGTCAGACCCTACACCAGGACGGACCGTCAAGGATAGCCCGCACGCGGCGCGAAGAAGCGATACAGCGCCGGCAGGACCAGGAGCGTCAGGAGGGTGGAGGTCAGAAGCCCCCCGATCATGACCGTCGCCAGCGGCTTCTGGACCTCGGCCCCGGGGCCGGTCGCCAGGGCCATCGGCACGAAGCCGAGGCTGGCGACGAGCGCCGTCATCAGGACGGGACGCAGCCGCGACCGGGCCGCGCGGCGGGCCGCCTGGACTACGGATTGAATTGGAACAGGCCGGACGAGGTGACGTCCGACTAGGAGCGGCTTATCGGGATGTGCTCGGGGAGGGCGGTGAAGCCGGCCGCGGTGGAGTCGACGAGGACTTCCCGGGCCCCGGCCGGAGCCTCGGGTCTTTCGAGCAGCGCCGCCTCGACCGCGGGAAGCGGGTTGGAACAGCAGAAGCAGTCGGCCACGCAGACCTCATCGCAGGCGTCGGCGTCCGCGGGCATCGGAACGGACATCGACGCCTCGTCGGGTTGGATCGGCAGGGGATCGCACCAGGCATCAGGGAGGTCTAACAGGATGGTGGAAAGCAGCAAGGCCGCCGCCATCCTGGCGGCAAGCCTTCCAGGTCCGCGACGCCCGGTCAAATCTCCTCGTCCGTCCTCGGCTGGGGGCCGGGGATGATGCCTGCGATGTCCGGATCCTCCTCGGCTGGCTTCCCCTCGGGGTCCTGGCGCTCCGCCTTGCGCTGCAGCCGGCGCGCGAACTTGTCCTGCGCCCGCTGCTGGCGGGCCATCTCCTTCTGCCGTTTCATGAAGGTCGAGCGGGATCGCTTGGCCATGTCGTCCGTCCTGCCGGGTGTTGATCAAGCGGGTAGGCCGTTCGGCGCGAACGGCTAAGAGTACCCGAAGTCACGCTCGCGCGTCAAAGGGCGACGGAAGAGTTCGGCGTGGCCGATGCGAGCATCGGCCACGCCCGGAACGACCTCTGCGGCCTTGGCCTGGGGAGGCCGCAAAGTCGTCCGATAGAAAGGGTTGGGGCGCGGCCTTGCGGCCGCGCCCCGGGGGGAGGGCCTCTCCGGCCCCACGTGCGGCGCGGGGGTGAGGAGAAGCCCCGGGGATTTCCTGCAGTCCCTCCTCGCGGCAAACGAAACAATCACGGCGAGCCACTCGCCATCCGGCGACAGGATGGACTGTCAACAGTGCGGGCGAACGTTACGCCGGGACCTCCCCTACAGCAATACAGCCGACCCCTTGGATGGGGGCCTGAATCACTGTAGTGGGGGTGACCAGGGCCAGGGCTAGGGGGCGATCAGGTTGTTGCGGAGGGCGTAATGGATGACGTCGCTCAGGCCGTGGAGCCCGAGCTTGCGCATCAGGTTGCTGCGGTGCGTCTCGACCGTCTTGACACTGACGTCCAGGAGCGCTGCGACTTCCTTGTTGCTCTTCCCCTGGGCCAGGAGCTGGACGATCTCCCGCTCGCGCATCGTCAGGGTCGGCTTCGAAGGCTGCCGCTCCGAAACGCGAGCCTCCTGGCCAAAGTAGCCGTCCAGGACCTGCCGCGAGGCGTCGGAAGTGAAGTAGGGCCGGTGCGCCGCCAGCGCCTCGATGGCGGCGATGAGCTCCGCCCCCCCATCCGATTTCAGGACATAGCCGCTGGCCCCGGTTTCCAGGACGTCGCGGACCGTCTGCTCGGAATAGTGCATCGACAGGATCAGGATCTCCGTACGCGGCGCCGTCTTGCGGATCCGCCGCGCCACGTCGAGCCCGTTCAGGAGCGGCATCCCGATGTCGAGGACGACGATGTCCGGGGCGAGGTGCTGCAGCATCGCAAGGGCCTCGAGCCCGTCGACGGCCTCGCCCACGACCTCGTAGCCCTTGGCCTCGAGCAGGTTCCTGACGCCGCGCCGGACGACCTCGTGGTCGTCCGCCACGAGGACGCGGATGCGGCCTGCGCGGGAGGCGCTTCTCTCCCTCGGCGGAGGGTCCAGAACCGGCGCGCTCACGCGTTCCCCTTGGTGACCGGGAGGCGCACCTTGATGGTCGTGCCATCGTCCCCGGAATGCACCGTCAGGACGCCGCCCAGCTGCTTGGCTCGTTCGCGCATCGCCGCGATCCCCATGCCCGTCGTCGACGTCATCAGGGTGCTCGTGCGGAGGCCCTTCGGCATCCCCTTCCCGTGATCGACGATCTGGGCGCTGACCTCCCCGTTCTCGTGCTCGATCTCGATCTCGGCGGCCGGGCTCCCGGAGTGGCGCTGCACGTTGGCCAGGGACTCCTGGACGATCCGGAAGAGCGCCGTCTCGACATCCTTCGGAAGGCGCCCGATCTCATCCGCATCCTTCAAGGTGACCTTGATCCCCGAGCGGCGGCTGAAGGACTCGATGTACCAGTTCACGGCGTCGATGAGGCCGATCTCGTCCAGGAGCGGCGGGTGCAGGAGCGACGCAATGTCGCGCAGCTCCCGCGAGCATTGCTGGGCCAGGTCGCTGCAATCGGTGAGGTGCCGGCGCGCGTCGCCGGAGAGCTTCGACCCGTCGATCAGCTTCAGGTGCATCGTGATCGCCGCCAGGTTCTGCGCGGTGGCATCGTGGAGCTCGCGGGCGATGCGCCGCTGCTCCTCGTCGCGCGACTGCAGCAGGTGTCCCGAGAGCTCGCCGACGGCCTTCTCCGCCTGCAGGCGCTCGGTGATGTCGGAGATGGCGCACAGCAGGGCCCCCTGGGTGGAGCCCTGGACCCGCCGCACGGTCATGAGCAGCCCCCGGTGGCCGATGATGGGGAAGTCCGCCTCGAGATCCATGCTGTCGATCGCTTCCTTCTCGCCGGCCACGGCACGGAGCGCGCTGATCAGCCGCGGGATGTTGCACCGGCCGTCCCCGAGCTCCTGGATGGGCCGGTCCAGGGTCTCCTCGGGCGTGAGCTGGAAGAGCTCGTAGAAAGACCGGTTGGCGCTCCGCACGCGCAGGTCGGCGGACAGGACGACGATGGCTTCCGTGACCGTCGCGACGATCGCCTCCGCGTAGTCCTGGGACTCCCGCACGAGCTGACTGCTCCTCTTGACCTCGTCGATGTCGACCAGCATCATGACCACGCCGTCGATGCGGTTGTCCAGGGTTCGGTAGGGACGCAGTCGGAGCGAGTGCCACCGCCCGTCGGTATCCTGGATCGACATCTCCCGGATGCGGACCGTGTCGATGACCTCGAGCAGCATCGGCTCCAGATCGGGAAGCGCGATGTTGGGCCGGATGTCCGTGATCCGGCGGCCGACGTCGCTGGCGATGAGGTTCAGCGCCTTCTCCGCCGCGGGCGTGAACCGCCGGACTCTCAAGTCCGCTCCCAGGATGACGATCGGGAGGTTGACGCTCGCCAGCACGTTGCTCAGATCGTTGTTGAGCTGGCCCAGATCCGAGTTCCGGTTCTGCAGCTCCTCGTTGAGCGTCGTCAGCTCCTCGTTGCTCGACTGCAGCTCCTCCTTGGCGGTCTCCAGCTCCTCGTTGGTGCTCTGCAGCTCCTCGTTGCTGGAGAGGATCTCCTCGTTGGCGGACTTCAACTCCTCGTTGCTCGCCTCCTGTTCCTCGATGATCGACTGGAGGTATTCCTTGGCGGCGACGAGCTCCCGCCGGAGACGTCCCGTCTCTCGCTTCTCGGTCCAGGCCGTGAAGGGCTGTCCTTTCGTCCGCGGCGCGCCGCGTCTCAGCGCAGACCCGTGATCGAACATCACCAGAAAGTGGGGCTCCATGGTGGACCGGGCCCTCAGCGAGATCGGGATCACCTCGATGTCGACCGCCCGCCGCTCGCCGTCATAGAGGTAGGGAACCCGGTTCTTGTGCACGGGGCGCTGCGTCTTGAGGGCCTTGTGCACGGCCGTCCGGAGCACCGGCGCCAGCCCCTCGCGCGCCATGCGCAGGAGGTTGACGCCCGCCTGTCCTGGTGCCGGCTCCAGGTAGGCGCCCGTGTGGCCCCGGACCTGGACGATCTCCATGGCTTCGGTGATGAGGACGCCGGAAGGGGCGAACCTCGCCAGAAGGACTCTGTCCGTCTCCCGCTGCACGTCGGCTTCCCGCGGGAGATCACCGACGAGGGCCTTCGCCTCGTCGACGCGGGTCGCGCCCGGCGACGGTAACTCGAGGTGGAACCTGGTGGGGGCCCCCTTTTTGGAGTAGATCTTGCTCTTTCGATCGACGAGCTGGAACAGGTCGGAAGAGCCGCCGATCCCCTCGGCAGTGCCGAGCACCAGGAAGCGCCCCGGATTCAAGGCGTAGTGGAACACGGGCACGACCTGCTTCTGCAGGATCGGGCCCAGGTAGATGAGCACGTTGCGGCAGCTGATGATGTCGAGCCTGGAGAAGGGCGGGTCCTTCGTCACGTCGTGGCGGGCGAAGACGCACACGTCCCGGACCATCTTGCTGACCTGGAAGCCGCGCTCGACCTTGACGAAAAAGCGCCGTATCCGCTCGTTCGAGACATCGCCCCTGATGCTCTCCGGGTAGATGCCGACCCGGGCCGTCTCGATCGCCGGCTCGCTCAAGTCGGTGGCGAACATCTGGATCGGCGCGCCCTGCACCCGGTCTCCCAGGAACTCCAGAAGGGAGATGACGATGGAGTAGGCCTCCTCGCCCGTCGAGCAGCCGGGAACCCAGATCCGGATTGGCCCCCGAACCTCGCGGCCGATGGCCGGGAAGACCACGCTTTTCAGGGAATCGAACATCTCAGGGTCCCGGAAGAAGCCGGTCACGTTGATCAGCAAGTCCTCGTACAGGGCCTGGCTCTCGTCCGGGTGCCTCCGCAGATAGGCGACGTAGTCCTCCAGCCTCTCCATGCGATGGAGGACCATGCGCCGCTTGATCCGGCGCCTTATCGTGTTCTGCTTGTAGAGAGAAAAATCGACGCCGGCCGCTCCTAGCAGGTGCCTGAAGATCTGGGCGAGCGTGCCGTCGCTGTCGGCGGGGATCTCCACCGTCTTACCGCGCCCCGGGCGAATGAAGGGATGCGACCCGATCTGCGCGATCTCGTGGGCGATGCCCTCGGGCGGGAGGACGAAGTCGACGACCCCCGCCGCGATGGCGCTCTGCGGCATGCCTCCGTATTTCGCTGATTGGTCATCCTGCGCGAAGGTGATCCCCCCGGCCGCCTTGATCGCCCCCATCCCCATCGCCCCGTCCGACGCCGTGCCGGAGAGGATGATCCCGATCGCCCGCCCCTGACGATCCTCGGCCAGGGACCGGAAGAAGCCGTCGATCGGCATGTGCATGCCGCGGCGCTTGCTGCGCGGCAGGAGGTGCAGCGTGTCGCGCCGAATCTCCATCTCCACGTTCGGAGGAATGACGTAGACGCAGTTGGGCGCCACGACCACGCCCTCGGTCACCGAGGTGACCGACAGGCTCGTCGCCCTGGAGAGGAGCTCGGTCAGGAGGCTCTCGTGCTTGGGATCGAGATGCTGCACGAGGACGAAGGCGACCCCGGTGTCCACGGGCAGGGCTTTGAGGAACTGCGTGAAGGCCTCGAGCCCTCCGGCCGATGCGCCCACGCCGGCGACCAGGAAAGACTCCGCGGAGCGCCGGGGAACGAGCGGGAGCCGCAGCGCCTCCGCGGCGGCCTGCGCCGATCGGCCGCGCCGGATGGATCGCCCTCTGACCCTGCGTCCCACTGTGATCCTGCCCCTACGTTGCCGGACCATGGAGGCTGGTCGCCGCCCGCACCTCCCAGGACACTGTTCTGTGACGAGACTTCATCCTACACCGCTGTTTTGAGATACCACAAGCGAGAATTGTGCCATGGGTCCCTGCGCCGAAGACCGCCCTGTGCTATCCTTACCGGCCGTCTTGAAAACCGCCGCCGCCTCAGGAGGCTACTTTGGGCAAGAATCCGGACGCCTTTGCCGTGAATGAGCGCATCCAGCATGGCATGTATGGGCTGGGGACGATCAAGGAAGTGAACGCGCAGTACACCACGATCGAGTTCGACGAGAACGGCCGTAGGAAGTTCCTGACCAGCCTGGTCCGCCTGGAGCGGAGCAGCGTCGCCGCGCCGGCGCCGCCGCCGCGGAAGTCCCGCGCCCGGAAGCCTGCGGCCCCCAAACCCGCGAAACCGAAGAAGTAAGGACGCTCTTAGAGGCTGCGCTTGCGGGCCCGCAGGCCGCGGCGGCTGCCGCCGTCCTTGCGGAAACGAGGGCCGGGCGGGGGAGCGTCGTAACCGAAGCTGCGCGGCGCCCCCGAGAAGCGCCCCGGTCCGGCGGAGCGCTCGCGCGCCTCGCCGACGTTCAGGTTGCGTCCTCTCAGCTCGACCCCGTTGAGCTTGGTGATCGCCTGACTTGCGTCCTCATCCGAGCCCATCTCCACGAAAGCGAACCCGCGCGGCCGGCCGGTCGCACGATCGCGGATCACGGCGACCGAGTCGCAGGTTCCGGCCGTGGCGAACAACTCCTTCAGCTCGTCCTCCGTGGTCTCGAACGACAGGTTGCCCACGAACAGTTTTCGGCTCATCTCTCGCTTTCTCGAATCAATGAGAAGTGAAGGCCCCCGGAGGATCGCTCCGGGGGCCGGAAGTGACGGATTCGCTCAGACAGGGCGGACGTTCTCGGCGGCTGGGCCCTTCTGGCCCTGGACGACCTCGAACTCCACGGCCTGGCCCTCGCTCAGACTGCGGAATCCCTGGGTCTTGATTGCGGAGTGATGAACGAAGACATCCTTCGAACCGTCATCCGGCGTGATGAACCCAAATCCCTTCGCGTCGTTGAACCACTTGACCTTACCTCTTACCATGGAACTTTCTCTCTCTCTTTTGCCACACGTGAACGTTAAGCCAGGACGCGATCGCCCTGTTCAGTTTGTCCCCACATTGCAAGCGATGAACCTAGCGAACCTGACTGCAGCACGCGGTGGCAGGCGTCTGGGGGTAGTCAATCGGAGGCACGCACGGGAAGCATAGGAAACTCGGAGGCCAAAGTCAATCAAAAAGTTGTGACAAGGGCCGGCGGCCAGCCCCCTCAGGGGCTTACGACCTTCCGGGGACCCCCTGCTCGCCGCTCCCGGGAGAGGGATCCAGGGTGTACCCGATGCCCCCGACCGTCAGCAGGTAGCGGGGACGGGAGGGGTCGGCTTCGATCTTGCGGCGCAGGCGATGGACCAGCTGCTTCAGGAGCTGGCGGTCCCCCATGCCGCGGTACCCCCAGACGTGGTTCGTGAGCCGATCCGCGGTCATCGTGTGGCCGCCGTTGGCGACCAGGTACTGCAGGAGGCGGAATTCCAGGTTGGTCAGCCGCACCGGGGAGGCGCCGCGCAGGCGCACCTCGCAGCGCTCCGTGTCGAGCGCGACGTCCCCCGCCTCCAGCGCCCCGGGCTTGTCCCCTCCCACCCGGCGCAGCAGAGCGCGCACCCGGGCCAAAAGCGTGCGCGGGCTGAACGGCTTCGTGAGGTAGTCGTCGGCGCCGAGGTCGAGCCCCTGCACCTGGTCCTCCTCGGTCGCCCGCACGGTCAGCATCATGACGGGGGTCATGGCGCCGCCGGCCCGGATCCGCTTCAGGACCTCGAAGCCGTTCAGCCGCGGCATGTTGACGTCGAGGATGACGAGGTCGGGACGCTCGCTCTCGAAGGTCGCGAGGGCCGAGGGCCCGTCCTCCGCTTCGACGATGAGGTACCCCGCCTGGCGCAGGGCGAAGGCGATCAGCCGCAGCAGCTCCAGGTCGTCGTCGACCACCAGGATCTTCATGTCGCATCACCGGCCGGCAGGATGACGCACATCCGTGTGCCCGGCTTGCCGCCACCGCCGTGGCGCGCCTCCACGCGGCCACCGTGCCGCTCGACGATCGATTTTACGATCCAGAGCCCCAGACCCATGCCGCTTTCCGCGGGCTCCTCGCCGGGGGAGCGCATGAAGCGCTCGAACAGGACGGCGCCGTCGCGCGGCTTGATGCCCGGCCCCTCGTCCTCGACCCACACGGTCACCTCGTGGTCGTCCACGCTCCCGCCGAGGCGGATGGTGGTGCCGGCCGGGGCGAACTTGTTGGCGTTGGCGAGCAGGTTCACGAACACCTGCACGAGGCGCGGACCGTCCCCCAGGACGCGCGGCAGATCTTCCGGCAGCTGCACGTCGAGCCGCTGGGCGCGCAGGGCGACGAGCGAGGAAGTCAATTCGAGCGCCTCGTGGATCACCATTTCGAGCGCGACCGGCTGGCGCCTGATGGATCCCCGCCCGGCGTCGATGCGCACGCTCTCCAGCAGGTTGTCGATGAGGTGCGTCAGCCGCAAAGTACCCCGCTCGAGCGACGCCACGAGGTCGCGCACCTCGTCGGGCGACAGCAGGCCCAGGCGGTCGCGCAGCAGCTCGATGGAGGCGAGTTGGGCGCTCAAGGGCGTGCGGAACTCGTGCGTGATGTTCGCCAGGACCGTGTCGCGCAAGCGGCGCGTCGCCTCGATGTCGGTCTCGTCGCGGATCACCTGGAACTGGCGGACCGCGAGGGTGGATCCGCCGGCGTCGGAGCCGGCTCCACCGGCATCGATGGAAGCGCTCGTGATCACGACCGATCGCCGCGACCCGTCCGGAAGCAGCAGGCTCTCGGTGGCGCGGGCGCTGCCGCGGTAGCGGGCGTGCACGATGGGGCAGCGTTCCTCGCAGGGCCGGATCCCGTCCGCCCCCTGGGGGTTCAGGACGTCGCCGCAGAACCGGCCCATCGCCTTCTCGGGCGTCGTCCCCAGGAGGGCCGCGGCCTGCGGGTTCAGGTAGGCGATGCGCCGCTCGAGGTCGACGGCGTAGACGCCCTCCACGATCCCCGCGACCACGGCCTCGGCCTCGGACTGCCTCTGGCGCAGCGCCTCGGTCACGTGCAGGAGGCGGCGGCGCATCTCCTCCATGGTGTCGGCCAGCGCCCCGATCTCGGCCCCGGGGGCGTGCGGGATCGGCGTCGCCAGGTCCCCGAGGCCGATCCGGGCCGAGGCCTCGGTGAGGGCCTCGAGAGGCTGGATGAGCATCCACCCCAGGAGGACGCTCAGCAGAGCAGCGCTCCCCGCCACGAGGATGGCCAGGATCAGGAGGGCCCGCGCCAGCCGGCGGAGTGGGGCCGTGACGTCGGTCGCCGGGAGCCGCGTCTCGAGGAGCCCGATGACCTCTCCGGACGAGGACCGCAGCGGCACCTCGGCCAGGTAGACGGCGTCCGGGTCGAGCCGGTCGGCGATCGGCTGGTCGAGGTCGACCGCGCGGCCGCGCGCCGACGCGGCGGGCGCGCTCCATTCGAGGGCGGCCGTCCGGTCGAGGATCGCCACGGGCAGACCGACCTGCCGGCCTACGGACTGCGCCAAGGCCCCGTTCATCGGCAGGGCGACGACCACGATCCCCTCCGGGACCCCCAGGATCGCCGCCGCGGCGCCGTACACGAGAGGTCCGGAGCCCGGGCTCAGGATGCCGGATCCCCGGGGGTCGGCCCAGGTGCGGGCGATCTCCTCCCACGGCAGCGAGGCCTCGCCGACCGACGCGAAGCGGCGACCGCTGAGGACGACGGCGCAGCCGCGCAATTCGGCCGTGGGGCAGAACCGGCGCAGCAGCGCCTCGATGGCCCGCGCGTCCTTCGCCACCACGAGCCTCAGGAGTGTCGGGTCCTCCGCCAAAAGCCGCGCCTGTGTCGAGATCTCAAGGCCTGTGCGCTCGATGATCCGCTGGGCGCGCGCGCCCGCCACGGACGCGCGGGCCATGGCCTGCTGGTCGGCGAAGCGGCGGAGGAGGCTCGCGGCGGCCGCCGCGACGCAGAGCACGGCCAAAAGGACCAGCCCGACGTTGACGCCAATGAGGAGGGTGCCGAGACTCAGCCGCCGCATCGGCTCATGATAGCAGCCGGCCGGATTTTCCCTCGACCAGTCCCTTGACGACGAGGGTGACGAGGGCCAGGAAGGTGAGCAGCGACGCGACGGCGAACGAGGCGGCGAACTGGTACTCGTTGTAGAGGATCTCGACGTGCAGCGGGATGGTGTTGGTCATGCCGCGGATGTGCCCGGAGACGACGGAGACGGCGCCGAACTCCCCCATCGCGCGCGCGTTGCAGAGGACGATGCCGTACAGGAGCCCCCAGCGGATCTTGGGCAGGCTGACGCGGAAGAAGGTCTGCCAGCCGCTCGCGCCGAGGGTGATCGCGGCCTCCTCCTCGTCGCTCCCCTGGGCCCGCATGAGCGGGATCAGCTCGCGCGCCACGTACGGGGAGGTCACGAACAGGGTCGCGAGCACGAGCCCCGGGAGCGCGAACATGATCTTGACGTCGTGCCGGATGAGCCAGGGCCCCAGCAGGCCGTGGGCGCCGAAGAGGAGGACGAACAGCATGCCCGAGATCACCGGGGAGACGCTGAACGGCAGGTCGATCAGGGTCGTCAGGACCTGCTTGCCGCGGAAGTCGAACCGGGAGATGGCCCAGGCCGCGGCCAGGCCGAACAGGGCGTTGAAGGGCACGACGATGGCGGCCACGACGAGCGTGAGCTTGATCGCCGAGAGCGCGAACGGGTCGGCGACGGCCTGCAGGTAGACGGAGAGGCCGTTGCGGAGCGCCTCGGTGAACACGACCAGGAGCGGCAGGAAGAGGAACAGGACGAGGAAGGCGAGTGACAAGCCGATGAGGACGTAGCGGACCGGGCGGGGCTCCGACAGGTGATCGAGGCGCGCAGGACCGCCCGGATCGCGGCGAGAGGGGGACACGGGGGAGGGCATTCTAGCCCGCCGCCGCACGCGCGCGGCGCAACCCGCGCCACGACAGCGCGTTGATGAACAGGAGCAGCGAGAAGGACGCCAGAAGGAAGACGAGCGCGATGGCCGCGGCGCCCGCGTAGTCGAACTGCTCCAGCTTGATCATGATGAGGAGCGGCGTGATCTCGGAGCGCATCGGCATGTTGCCGGCGATGAAGATGACCGAGCCGTACTCGCCCAGCCCGCGGGCGAACGCCAGGGTGAACCCGGTGAGGACGGTCGGCAGGAGCCCCGGCAGGATGACGCGCAGGAAGGTCTGGAGCCGCCCCGCGCCGAGGGTCGCCGCGGCCCCCTCGATCTGGGGATCGAGCTCGCGCAGCACCGGCTGGACGGTCCGGACGACGAACGGCAGGCCGACGAAGGTGAGGGCGACCACGACCCCGAGCGGCGTGTACGCGACCTTGATCCCCCGCGGCTCGAGCAGGCGCCCCACCCAGCCGTTGCCGGAGTAAAAGGTGGTCAGGACGATGCCGGCGACGGCCGTCGGCAGGGCGAAGGGGAGATCGACGAGCCCGTCGACGATCCGCTTGAAGGGGAATGTATAGCGCTCCAGCACCCAGGCGACGAGCAGGCCGAAGACGGCGTTGATGGAGGCGGCCGCGAACGAGGCCAGGAAGCTGAGCCGGTAGGCGGCGAGCGCGCGCGGCTCGGTCACGGTGGCCCAGAACTCAGGCCAGGTGATGGTGGCGGACTTCAGGACCAGGGTCGCGAGCGGGATCAGGATGACGAGGACCAGGTAAGTCAGCGTGATCCCCATCGACAGGCCGAATCCGGGAAGGATCCGGCCGCGGCCCCGCCCCTTCTCCGCCATGCGTTATCTCCCGGCCTGGTAGATCTGATCGAACACGCCGCCGTCGGCGAAGTGCGTCTTCTGGGCCTTCGCCCAGCCGCCGAAGGCCTCGTCGATGGTGAACAGACTCAACTTGGGATACTGCTCCGCGTGCTTCGCGGCGGCCGTCTCGAGACGCGGGCGGTAGTAGTGCCGGGCGGCGATCTCCTGCGCCTCAGGCGTGTAGAGGAACTCGAGGTAGGCCTGGGCCACGGCCGCGGTCTTGTGCTTCGCGGCCACCTTGTCGACGACCGCCACGGGCGGCTCGGCCAGGATGCTCGTGGGAGGCGCGACGATCTCGAACTTCCCCTTGCCCAGCTCGCGCATGGCGAGGAGCGCCTCGCTCTCCCAGGCGACCAGGACGTCGCCGATGCCCCGCTCGACGAAGGTGATGGTCGAGCCTCGGGCCCCGGTGTCCAGGATCGGGACGTTCTTGAAGATGCGCGTCACGAGGTCCTTGGCCTTCGCCGCGTCCCCTCCGGAACGCCGCTGCGTCGCCCCCCAGGCGGCGAGGTAGTTCCAGCGCGCCCCGCCGGAGGTCTTGGGGTTCGGGGTGATGACCGCGACGCCGGGCTTCGCCAGGTCCTCCCAGTCCTTGATGTTCTTCGGGTTCCCCTGGCGGACCAGGAACACGATCGTCGAGGTGTAGGGGGCGCTGTTGTTCGGCAGGCGCGACTGCCAGGTGCGCGGCAGGAGTCCCGCGGCAGCCAGGGCGTCGATGTCGTAGGCCAGGGCCAGCGTCACGACGTCGGCCTCCAGACCGTCGATCACCGTGCGGGCCTGTTTCCCAGAGCCGCCGTGCGACTGGCTCACGGTGACGCTGTCGCCGGTCTTCTCCTTCCAGTGCTTCGCGAACGCGGCGTTGACGTCCTGGTACAACTCGCGGGTCGGGTCGTAGGAGACGTTGAGCAGCCTGACGTCCGCGGCCACGACCGCGGACTGAACGAGCGCGGCCGCGGCGAATGCCGCGAGCACGCGGAAGATTCTTCGAGTCGGCATCGTCGTGTCCTCCATCAGGTTCGCCAGGGGTCCTCGGTGTGCGGCCGGACGATCAGGACCGGCCGTTCGGCGGAGTCTTCGATCAGGTCTTTGATCAGGCCGTCGAGCGCTATCCGGCCGCGCCAGTCGGGGAGCGGGGCGCCGAAGATCAGGAGGTCGTGATCCCCCTCGCCGAGCTGCGCCCGGATCTGGTCGCGCACCTCCCCCCGGCGGATGACGCTCTTCGACGTGACGTCCATGAGCGACAGCGTGCGCAGGCACGCGGCCAGGAAGCGCTCTGCCTGGCGGCGCTCGAGGTCGGAGGCTTCCTCCGACAGGACGGTCACGATCGTGGCCTCGGTGCCCAGGTGGCGGATCAGGCGTCCCGCGAACAGCACGTCCTCCTTGGCGGGCTCGCCAACCGCGATGCTGATGAGCGCCCGCGACGGGACCAGGGGCGCCCCGGCCGGCCGGGGCGCGGCCCCCGGCTTCGGAGGGACCGGCGTCCGCCCGGAAGATTGGGGCAGCGGCGACGGGACGAGGAGCAGGTTGTGATCGCCGGCCTGCAGGAGCCGCTCGGCCAGCTCGACCCGGTCCCGGCCCGGGAGCGCGTGCACCAGGAGGTCGTAGTGCCTCCGTCCCGACTCCTGCGCCACGGCCTCCACGAGGGGATCCGGCGAGGGCCGCGACTCGACCGACGGCACGAGCGAGCCGATCCACTCGCGCGCCTGCTGCAGCTGGGCGTCGGCCCGGGTGTCGTCGGTGGCGAAGGCCAGGAGGGTGACGCGGGCCTGAGCGAGCCGCGCGAGCTGCGAGCCCATCTCCAGGGCGGCGCGCGATTCGGGCGACCCGTCGGTGGGGAAGAGGAAGCTGAGCCCCGGATGGGTCAGGGCGTGCACGCGCCGGACGCCGACCCAGGCCTTGTCCCCCTGCCGCAGCGGGAACCGGCGCGCCTGGTGCTGCGAGCGGGTGGCGTCGATGAGGACGAAATCGCCGCCGAACGGGGCGGAGGGCGCTATCGGACGCACGCCCTGGAGCTTCGGCATCCGCAGCCGCAGCCTTTCGAAGGAACCGAGGAATCCTCGGTCCTCGACGACCGCCTCGCCCAGGAGCGGCCATCCCAGCGCCTCGGAGGAGGTCTTGACCGCCACGTCCTCCGGCCGGAACAGCACCTGCACGCGCCGCGTGCCGGCGACCGGCGGCATTCCCGTGCTCATGGGGAAGTGCAGCGGCCCGAGCCGCACGCCGTCGGGGGCGGTAGCGCCGACCATCAGGTTCGCCGTCCCCAGGAAGGTGGCCACGAACTCGGTCTGCGGCCTCAGGTACAGCTCCCAGGGAGGCCCCGATTCGAGCAGCCGCCCGAAGTTCATCACGCCGATCCGATCCGCCAGCTCGAACGCCTCCTCCTGATCGTGGGTCACGAAGATGGTCGAGATCTTCAGCTCGCGCTGGATGGCGCGGACGGTGCGGCGCAGCTCCGTCCGGATGCGGGCGTCGAGGGCGCCGAACGGCTCGTCGAGCAGCAGCACCTCGGGACTGTGCGCCAGGGCCCGGGCCAGCCCGACGCGCTGCTGCTGGCCGCCGGAGAGCTGCTGCGGGAAGCGGCGTCCCAGCCCGGCGAGACCGACCAGCTCCAGGAGCTCGTCGCGGCGCCGCCGGCGCTCGGCGCGCGGCACCTTCCTGACGCGCAGGGGGAACTCGATGTTCTCTCCCACCGACATGTGGCGGAACAGGGCGTAGCTCTGGAACACGAACCCGATGCCCCGCCGTCGTGGCGGGAGCCGCGTGACGTCCCGGCCGTGCAGCAGGACGTGCCCGCCGTCGATGTCGGTCAGGCCGGCGATGAGCCGGAGCACCGTGCTCTTGCCGCTGCCGCTCGGGCCGAGCAGGACGAAGAACTCCCCGTCGCCGACTTCGAGCGACACGTTGTTGACGACGGGGTGGTCGTCGTACTGCTTGATCAGGCGTTCGAGCTGGATCGACATCGCTCCAAGCTCCGAGATTCCGGTGACATAACGGTGACAGAGCGCCCGAGGGGCCGCCTCCGGTGCCCTGTTACGCTTCCGGCGCGGCGGATCGGTTCCGGGCTCACCTCCCGGTGCCCGAGGCCGGGTCCGCCTCCCACCGGGGCGCGAACTCCCCTCAAGATACCTGCCTGAGGTGACGAGGTCAGTCGAGGGAAGGTGACGGACCCGGGTCCGGCCGCTCCCTGAAGAACACCCAGAGAGCCGCCGGCAGGGCGGTCAGGCTCGCCAGCATCGACAGGACGAAGGCGCTGGCCGAGATGATGCCGAACTGCCGCATCGGAGGGAGGCCCGACAGCGCCAGGGCCAGGAACCCTCCGGCGTTGATGAGCGTCGCGAACAGGATGGCGCGCCCGGCGACCAGCAGGGCGTGCCGCAGCGCCTGCTCGGTCGTGGCGCCGTCGCGCTTCTCCTGGAAATGGTAGAAGAAATGGATCTGATCGTTCTCCGAGGCGCCCAGGACTGTCGACGCGATCAGGATGGTGGCGACGTTGAGCGGGATCGAGCACAGGCGCATCACCACGAACATCGCCAGGATGGCGAAGACGGACGGAATCATCGCCATGAGGCGGGCGGCGCCGCTCCTGAAGACCAGCAGGAACGCCAGGAAGATGATCGCCGCCGTCAGAAAAAAGCTCTCGGTCAGCGTCGGCACGAGGTAGCGGGCGATCTTCGCCTGCAGCAGTCCCTGCCCGACGAGGCTCATCTTGCAGCCCGCGAGCGCCGGCCGGCTCGCGGCGGCGCCGTCCCAGCGCTCCCGGACAAACGCCCGCAGCTCCTCGACGTCCCGGAACGCCGTCCCCTTGTGGATGATCGACAGGCGCGCGCTCGACAGGGTGGCGACGTCGATGTAGTCCCGCAGCGCCGGCTCCTGCAGGAGCAGCCGCTCCAGCTGCGCCGCGAGAGAGGGCCAGGCGGCCGGATCGTCGCTCAGGCGATCGCCACCGCCGCCGACGTAGCTCATCCAGCGCAGCATCGTGGTCGGACCCGTGACCGAGCCGATGCGCGGATCGCTCTCCAATGCGCGCGCGAAGGTCTCGAGCCCCTGCAGGATCTCCGGGTCGAGCACCCGGCCCTCGGGCGCCGTCACCCAGGCCTGCACGACCGACAGCCCCGAGATCGCCTGCTCGAATCGCCGCGTGTCCTCGTAGATCGGGAGTTTCCTGTCGATGTAGTCGAGGGCGTCCGTCTCCAGGGCCATCGGGCTGATCAGCCCCGGCACGCCCGTCAGCGCCGCCACCCCGGCCAGCATGACGAGCAGGGTGGACGGCAGCAGCACCCAGCGCCAGCGATAGGACCAGCGCGGCAGGCCGTCGATGACGCGCAGCAGCCGCCGCCCGGCGGTCGTCCGTCGCGCCAGGACCGGCGTGGCGAGCAGGCGCTGCAGGGCGGGGAAGAGCGTGAACACGACCACCCAGGTGAGGACGAGCCCCCCCGCGACCCACAGCCCCATCTCGCGGATCGGCCGGATGCTCGAGACCGCCAGGGCCGCGAAGCCGATGGCCGCCGCCATGATCGACGCCGTCGTGGCGACGAACTTGTTGGCCAGCGCGAAGATCTGGTGATCCGCGATCGAAGAGCCCGCCGGCATCTCCACGAAGCGGGACTGGATGTAGACGAGGGCCGCCGTGCAGGTCACCAGGATCGTCAGCGGCACGAGGGAGGAGACGATGGTGAAGGCGAAGCCGACCGCCTTGCCGAACCCGACCGTGAGGGCGACCGAGGCGGCGAGGGTCAGGAGGAAGGCCAGGAGGGTGCGCGGGGATCGGAAGAGCGCCAGCGTGACCGCCACGACGAACAGGCCGAACAGGGGGAAGAAGCGGCTGCTCGCACGGCCCGTCTCGGCTTCGAGGTAGGCGTCGACGTAGGGGCCGCCGATGCGGCGGATGGCGGTGAGCGGCGGCAGGTCCTTCTCGAACGGGCGCAGCGCTGCGTCGATCGCCTGCAGGGCCGCGTCACGCTCCTCAGGGCCGTGCACCTCCAGATCGATAGGGATCCCGAGGAAGCCCTCGCCCGCGAGCCCCTGCTTGCGGAAGAGATCGGTGCCGGTCGCGAAGCGGCGGAACTCCTCCGGCTCAGCCGGCGCGCCCCCGGGGCGGGCGTGGACGCGATCGAAGATGCTCAGGAGGGAGATCGGACGGACGGCGGGCACCTCGCCGAGGCGGCTCTCGATCTCCGCCACCCGGCGCAGCACCTCCGGCGCGAAGATGTCCCGGGCCTCCGCCAGCAGGACGACCTGCTCCCCCTCCGGGAACAGCCGCTGGAACTCCTGGTTGTCGCGGAAATCAGGATCGGTCTGGACGATCAGCCGGTCGATCGAGCTGTCGCTCTCGATGCGCGCGGCGAAGAGCGTCGCGAGCGGCACCAGCACCGCGTACGCCGCGGCGATCAGGACGCGGCGCGCCACGATGAAGCGGAACAGGGCCGAAAGCGCTCTGGACTCGGTGCCGTTCATGGGTCGCACAGCGTACAGCAGGTGGGCGGCCGGCGCTTGAGGTAGGATCGCGCCATGATCGTCGCCGTCCTCGCTGCTCTCGCGGCCGCGTCGGGATTCGCCCAGACCGCAGCACCTCCGGCTGCCTCCGCGTCGCCTCCGGCGGCATCCGCGGCCGCTCCGGCTGCCCCCGCTCCGGCTCCATCCGCCGCGCCCGGGCGGATGCTGGTCGCTTGCGCTCCGGGCTATCCGGGCACGACCGCCCAGGCCCAGCCGACCATGGATCGGTTCGCCGCGGCGGCGGAAAAGGAAGCCGGGTGGAAACAGGGAAATCTGGGGGCGATCTACCACGAGACGCTCGAAGGGGGCGTGGAGCGCCTGGCCGCGCCCGACGCCGTCCTCGCCCTCGTCACCCTGCCGTTCTATCTGGAGACCGCGGATCGGCTCGGCCTCAAGCCGCGGCTGCAGGTCGTCCAGGAATCCGGCGCGATGCAGATCTGGTGTCTGGTGGCGAAGAAGGGGTCCGTCACGGCGCCGGCCGCGCTCGACGGCTGGGAGCTGACGGGCGGCGTCGGCTTCTCCAAGAACTTCGTGCGCGGCCTGGTCGTGGGGGAGTGGGGCGCGCTTCCGGAGACGGCCCGGATCACGTTCGCGACCGCGCCGCTGACCGCCTTGCGCCGCGCCGCGTCCGGTGAGAAGACTGCGGTCATCCTGGAGGGGTCGGCGGCGACGGCGCTCAACGGACTGCCGTTCGGCACCAACCTCGAGATCGTGGCGCGCTCGAAGCCTCTGCCGGGGAGCCTGCTCTGCACCGTGGGCAGCCGGCTCCCGGCCAAGGAGGCCGATAAGATGATCAAGGCCCTGTCGGGCCTGCACCGGACGCCGGCTGGTGCTGCGGAGCTGAAAGCGATCCAGGTGACGCGGTTCGAGCCGATCGACCGCGACCTTCTCGAGAATGCGC
>Ga0075418_10002997_pt1 | contig 19282 bp, 18 predicted proteins | sample SoiMetdeltSBSDD2_FD_81776 | JGI IMG/M metagenome (GOLD analysis project Ga0075418, IMG submission 81776) | Bulk soil microbial communities from a Populus tree surrounding site in Tennessee, USA - Soil MetaG P. deltoides SBSDD2 | ecosystem: Environmental > Terrestrial > Soil > Tree plantation...
CGCCGACCCCGATCGCGCCGATCATCTGACCGTCGACCACGATCGGAATGCCGCCGGAATTGGTGAACAAGTCAAAGTACATCGTGCTCCGGGGTAACCCGGAGGGATCGTTGCGCAGTTGCGCCGCGCGGATCGACGTCGGCTGCCGGGTGCGCAGCGAGGTTTGCGCCTTCAGCAGCGCGGTGCGGATGTTATTGAACACCTGGCCGTCCATCCGTTCCATGTGAATGAACTCGCCAGCGGTGTTGATGATGTAGAGAGACATGCTGCCGCCTCTGGCGGCGGCCCAGTCGCGGCAGACGCGCGCGATCTTCCTGGCGGCGGCCAGCGAAAGTTGATTCGCGTCAAAGACGCTGGCCGCGGCCTTCGGGTTGATGACGAACTCGGCCGGCAGTGACGGCTTGGGAGGAGCGGCGGGCGTAAACCGCGGGACGGGTGCGTTGCCGCGAGCGGGATTCTGCCGCGGCGGCAGATCCTCGACGAGCGGCGGTACCGATGTTCCGATCACCTGCACCAGCGCCTTGTGCGCACAAATCTCGTCGCTCCAGACGGGCACGCGCGGCGCGGATCCTCCAACCCCGACAGCGCCGATCATCTGGTTGTTGACGATGATGGGCAGGCCGCCGGAATTCGTGAAGAGCCCCAGCTGGATCTGCTGCAATTCCTGGTTCGGATCCTGGATCACCCGGTTCATCCGGGTCTTGCTCGGTTCGCGGCCGAGGAGCGCCGTGCGCGCCTTCATGTCCGCCGTCACGATGTTCAGATAGCCCTGCCCGTCCATGCGGTCCATGTAGACATGGTTGCCGTCGTTATCGAGCACCATGATGCTGATCGCGACCCCTTCTGCCGCGGCCAGGCGCTCGCAGGTCTCGGCAATGCGTTCGGCGGTGGCGAGATTGATGGTCGTGAAATCGTGGATCTGCTCGGCCGCCTTGCCACTGACGACGAACTGCGCCGGCACGTTCTGCGCCAGCGCAGTTCCGAGCGCGAACGCGAACGCGATCGCACCCGAGGTGATGAATCGCAGCTTCATACCAACCTCCCTGACAGACAACACCGACCGGATGAAGACGTGGCATTGTGGTCCCGTGCCGGTCGAAGGTCAATCACCGCCGGATGTATCATCGCGGCGAGACTTTGAAGCTCCATAACAAACTCCTGATCGCCCTGATCGCCGGCATCGCGCTCGGCGCGCTGCTGCATCCGTACGCCGCGACGCCCTGGCTGGTGACGCTGAGCACCCACGTGTTGCGCCCGATCGGCCAGATTTTTCTCCGCTCGATTTTCATGATCGTGGTGCCGATGGTGTTCTCGGCGCTCGTGATCGGCGTCTATGAGCTCGGGCGGGGGCACGACCTTCAGGGCGTCGCCGGCCGCACGCTGGCGTTCACGCTGATCCTCAGCGCCGCGTCGGTGCTCGTGGGAGTGATGCTGGTCAACGCGCTGCGCCCTGGCGATGGACTCGAGCTGGGTGGCGCCGCGCTGCCGGGCGCCGCTGGCGTCGAGGCGCTGCAGGCCAATATTGCGGCCGCGCGGCCGCTGAGCGACATCATCATCGAGCTTGTGCCGCGCAATCCGCTTGATTCCGCCGTTCGCGCACTCGACGGCGAGATGCTGCCGCTCATGGTGTTCGCCCTGATCTTCGGCGTCGCGCTCAGCACCATGGCGCCACGCGGCGACGACCTCGTGCTGATTCGCGTCCTGCAGCAAATCTTCGACGCGTGCATGCGCATCGTCCACTTCGCGATGCTGCTGGCGCCGCTGGCCGTGTTCGCGATCGTCTTCAACACGGCCTTCACGTTCGGCACCGCCGTGTTCGCGTCGCTCTTCTTCTACGTGGTCACGGTCGTGGCGGGCCTGCTGATCCAGCAGTTCGTCGTCTACGCGGCGGTGCTGTGGTCGGTCGCGCGGCGCTCGCCGATGGAGTTCTTCAGAAACTGCCGCGAGGTCTACCTCTACGCGTTCTCGACCGCCTCGTCGAATGCGACGCTGCCGCTGTCGCTCGACGTCGCCGAGCGCAAGCTCGGGTTGCCGCCGGACGTCTCACGGTTCGTGCTCACCGTCGGGTCGACCGCCAACCAGAACGGCACGGCGTTGTTCGAGGGTGTGACAGTCCTGTTCCTGGCGCAGGTCTACGGCCTCGACCTGACTGTCGGGCAGCAGGTGCGCGTGATGCTGATGTCGATCCTTGCGGGGATCGGCACCGCCGGCGTCCCCGGCGGCTCGCTGCCGATGGTGATGATCGTCGCGCAGTCGGTGGGCATCCCCGCGGAAGGTATGGGGCTGATCCTCGGCGTCGATCGTTTCCTCGACATGTGCCGCACGGCGGTCAACGTCAGCGGCGATCTCGTGATTGCCGCGCTCGTCAGTGGTCGTGAAACCCGCGTGGTAAAATGACGAGTCCTGCTGCCCACAGACTATCCAGCATGCGGAAGTGGCGGAATTGGCAGACGCGCTAGCCTCAGGAGCTAGTGGCCGCAAGGCCATCGGGGTTCGAGTCCCCGCTTCCGCAAATCAATCCCTCCTCCACCCCCGTTCGCGGCCGCTCAGTTCGGGCCCGGCCATATGGCGTTCAGCCTTGGGCAGCCCGCCTGGCTGGGCGGTTCGCGGCTACGGCCGAGCCGGCTTGGCCCTTCCCCAAAACGGTTCACCTCGACAGACCCCGCCGGTGTACGATTTGAATGAAATTTTCGGCGGACAGGGGCACGGGACGCCCATTTCGAAAGAGACGCTCATGGCTACGATGACCGGCACGATCAAGCGGATGATCAACGACAAGGGGTTCGGATTTATTGCGGCGGGGGATGGTACCGAATACTTCTTCCACCAGTCGGCCTGCACGTCGACGCGGTTTGACGACATGCGGGAGGGCCAGACGGTGAGCTTTACCGTCGGACAGGGACCGAAGGGACCGCGCGCCGAGAACGTCCAGCCGGCGTAGCCGGCCCGCCTCCGCGTTCCGCTTCGGCGCGGCAGGCTGACCGTAATCGCTTCACCAGGGCAGTGAGATCCGCCGGCAGCGGCGCCTCGAACGTGAGGGGCCGCCCGTCGACGGGATGCTGGAACGACAGGCGATGCGCGTGCAGCGCCTGCCGTGAACACTCGATCGATCGCAGCGCGTCGGGTCCATAGACGTAGCGCTGCTCCCCTACCAGCGTGTGCCCCCGCAGCTTCGCCTGCAACCGAATCTGGTTGCGCTTGCCTGTCACGAGCCGCACCTCGATGAGCGACGCGCCCTCGAGCGTCTCCAGGACGCGGTAGCGGCTGATCGCCTCCTTCGCTGCAGGGTCGCCCGCGCGCGTGCGCTTCTGAATGAGCGCCTTCGAGTCCCATACGAGGTGATCGCGCCAGGTCCCTTCGCGCGGCTCGGGATGCCCGTACACCACCGCGAGGTAGACGCGCTCCGGCTCACGGCGCCTGAATTGATCCTTCAACGCCTGCTGCGCACGGACCGTCCGCGCAAAGACGACCAGCCCTGACGTGTCGCGATCGATCCGGTGGACGACGAGCGGCTTGCGCTTGCCGCGCGGCCGCAGGTGCGCCTCGAGATCGTCATAGGCGGATCCGGCGTCCGGCTGGCGCGGCAGCGGCACCGACAACAGGCCCGGCGGCTTGTTCACCACCATCAACGCATCGTCTTCGTACAGAATCTCGACGTTGCCGGCCTCGACCGATGCCCGCGGACGCCGCTTCGCGCTGCCAGGCCGATCCATCCAGACACGGACGACGTTTCCGGCGCGCAACATCGTACCGGCGTCGCGTCGCGATGCTTCCTGCTCGTTGACGAAGACCTTGCCTTTATCGAGCGCCTCGATCACGCGGCCGCGCGAGCCAAGGCGCTGAGGCGATGCAAGAAACTTATCGAGGCGGATGCCGGCATCCCCCGCGTTCACCACCCACGACGCGCCGGCAGTGGCGTCTGGCCGCATCACGGATGAATTGTAACGGGTGGCACTCTTCCTGCTCTTGATCGCGTGATCACGTGTTCAGGACCCGGACCCCAGCAATGAGCTGGTGTCGCATCTGAGGAGAGTTCAATGGCTGCCAAATCGTTACAGGAACTGTTCGTCGAAGAACTCCGCGACGCGTATGACGGCGAGAATCGTCTCACGAAGGCACTACCGAAGATGGCGAAAGCCGCGGAGCACCCGGAACTCCGGACCGCGTTTACTGATCACCTGAGAGAGACGCAACAGCAGATCGCGCGGCTCGAGCAGGTCTTTCGCATCGTCGGCGAGAAGCCGCGCGGCAAGAAATGTGACGGCATCATTGGCATCGTCGAGGAAGGCAAGTCGGCGATGGAAGAGCTCGACGGCGCCGTCCTCGACGCAGCGCTGATCGCCGGCGCGCAGCGCGTGGAACACTACGAGATTGCCGCCTACGGCACGCTCGCGTATTTCGCCGGCCTGCTTGGAAACGATCGGGCGAAGGAACTGCTCGGCGAGACGCTGGAAGAAGAAAAGGCTGCCGATCGGAAGCTCAACGACATCGCCAAGTCCAGGGTGAATCGCGACGCACTCATGTCAGCGGGAGCAGAAGAAGAAGGCAACAGCGGACGCCGCAGCGGCGCAGCGCGGACGGCGAAGCGCGCGCGCAAACGAGCGGCGTAGTATTGTCGCCCCGGCGCCGCGCAGGACGCGCCCGTCTCGCAGACTCACCCACGAGATCTGGATGGCAAGACGTCAAGAATAGCGGCCGCCACGCGCCGGGGTCGGCGCCGGGGATTACGCAGCCTCGTCTGAATTCACGTCTCTGCGGCCGGCGGTTGTAGCGTCCGACGACACGCTCTGCTGCAGCTCCCGCTCTGCTTCCAGCCAGTCTTCCAGGTCATGACCGTCCTCGCGTCCGCGCGCCTCGTACCGTTCGTAGGCCCTTTGCGCGACGCGATCCGCGTCAGGACGCGATTCGATCGCGTCCGGCTGCGTCTGCGCGCGCTGCCGGCGCGCCCGGGCAGACGACATGTCGGCGGGTCTGGGCGACGTCTTCATCAACGGCCTCCTTGTGGTGACCCGCGAGCGCCTGCAGGGCTTGTTCCAATCCGGACCTCCGGCGGCGCAAGATGATCGACCGGTAATCGTTTATCTGGGTGAGGGATCCGAGGGACGACGACGAGCGAGCCGCGCGGTGGGACGCCGCGCGGCTTACTCTTCGAGCTGCCAGTCGGCGAGCGGCTGTGGCCCCGGGACGATGTCGGCGATGTCCGGGTCGACGCCGTCAGGGCGCGGGGCTTCGGTCGCCTTCCGCTGCTTGACATCCTGGCGGCGCGCCGCCTTCTGCTGGCGCCGTTCGTTCAGGTTCTTTTCGCGCTCGCGCTTTGCCGCTGTCGGTCGTGCATTGCGGGCCATAGGCTTGCTCCTTCAAGGCACAAGGCTCAAGGCACAAGGCACAAGTCACAACCAATTTGGAGCTTGTTTGTGACTTGTGCCTTGAGCCTTGTGACTTGTGCCTTTCTAATCTTACCAGCGCGGGTCGGAACGTCGTCCGGGCCGGCCGCCGCCGCTGCGGTTGCCGCCGCGGCCGCCGCCGCCACCCCCGCCAAATCCGCCGCCGCCGCCCGGCCGCGCCGCCTGCGGCCGCGCTTCGTTCACCGTGAGCGCGCGTCCACCGAGCTGGTGACCGTTGAACTGCGTAATCGCCTTCTGCGCGTCGTCGTCGCTCGCCATCTCGACGAAGGCGAATCCGCGCGCGCGTCCGGTGACGCGATCGCGCATGACGGTGACGGTCTCCACCTGGCCGGCCTGCCCGAACAGCGTCTCGAGGTCCTGCTCCATTGTTTCGTACGGAAGATTGCCCACGAAGAGTTTGCGGCTCATGTGCGTCTCCTGAGGACGCCTTGGCTTGGCTCGTGAGCGCAAGATGCGAGTCGACCTGGCTCGAATCCGATACGCGCAGTAGGCGGGCTCAGCTTCCGGCGGCAGGCTCAGGATACCATCTTCCGGTGGCTGACAATCCGCTGAGATCGGTGGCCGACATGCCGCTCGAGCCCAAGGCACGCGACATTTCGCTTGCCGCCGTTGAGGATGCCGCGCGGACGATTTACAATCCCGTCGTACGGACCCCGCTGGTCCGCCTCGACCTGCCTCGCACTTCCGGCGATGCCCCGCCGGCGGAAGTTTTTCTCAAACTCGAGACGCTGCAGCCGGTTGGATCGTTCAAGATCCGCGGAGCATGGAACGTAATTCGGCAGACGCCGCGTTCGGCCCTCGCGGACGGCGTGTGGACGGTGAGCGCCGGCAACGCCGCGCAGGGCGTCGCGCTCGCCGCGCGCACGGCAGGCGTGCCGTGCTCGGTGATGGTGATGGACACCGCGCCTGCCATCAAAGTGCATGCGATCGAACAGCTCGGGGCGACGATTGTCCGCGCCACCTACGATGAATGCTGGCGCACCGTCGAGCAGCACGGTTCCGATCGGATGCGCGGGCTGTTCCTGCATCCCTTCGACGATGATCGATTCATCGCCGGCAACGGAACGATGGGACTCGAGATCCTCGAAGACCTTCCCGACGTCGACGTGGTCGTGGGGGCGCTCGGGGGCGGTGGACTGATGGCGGGCGTGGCGACCGCGATCCGCGCCAGGCGGCCCGCGGTGCAGCTGTTTGCAGCCGAGCCGGAAACTGCAGCGCCGTTCGACACCTCGCTGAAAAACGGCCGGGCGAGCGCGTTCGAGGGCTGGCAGAAATCATTCGTCGACGGCGCCGGCGGCCGCTCCGTACTGCCGACGATGTGGCCACTGCTGTCGAGGCTGCTGGCGGGTTCGATTGTCGTGACACTGGACGAGGTCAGGGCGGCGATCACGCTCGTGGCGGATCGCTGCCACGTGATTGCCGAAGGCGCAGCGGGCTGCGCCGTCGCCGCTGCGCTTTCGGGGCGGGTTCGTGGAAAGATTGTGGCCATCGTATCGGGCGGCAACATCGATCTGCAGACATTTGCATCGGTCGTAGGCGCCTGCATCAAGGAGCACTGACGGCGTGGCGGACCTTCCTGATCGCATTCTCCGGCTCGACGAGCTGGCGCACGACCTCTGGTGGAGCTGGACGCCTGTCGCCCGCCGCGTGTTCCGCGGCCTCGACTACCCGCTCTGGCGGCTGACCGCCCACAACCCCGTGCGGATGTTGAGGCTCGCAACCCCCGACATCCTGACGCGCGCGTTGAACGATCCCCACTGGCTCGCGGACTACGACGAGGCTATCAGGCGGCTCGACGCGGCGCGTGCGGCGCACAACACCTGGTACGAACGCGAGTTCGGCGGACTGGGGGGCAAATCGATCGCCTACTTCTCGGCCGAGTTCGCGCTGCACCAGTCGCTGCCGATTTACGCGGGGGGTCTCGGAGTGCTTGCCGGCGACCACTGCAAGGAGGCAAGCGACCTTGGCGTACCGCTCGTGGGCGTCGGGTTCATGTACCCGCAGGGCTACTTCCACCAGAGCGTATCGGCTGACGGCTGGCAGGAAGAAATCTACGAGAAGTTGCACTGGCCGGACACAGCCATCGAACCGGCGATGACGCCTGAAGGCAAGCCCTGCGTGACAGCGGTGCCGCTCGGCAATCGCACAGTGCTGGTGGCGGTATGGCGCGTCCAGATCGGCCGGGTGAATCTGTTCCTGCTCGACACCGGCCTCGAGGAAAACGCTCCGTGGGATCGCGACCTGTCAGCGCGCCTGTACGGCGGCGACCGCGAAACGCGCGTCCAGCAGGAAATCGTGCTCGGCATCGGCGGGGTTCGCGCGCTCAAGGCGCTCGGCATCGAACCAGCCGTGTTTCATCTGAACGAGGGACACGCGGCGTTTGCCGTGCTGCAGCGTATTCGCGACCTGTGCGAGCGCGGCTCCAGCTTCGAGGCCGCGCTCGACGAAGTGCGCCGGACGACGGTGTTCACGACCCATACGCCGGTGGCCGCTGGCCACGATGCCTTTCCGTTCCAGCTGGTGGAGACGCACCTCTCCGGCGCCTGGGGCGACCTCGGCGACTATCGCGAGAAGTTCTTCGGACTCGCCCACTACGACAGCGGCGGCGGTCCCCTCTTCAATATGACGGCGCTGGCGATGCGCACGGCCGGCGCGGTCAACGGCGTCAGCCAGATGCACGGCCACGTCACCCGTCAGATGTGGCAATCGATCTGGCCCGACACGCCGGCCGACCGCCTTCCGGTCAAGGCGCTCACCAACGGCGTCCACGTACCGACCTGGATGTCGGCGGAGCTCGCCGCCGTCCTCGAGCGGCACCTCGGATCGGACTGGATGGAGCGTCACGACGACCCGGCGTTCTGCGACGGGGTGCTGGGGATTCCTGACGAGGAGCTGTGGGCGGCGCGGCGATCGCTGCGAGAGTTCCTCTACAATTTCATCCGCGAGCGGGCACGCCAGCGCTGGACGACCGAGGGGATTGCCGCGGCGCGGATCGTCGCGGCCGGCACGATGTTCGACCACAACACCCTGACGATCGGCTTCGCGCGGCGTTTCACCGGCTACAAGCGGCCGGAGCTGATTTTCACCGACGCCGATCGCCTCGCCGCCATTCTCAACAAGCCGGGCCGGGCGGTGCAGTTCGTGTTCGCAGGCAAGGCACATCCGGCCGACGACGTCGGCAAGAATCATCTCCAGCGGATCTACCGCCGTGCGCTCGATCCGAAATTCGGGGGGCGCATCGCTTTTGTCGAGGACTACGACCTGCACGTCGCCCATTTCCTCGTGCAGGGGTGCGACGTCTGGATGAACAACCCGCGCAAACCGCTCGAGGCCAGCGGCACCAGCGGCATGAAGGCCGCGATCAACGGCGCGCCGCACCTGTCGATCGGCGACGGCTGGTGGGCCGAGGGCTACACCGGCGACAACGGCTGGCTGATCGACGCACAGGCCGATCCGAACGATCACGGCGCGCAGGACTGGGCCGACGTCCAGGCGATCTATGCCCTGATCGAGCAGCAGCTGGTGCCCGCGTTCTACGATCGCGATGACCAGGGGATCCCGCGCCGCTGGCTCCAGGTGGTCAAGCAGTCGATCCGCACCGTGCTGCCGCGTTTCAGCACGCGGCGCATGGTCAAGCAGTACGTGCGGGAGATGTACGTGCCCGCGCTCCAGCAGCCGGTCGCAAAATAAACCACGACGACGCGAAGATGACGAAGGTCACGAAACGCCTACAAAAGGTGCTTCGTGCTCTTCGAGAGATCTTCGAGCCCTTCGTGGTTTAAGATCGCGTCAATGGCACGTAAGTCCGCTCTCGCCAAGACGAAGTGTGCGCTCTGCGGCGCCAAGGAGGTGTCCGAGCCGCGCGGCGAGGAGCGGTACTGCCGCGACTGCTGGGAGAAGAAGATCGCGGTCGAGGAGATCGTCGCGCGTGAGTTCGCGCTGAAGCGCTACATCCGCGCGCACAGCGCCGAGAAGTACCTCGTCTATCACTCCACCATCAAGCGTCCCTGCGGCCAGATCATCGTCGTCGACGACGGCTACGACCTGTTCCTGACGATGGTGCTCTATCCGAACTTCGGGTGGGACGAGGAGGCGTATCACCTCGAAGGCGATCCCGAAGGGCGCACGTTCGGGGAGATCCTGGTCGACGTTGTCGCCACTGAGGTGATCGAACCGTGGGGCGGCGGCAAGTGGCATCTCGAGATCTTCAAGGCCGCCAATCCGGAGCCCGAGGACTGGAACGGAGAGATGTAATCTATAATCGCCGTTGACGGGACATTTCCTCGCCCCGTCTGGAGGACTCCTTCAATGAAACTTCAGAAGCTATTGCTGGCGGCGCTCGCCGGCGTCGCGATGCTCGTGTCGAGCGCGGCCGCCCAGGCCCCGAAGCCCGCCGCAGCCGCTCCGGCGGCACAGGCGCCCGCCGCCAAGCCGCGCCTCGCGGCGCCGGTACGCGGCGTGGCGCAGCTTGGCTACACCAAGCCAGTCGTCAAACGCGGCACGATCGGCGGCAAGCCGTTCATCATTACGACGATTCAGGTGAAGAACATGGCGACCGGCGCGATCGCCGGCCTGAAGGTCGACGAGTTCTGGTACGACAAGGCGGGCAACCCGGTGACGGGCGACAACTATCGCCATCCGCGGCCGCTGCAGCCGGGCGAGGTGATCACCATCACTCTCGAGACGCCCAGCAACCCGGCGATGAACCGCAACCAGTACAACTTCTCGCACGCCAACGGCGAGATCAAGGCAACGCTGCAGCCGAAGCTGTAGACGCGGCGCTCAGGCGATCGGCCCAGTCGGCGGCGACGGGTATCCTCCAATCGTCGCCGCTGGCGGCTTTCCACATCGCGATTCCCCACAACACGACGCCCGCCATCCACGTCAGCGCAGCCGCGCCCGCGAAGAATCCGAACATCGACGGCAGGAATGAGAGCGAGATCGTGGCGACCGCGGCGAAAAGGACGATCAGCGCCGCTATCAGGCCGAAGACGACGATCGCCTGCGCCGCGTGAAAGCGGACGACACGATCGCGCTGCTCGAGCCACCAGAAGATCCCGCCGGTCACCCACCAGCCGCTGTAGGCCAGCGCGGCGGCAACGCGTGAGGACAGCCCGGTTGAGCTCATGATCCCGATCGGTGCAAGAACTTAACCACGACGCGCACGACGATCACGACCTCAGTAAGAACGTTCGTGGTCGTCGTGACCGTCGTGGTTGAAAGGTGTTATCGAGGCTCGGCGGTACGACCGCCGCCTGAATCACCTGAACCGCCCGAGGCACCGCCGCCTCCCGACGAGGAGCTGCCCGATGACGAGCTGCCGCCGCTCGACTGCGTGGCGCCCGAGGAGGTCATCGCCCCGCGTCCAGTCGACGACCCGCGATCGCTCGACGATCCGGTCGAACTGGCTCCGCTCTCGGATGTCGTCGCCGCCTCGCGCGGCCGTACGCGGGTGTAGCCGACGCCGTTGACCACGCGACCACCGCCATCCGGCGCGTCACCGTCATCATCGACGACCACACTCGGACCAGGATAGTAGTAGTAGGAACCAGGATAGGCGTAGCCGTACGGGGAGTAGTAGTCCCGGTAGTACATGTCATAGCCGGGATACGAATAGAAGTAGGGGTAGCCGAGGCCCCAGTAGCCTCCGAACGAGGCCGGCCCGAACGCCGGCGGATACGCGTCGACGCGGGCCGCCGCGCGGCGTTCCACCTGGAACTTCTGGGGGTACGACGCGGCAATCATGAGATCGATGACATTGCCCGGTACGCCGGCATCATCCAGCGCGATGAGATCGCGCGCGCTCAACGCGAACCGGGCGCCGGTTTCCGCCAGCGCCGCCTCGAGCACTGGCGCTGACACTTTGGCGTGTGCTTCCCTGACATCATCAACTGTGAACGTTGCTGCGCCGAGGTATGGCGCAATCGACGCCGGCTGGCGCGGGACATTGCCGCCCGCGCGGCGGTACTTCCGCAGCCGCAGGCTGGTGCTGCCGGCGATCTCGATCGCCTGCACGTCGAGCCAGCTGTTGTCGGCGGTCATGAGTGAGAGCGCGGTCACGGTGCGAACCGGCTGACTCGCGCACCTCAGCTCGGCGCGTCCAAACAGCTTCCGCCCATCGCGGGACCACTCGTGGCGCTGCGACCCGGTGCAGTCCGGCTCCGTGAGCGCGTGATCCGCGCCGTCGGCGACGATCGTCTGTTCGAGCACCGACTTGCCGTCCACCATCGTCGTCAGCGTGACCGCACCCGCGGTTGACGGGGCCACGCAGGACGTGGCGCCGCCATCGACCAGCTCCCAGCAGCCGGCAAACGGAGCCCAGCGCGCATCCAGCTGCTGCGCGCCAACGGCGGTGCTGATGCCAAGCAGAACGGCCAACGCCCAACACCCAACTCCCAACCGGAGTTTGGAAATTGGGGATTGGGGGTTGGGAGTTTGTGCCAGCGTCATGGTCATGCCTCAGAAGAGAATGTTAATCCCTGCGCCGGCGCGGAAGCCCGCAAGGTCGATCGGATCGAAGCCCTCGAAGTCGTTGCCGAGGGCCCCGGCCGCCCACAGATAGCGCCCGTCGAGGGTCAGGAACCACCGCCCGTGCAGCCTGACATCGACACCGCCGAACACCTGCGCGCTTGGCGTCCACCCAATGGCCCTGAATACGTCGGTGAATATGGCGCGCCGCGGGTCAAGCGCGTCGACGAAATCGCCGGTCTGCTCGAATCGATACCAGAGCATCCCGCCGCCAGCGCCGACGTAGGGCACAACCGCTCGCGGTATCCACGCGAATCGGCCAATCTCGCGGCCGCGCGGCACGATCGCGAACCGGACGTTGCCGGTCAGATTCAGCTCTGACAGCGAGGTGGTCTGCTCGATCGGCTGGCGGTTGTTGTCGACGAAATTGCGATATTCCGACGGCACGGATGCCCGATTCACTTCGACGCCAATGACGGCATCGGTGCGCGGCGTGAGCGCGATCCCGTAGTCCACCGCCAGCGCCGCCCGATTGAAGTTGCCCTCGTCAATGGTGAGTTCGCGTTCCACGAAGTCGAACAGGTCGCTGCCCGCCCGGGCAAACACCCACGACCCGCGGAGTGAGAGAGATCCATCTGGACGGCCGAAAAAGAAGTCGGGTTGGGCGGGCGCAGGCCGGGGCTGCTGCGCGTACGCGGTGCCCGCGACCGCGAGCAGGAGCGCCAGGATCATAATTGTTCGCATGACGCCTCCAGGCACGCTGCTGAGCTTCAAGGATCACGCCAGCGGACAACGCAGCATTATCGCACTCGAATGAGCACGTCACGGCCCGCGGTCTGGCCATTGTCCGCTCGGGAGTGTCCTTCCACGTGGAGCAGGTAGGTGCCGGGCTCGATGTCGCGCAGCGGAATCTGGATGCCATATCCGTATCCGCCAGTCTTGCCCTGCAGGTCCGCGGACGATCGCGTCTCGCGATGCTCGAACACGACCCGTCCCGTCTCGTCGCGGATCGTCGTCGACAGATCGATCATGTGCGTCGGCGCGTTGCGCAGGTTCTCGTAGAATTCGGCGAACAACGCCACGGTATCGCGCCGATCGAACTCCCGCAGTGTTGCCGGCGGGCCGGTCAACACCGCGCCGAGTGGATCCTTCGGCTTCACCGTCGGCCCCGCGCTCGCGAGCGCCGAGCTCAGCGCGAGGCCGCTCATCGACAGCCCCTGCGCGTAGAAGTCTGGCACGTCGAGGTCGTAGAGGATGCTGGCCGTCCGGCCCGACCCTTCTTCGGCAGCGGCCGCGCGCAGCTGATAGCGGCCGGGCGGAAGCATGATCTCCGACACCACGCGCAGGCCGCGCTCGCGCGTGGCCGCCAGCGTTTCGGGTCTGAGATCCAGCGACAGGACGTGGCGATCGCCGGGGCGAATCGTGCCTTTAGCGTCCACTGCCGTGAACACCAATTCCACGCGATCGCTGAAGACGTTATTGCGCTCCGCGAACTTGAACTCATTCACGCCCATCTCAAGCGCCAGGACGACGGACGCGTTCGGCGCGGTCCCCTTGAACGGCGCCGCAAACAACTTCAGCGGGATGCTTCCCATTGGGATCGGACTGCTGAGCGCGGCGCTGGCCGCGGGTCCCATCTTTCCGCCGTCGGCGGCGACGGCGGGCGGCGGCTGCGGCGCGCGGCCGCGCGGCGCCACGTAGCCGCGGCGCGCCCGCACCTGCAGGCCGGGGCGCGTGACCCGCACCTCGAGGCGGCGGAACCGGCCGTCCCGCCGATCGTTGGCCGGGTAGTAGCCGAGCACGTAGTAGCTGCTGTTCTCGCGCACCACGCGATCGAACGCGCCGGCAAAATCGTTGCGGTTGACGGCCGCGAACCCGCCCGTCTCGTTGGCGAGCACCTGCAGGCTCTGCTGCGAGGTGCGAAGCGAATCCTGAAGGCGCCCCGTCAAATTGAAGTCGGAGGGCGAAATATCGCTCGGCACGCTGCCGGAGACCTGAATCAGGTCGTCGAACGCCGTCAACCCTCGCGGATCGATCGCGAAGATCGACACGTTGGCGCGCGTCGCGGCGGCCGCGGCGTCTTTCGCGAGGTCGTTCACCAGCCCGGCGGAGGTGTTGGCGAAGACATCCAGGATGTCGTAGCTGATGCCTTCGCTGATCAGCAGCAGCGTCTTCCGCCGGCCGCGGATGCCTTCCATGAACTCCGCGAGCTTCCGGATCTGCGTCAGCGTCGTGCGCGCGTTGTAGGCGCGCTCCTGTTCGAACGGATCGCCCGGGATGCCCGAGAGGTTCGAGGGGTTGGCCGCCCCGGACCCCCGCGGCGCCGAGCGGAAGTCTGCCGGAGGCCGGTTGCCAAGCGCCTCGGCAATCGCCAGCGCTTCAGGCTGGAGGTTCCGCCCGGAGAAACGATCGATCGCGGCGAGCAGCAGGCGCCGGCTGTTCGTGAACTCCGTGCCGTCCTGCCCGCCGCTGGTGAAGACAACGGCGGCGAGGTCGTTGGTGCCGAAGTCCTCCTCGATGAAATTCCGCAGCGCCGTCTTGACCCGCGGCGTGGTCGTGAAGGTCGTGTGGAGATCGTCGAGGACAATCATGTAGATGCGTCCTTCGACGCCGGTATTCGTCCGCACGTCCGCCTCGATCGGAGCGTTGGCGAAAAGCGGGCGCTCGGCGCGCACGATCGGAATGTTGATGGTCGAGAACGCGGTGATCTTCTGCGGCCGGCCGTCCTCACGCACCTCGAAGTCGTTGATGGTGAGGTCGGTGACGGCGTTGCCCTGCGCGTCGGTCACAACCGCGTCCACTTCGACGTAGTTGACTTCGACGCGGAAGGTCGGCGGCGGGGGCTCTTGCGGAGCGGTCTGCGGCGGCGCCTGCTGGGCAGCCAGCGTCGCCGCACCGAGCAGGGCCAGGAGCACGGCAACTGGAATGCGCATGGATCCCATTATAGAAATCCTCCCTGTCAACCCCGCCGACTTTTGACGCCGGCCCGGCGTCAGAAATTACAGCCCGGGCCCGTATTGAAGGATACTGACGCCATGCCGCTCGATGTAGCCGGCATTCAGCGCACGCTTCGCGCCGAAGGTCTGGATGGCTGGCTGCTCTACGATTTTCACGGCTCGAACCCGATTGCGGCGACCGTGGCCGGTCTCAATGGCGGCGGCCATATGGCGACCCGCCGGTGGTACTACCTGATCCCGGCGTCCGGGGAGCCGTGCGGCGTGGTGCACGCCATCGAGCGCCATAACCTCGATGCCCTGCCCGGCCGAAAGACGGTGTACGCAGGGCGCGAGGAGCTCGAAGCGGCGCTGACGCGCTTGCTCGACGGCATGTCGACGGTGGCGATGGAGTATTCGCCCGACGGCGCGATTCCGTATCTGTCGCGGCTGGACGCGGGAACGGCCGAGGCGGTGCGCCGGCGGGGCGTCACCATCGTGTCGTCCGGCGATCTGGTGCAGCGATTCGAGGCGGCGTGGACCGCCGATCAGCTGACCTCGCATCGCGCGGCATCTGAGGCGTTGTATCGGATCAAGGACCGCGCGTTCGCGGCGGCGGCCCAGGCGCTGGGCGCGCGCGACCGCGTCACGGAGTACGAGCTGCAGCGGCAGATGGTGCACTGGTTCGAGGAAGAGGGGCTCGTCAGCGATTCGGCGCCCGTGGTGGCGATCGGTCCGAACGCCGGCGACCCACACTATCTGCCTGCGGCTACCGGCTCGAGGCCAATCGTGGCGGACGAGGTGCTGCTGCTCGACTTGTGGGGGAAGCAAACCCATCAGGGCGCGGTATTTGCTGACATCACCTGGGTTGCCTTCACTGGAGCGGTCGTGCCGGCGGAGCCAGCCCGGGCATTCGGGGCCATTGCCGAGGCGCGCGATACCGCGGCGGCGCTGGTCGCCGATGCCGCCGGCGCCGGGCGCGATCTGCGAGGATGGGAAGTGGACCGCGCTGCGCGGGCGGTGCTCGAACGGGCGGGCTACGGCAAACACATCCTGCACCGGACGGGGCACAGCCTGGGCGAAAGCGTGCATGGCAACGGCGTGCATCTCGACGACTACGAAACGCACGACGACCGTCGGCTGCTGCCGGGCACAGGGTTTACGATTGAACCGGGGCTGTATTTCGAGACATTCGGGGTGCGCACCGAGATCAATATGTATCGCGACGAACATGAGGCGCGCGTGACGGGACCACGCCAGAAAGAGATAATTACGCTGTAAGTGAGGATGCTAATGTCGAACCGCAAAACCACCTTCTTCTACGCCGTCCTGATCGCCATCGCTTCGCTTGCCGTGGGCATGGTGATCGCCTCGAGGCTCGGTATGTCGCCGACCTCCACCGCACAGACCCTGGCGCCGCCGATGAACAGCGCGCCGATTACCGGGACGGTGTCTGCCACCACGTTCCGCGACATCGCCAAGGCGGTATCGCCAGCCGTGGTCAACATCCGGACCGAGTCGCGTCAGCGCGCTCAGGATCTGTCGGACTTCTTCGGGGGCGGCGGCGGAGGAGGGAGCGACCTCTTCGAGCGCTTCTTCGGACAGCCAAACCCGAACCAGCGGCCGCCACAGCAGCAGCAGCGGCCACGCGAGCAGCTCGTCCAGGCGGCCGGCACCGGATTCATCATCGACAAGGCCGGCTACATCCTGACCAACAATCACGTCGTCGAAGGCGCCGCGAAGATCGTGGTATCGCTCTATGGCGAAGACGCCGACCAAGAGTACGAGGCTCGCGTGGTGGGACGGGACCCGCTCACCGACAGCGCGTTGATCGAGTTGACAGAGAAACCTGATCACACGCTCCCGGAGGTGAAGTTCGGCGATTCCGGTCAGATCTTCCCGGGCGACTGGGTGATGGCGATCGGGAACCCGTTTGGCCTGGCGAACACCGTCAGCGTCGGCATCATCAGCGCCATCGAGCGTCCGTTCCCTGTGTCCGAGGGCCGGTCGCAGCAGGTGCTGCAGACTGACGCCGCGATCAATCCCGGCAACTCGGGCGGTCCGCTGCTCAACCTCCGCGGCGAGGTGGTGGGCATCAACACGGCCATCATCAGCGGCTCGCAACAGCAGGGCAACGTCGGCATCGGCTTCGCCATCCCGATCAACGTCGTCCGGGAGCTGCTGCCGCAGCTGCGCGCCGGCAAGATCACCCGCGGACGGATTGGCGTCGGCATCGGCGCCGTGGCGCTCGATGCGGTCGACGAGTTCGGCCTGAAGGATCGCAATGGCGCGGTGGTGCTGAACGTGGCGCCGGGCGGCGCCGCGGCGAAGGCGGGCGTCGAACCGGGCGACGTGATCATTTCGTATAACGGCAAGCCGATCCGCAACCGCGACGAGCTCGTCGCCATGGTCACCGCGACCAAGCCGGGCACCACGGTGCCGATGCGCGTCGTGCGCGATCGGCAGGAGCGGACGATCAGCGTCACAGTCGAAGAGCTCGACCTCGAGGCGGAAACGACGGCTCAGCGGACCGAGAACCGCGACAATCCCAACGGGCCCGAAGAAACCACCAGCGGGTTCGGCCTGACGCTCGGCAACATTACCGCGGACGTTCGCCAGCGGCTGCGTCTTGATCGCGGCGCCGAGGGCGCGGTCGTCACCGACGTGGAGCCGGGCAGCCCGGCAGCGCGTTCCGGCCTCGCTCCGGGCGACGTCATCGTGCGCGTTGGCCGCGAGACGGTTGAAACGGCGGCCGAAGCGAGCCGCGAGCTCGGGCGGATTCCGTCGGGCGGCACGGCATTCCTGCGCGTGCTGCGGAGCGGACAGGAAACGTTTGTTGCGGTGACCAAAGAGTAGGCTTAGGGCGTAGGCCCCAGGCCTCAGCCCCCGGATACCTGAAGGTCTCCGGCTACCTGTGCATGGTGGTACCGGTGCACGGTAGCCGGAAGCCTTCAGGCTTCCGAGCGCTGAGGCCTTTTCTTTTTTTGTGATAGAACAAGGCCTTTCGCGGAGGGCCGACTGTGACGTTGATGCTCGAGCGCGAAGTCAAACTGCGGTTCGATAGTCCCGAGCAAGCCCGCGCGTTGATTCTGGCAGCGGGCGCCACTCCTCTCCGCTGCCGCCGCCTCCAGGAAGACGCGCTGCTCGATACGGAAGACGAGACGCTGCGTCGCCGACGATGCGTTCTGCGCATCCGCACGGAAGCGGGCAAAAGCCTCCTCACCTTCAAAGGTCCCGTGCAGCCGAGCCGCATGAAAGTGCGCGACGAGTTCGAAACCGTCGTCAGCGACGGCGAAGTGCTGCAGCGCGTGCTCGAGGAGCTCGGGCTCCACGTCTGGTTCCGCTACGAGAAGTACCGCGAGGAATACGCGGCCGAAGACGTGACGGTCGCGCTCGACGAGACGCCGGTTGGCACATACGTGGAGATCGAGGGAGGCGAACGGGCCATCCTGACGATGACCGCGGCGCTCGGCCGCACCGCCGCGGATTTCATTCTCGATTCGTATCGCGGCCTGTTCATCCAGCACCGCGAGAAGCACGGCATCGGCAACACCAACATGGTGTTCCAGGAGGAATGATGCCGGCGCTGGTTATGACCCAGTGATCCCGGCGCTGGTCCTCACCGCCGGTCTGGCGACCCGCCTCCGTCCCCTTTCTCATGTCCGTGCCAAAGCCGCCCTGCCTGTGGCCGGGCACCCGCTCATTACACGAATTCTTCGGTCTCTGCGCAGCGCCGGCGTCACCGACGCGGTGCTCAATCTCCATCATCTGCCCCAGACGTTGACGCGCATCGCGGGCGATGGATCCGATCTCGGTATTCGCGTCCGCTACTCGTGGGAGAACCCGGTGCTCGGCTCCGCCGGCGGCCCGCGCCAGGCACTGCCGCTGCTCGAGGCGTCGACCTTTCTGATTGTCAACGGCGATACGCTGACGGACGTGGACATCCCGGCGCTTGTCGCCGCGCACAGGCAGTCCGGCGCGCTCGTGACAATGGCGGCGGCGGCCAACGCGAAGCCGGAGAAGTACGGCGGCATCGTCGCATCGCCGGACGGGATCGTCACAGGATTTGCGAAGCGTGGATCGGCACAATCGTCGTACCTCTTCGTCGGCGTGCAAGTGGCCGAAGCCGAGGCGTTCGTCGGCCTCGCCGGCGGGACCCCGTACGAATCGGTCGGCGCCGTCTACCCGGCGCTGATGAGTCAGCGCCCCGGCGCGGTGCGCACGCATGTCTGCGCCGCAGAATTCCTCGATATCGGCACGCCCGACGATTACCTGCGCACATCGTTGCTCCTGTCGAGCCGCGAGGGCACCGGCGTTGCGCAGGGCGCGGGCACGCGGGTCCATCCCACTGCGCGCATCGAGGATTCCATCCTGTGGGACGATGTTCAGGTGGGCGCGGGATCGCTGTTGAAGCAGTGCATCGTCACCGACGGCGCCCACGTGCCGGACGACACCTCGTGGATCGGGGTGACGCTC
>Ga0075418_10002998_pt1 | contig 19280 bp, 16 predicted proteins | sample SoiMetdeltSBSDD2_FD_81776 | JGI IMG/M metagenome (GOLD analysis project Ga0075418, IMG submission 81776) | Bulk soil microbial communities from a Populus tree surrounding site in Tennessee, USA - Soil MetaG P. deltoides SBSDD2 | ecosystem: Environmental > Terrestrial > Soil > Tree plantation...
ATTGTCGCTGTCTCCATCGTCCTCGTCTTCATCGCGGTGTGCTCCGCCGCGCTGATACGAGCAACCCGTGACGGCGAGAGGGCTCGCTCGTACAGAATCATCAACCCGGCGATCGTGCCGGCGACGATGGAGCAGGAAGGCGGCGGCCCAGGCAGCCCGTTCTTCCCCTCGTCTTCGGTGACGTCGGACGGCGGCGTCATCCCCGCCGGCTTCTTCCTGGCGAGCGCTTCATGCGGCCGGTGCCATCGCGACATTTACGAGCAGTGGAATTCGTCGATGCACCACTTCGCGTCGTTCAACAACCAGTGGTACCGCAAATCGATCGAGTACATGCAGGACGTGGTCGGCACGCGACCTTCGAAGTGGTGCGCAGGGTGTCACGACCACGCGCTGCTGTTCAGTGGACGTTTCGAACAGCCGGTGAAGGATCAGATTGAGACGCCGGAGGCGCAGGCGGGCCTGGGCTGCACCTCCTGCCACGCGATTACGAAGGTCCACGGCACGATGGGACAGGGCGGGTTCGAGATCGAATACTCGCCGCTGCACGATCTGGCCGCAAGTCCCAATCGGCTCATCCGCGCGGCCCATGACACGCTCCTCGACCTTGCGCCGCGGCCGCATCGTGATGCGTTTCTCAAGCCGTTCCACCGGGAGCAGGCGGCCGAATTCTGCTCGTCGTGCCACAAAGTCCACCTCGATCAGCCGGTCAACGCCTACCGGTGGCTCCGGGGCTTCAACGATTACGACAACTGGCAGGCATCGGGCGTGTCGGGCGAAGGTGCGCGCTCGTTTTACTATCCGGCGCAGCCGCAGATGTGCACCGGTTGCCATATGCCGCGCGTGCCGTCGAACGATCCCGCGGCAAAGGATGGGACTGTGCGTTCGCACCGCTTCGCCGCCGCCAATACGGCGGTGCCGTTCGTCAACCGTGATGCAGCACAGCTGGAAGCCGTCCACGATTTTCTGCAGGACGGTCAAGTCTCGCTCGACGTGTTCGGCATCGTCCGGACCAGCGTGCCCGTCGAGTCGGGCCTGTCAGCGGCGGGCGGTGACGTTCAGCAGGCCACGACGTTTGGCATCGGTGAAGAGTCGTTCGCATTTGGCGGCCTTCCGCCGGTGCTCGCGCCCGCTGCCGAGGTCCTCGGTCCGTTCGGCGCGGTTCCGGTAGCGGTGGCCCCAGGTGAGTCTGTACGTCTCGAAGTGGTCGTGCGCACAAGGAAGGTTGGCCATTTCTTTCCTGGCGGCACCGTTGATGCCTTCGACGTCTGGGTAGAGGTCGAGGCGCGCGACAACCTCGGGCGAACGCTGCTCCACAGCGGAGCCCTCGAGCCGTCTGGCGCCGTGGAGCCTGGCGCGCACCGCTACCGCAGTCTCCTGCTCGACGAGCATGGCAATCCGATCAACAAGCGCAACGCGTGGGCAGCGCGATCGGTGGCGTACGTGCGGCTGATTCCGCCCGGCGCAGCCGACACTGTTCATTACCGGCTCGACATCCCCGAGAACGTGGGAGACACGATCACGATTACCGCGCGGCTCAAGTACCGCAAATTCGCGTGGTGGCACACGCAGTGGGCATACGCAGGGGCGAGGGATCCGGCACAGCGCTCGTTTGATCTCGGGCCAGGGCATGATGACGGCGCGTGGTTGTTCACCGGCGACACCTCCCGCGTCTCAGGACAGCTGAAGGCGATTCCCGACCTGCCCATCACCGAGATGGCCGTCAGTCGCGCGACGTTGTCGGTTCAGACAGCAAATATGGCGTCGCGCGAGACGTATTCTCCCGCCGGGGGCAACATCCGCGAGCGATGGAACGACTACGGGATCGGTCTGATCCTTCAGGGCCACATCAGGGGTGCAGAAGCGGCGTTCCTGCGTGTGACGCAAATCGATCCCGGCTATGCCGATGGATGGGTGAACATCGCCAGGGCCAGGATCCAGGAGGGTAACCTCACTGGCGCCGAGGAGGTCCTTCGCAAGGCGCTCACTATTGATCCAGTGCTGGCCAAGACGCATTTCTTCCTGGGCACGACGCTGAGGGCGCTCGGCCGCTACGACGAGGCGCTGACGCATCTTCGCCAGGCTGCCAGTCGGTACCCGCGCGACCGCGTCGTACTTAATCAGATCGGGCGCGTGCTGTTCCTGAAGCGGGAGTTTGCGCAAGCGATCGACGAGTTTCGCCGGGTGCTCGCGATCGACCCAGAAGATCTGCAGGCTCATTACAATCTGATGCTGTCCTACCAGGGGCTCGGCGATCCGGCGGGCGCCGAGCGCGAGCGGATCCTCTACGAACGGTTCAAGGCCGACGAGGCGTCGCAGTCGATCACCGGCGACTTTCGGCGGCTGAACGCCGACGACAACAACGAGCGCCAGTCGATCCACGAACATCGAACGGTGTCGACGCGATGACGGCGCGCCCTTACGTGCGTCCGCAGGCAGCCGCGGTGGTCTGCGCGATCGCCGCGCCAATCGTGCTACTCGCCCAGGGCGGCCGGTCCGCTCCGGCGCCTTCGGCGCAGCTTCCGGCTCCAGCAGCCGTGACGTTCACGGATGTCACGGCATCGGCCGGCATTCGCTTCCGCCACAACAGCGGGGCCTTCGGTCGCAAGTATCTGCCCGAGACGATGGGGGCGGGGGCCGCGGTTCTCGACGTCGATGCCGACGGGTGGCAGGACGTGTTCTTCGTCAACGGCACCCGGTTCCCCGGGCGGCCGGAAGCCGCATCCTATCCGGCGCTCTATCGCAATAACGGCAATGGCACGTTCACCGACATTACGCGTGCGGCTGGATTGCTCGTCGAGATGTACGGTATGGGCGCGGCGGCCGCGGACTTCGACAACGACGGCCGCACCGACCTGTATGTAACGGCACTCGGCGCGAACCGGTTGTTCCGGAATGCGGGCGGTTCGCGGTTCGTCGATGTCACGGCGCGGGCAGGCGTTGGCGACGGGGGATTTTCGACGAGCGCCGCCTGGTTGGATTACAACCGCGACGGAGTGCTCGACCTGTTCGTCGCCAACTACGTCGAATGGTCGCCGCAAAAGGACCTGTTCTGCACGCTCGACGGCACGCTCAAGTCCTACTGCACGCCTGAGTCGTATCAGGGTCACACCTCTACGCTCTACAGGGGCAAGGGCGACGGCACGTTCGAAGACATGACCCGCGCCGCCGGCATCCACGATCCGAACGGTAAGGCGCTCGGTGTGGCGTTGATCGACTACGACAACGACGGATGGATGGATCTGTTCGTGGCGCACGACACGCAGCCGAACCGGCTCTATCGCAACCTGGGAAACGGCCGCTTCCGGGATGTCGGGCTGATGGCCGGCGTCGCCTTCAGCGAGGCGGGCGCCGCTCGCGCCGGCATGGGGGTCGATGCGGCCGATTACGACGACTCCGGCCGCCAGAGCCTGATCGTCGGCAATTTCTCCAATGAGATGATGGCGCTCTACGCCAACGAGGGAACCGGTCTCTTCATCGACGAGGCGCCTGCCAGCACGATCGGAAAGGCGTCGCTGCTGACGCTGACGTTCGGAGCGTTCTTCTTCGACTACGACCTCGATGGACGGGTGGACATCTTTGCCGCCAACGGCCACGTCGCCGACGACATCAGCCGCGTCCAGCCGAACGTGAAGTACGCGCAGCCGCCGCATCTGTTCAGGAATGCCGGCGGACGGCGGTTCGAGGACGTCGCTCGCCGGCTCGGCGCCGATTTCGGCCGGCCGATGGTCGCGCGCGGCGCCGCGTACGCCGACTACGACGCCGACGGCGATCTCGACGTGATCGTGACCACCAACAACGGGCCCGCGCGGCTGCTGCGCAACGACGGCGGCAACCGCAATCGATGGATTCGTGTTTCGGTCATCGGTACGCGATCGAACAGGAACGGCATCGGCACACGGGTGCAGGCGATTGTGGGAGACAAGCCGGGGCCCTGGGCGTACGTGAAGACCGGCTCGAGCTATTGCTCGCAGAGCGAGCTGCCCGTCACGCTGGGACTCCAGAGCGCGCAGCGGGTGTCGCTGCGTTTGACCTGGCCCGGTGGACAGGTGGAGACGATCGGCCCGCTCGACACAAATCGCGCGGTTACGGTGACCGAAGGCCGCGGGATGGCAGGGACGCGATGACCGGCTGCGCGCGCCGGTATGCGGCGACGATCGTGCTCGCGCTGATCGGCGTCGTGCCGGTCGCGTGTGGCCGATCCGAGCGGGCGCCGACAGCCGCGGACACACGCGAAGCCGCGTACCGCGCCAACAATCGCGGCGTCGGGCTTCTCGAGCAGTTCGCCCACGACCAGGCGATCACCGCGTTCCAGGAGGCACTTCGGATCGATCCGGCCGTCCGGCTCGCGCGAATCAACCTGGCGATCGCCCAGTTCTATGCCGGCCGGACAGAGGAGGCAGCCGTCAGCGCCCGGGAAGCGCAGCAGGATTACCCGGACGCGCCGGAGCCTTCGTACCTGCTCGGGCTGATCGCGCGCGCCGGCAATCAGCCTGACGAAGCGGTTCGCCAGTTCGAGCGGGTGCTCCGCGTCGATCCCGACGATCCCGGCGCGCGGATCAATCTGGCGATGGTCCTGCTCGACGAGCGCCGCTACAAGGAGTCGGCGACCCTCGCCGAGTCGGCGCTCGCAATCGAGCCGTACAACGCGACTGCGGCCTATACGGCTGCCATGGCCATCACACGGATGGGCGACGCGAACGCCGGCGCCAGGGCCTTGCAGCGATTCGAGCAGCTTCGCGCGGCGCCTTATGCCGTCACCTATTCACAGTCCTACCTGGAGCAGGGCCGCTACGCCGAGGCCGTGCCGTCCACCGGCGCCGAGGCGGACCTCGCCTCCACCGAGATGCCCGCTGTGACGTTTGCGGATGTCACGGCTACGATGCTCGGCCCCGACACGCCATCCCCAGGCGCGGCACCGGGCGCGGTCACGCTTGCCGATATCGACGGCGACGGCGACCTGGATGTGGTCGGGGGTGGCGCCACGCTCCGGCTGTTTCGAAACGACCGATCACGCTTCGTCGACATCAGTGCGGGCGGCCTGCCCTCGCCGGTTGCCGGGATTGTCGGGGTCGTTGCGGGCGATCTCAATAACGATCGCCGTTCTGATCTCCTTGTCCTGACGGCCGAGGCCGCGCAGCTGCTCGTGCAGAACGCGGATGGGCGATTCGTGTCCGCGCATCGGCGCGGCGGACCTCGAGGCTGGGCGCGGACGGCCGCTCTTGCCGACATCGATCACGACGGCGACCTCGATGCGCTGGTTGCCGGATCGGAGGCGGTCATGCTGCGAAACAACGGCAACGGGACGTTCACCGATGTGACCGCGGCGACCCGGATTGCCGTGGCCGGAGGCGGGGCCGTCGCCGTCGCCCCGACCGACTTTGACAACCGGCGCGACGTCGACTTCGTCATCCTGCCGCGGACCCCTCGTCCTATGGTGTTCCGCAACCTCCGGACCGGGGCGTTCGAGGACGCCGGTGCGCTGGGCGGCGCGCCCGACGCCACCGATTACGCGTCGCTTGCCGCCGGCGACGTGAACAAGGACGGCTTCACCGATCTTCTGCTCGGACGCGAGTCGGCGCCTGCGGTGTGGATGTTGAGCGACCGCGCCGGGCGCTACCGCGCGAGCGATGCACCAGGGGCAACGCGCGGCATGACCGCGGCACAGTTGGTGGACTACGACAACGACGGGCTGGTCGATCTCTTCGCCGTCGCCGACGGGCGGCCTCACGCGTTCCGGAACGTGGGGAGCGGCTGGCAGGAGCACGCCGCGGCCGTTACCGCCCTCCTGTCAGCCGCTCCCCCGCAATCGCCCGTTCGCGCAGTCGCGGCTGGCGACCTCGACCAGGATGGCGACACCGATCTCGTCTCCGTGCTACAGGGAGGCGCGCTTCGCATCTGGCGGAACGAAGGAGGCAGCGCCAATCGCGCGGTCCAGGTCGCGCTGACCGGCCGCGCATCCAACCGCGCGGGCATCGGCGCAAAAATCGAGCTACGCGCCGGCAGCCTCTATCAGCGCGTCGAGACATCCGCCGCCACGCCGCCGGTCACTCCAGCCGACGTCACCTTCGGGCTCGGATCGCGCGCCGGTGCGGACGCGATCCGCGTGCTGTGGCCGTCTGGAGTGCTGCAAAGCGAAATCCCCGCAGCGACAGCTGCGGCGCTGGCGAGAGTGGCGCTGACAGAGCTCAATCGCGCACCCTCGTCGTGCCCGTATCTCTTCACCTGGAACGGCGAGCAGTTCGAGTTCGTGACCGACTTTCTCGGCGGGGGCGAGATGGGGTATCTCGAAGCACCGCCGGCTCACCGTAATACTCCCGATCCGGACGAATACGTGCGCATTACCGACGCGCAGCTGCGGGAACGCAACGGCCGGTTCGAAATCCGGGTAACGAACGAGCTCGAGGAAGTGCTGTTCCTCGACCACCTGGCGCTCATTCCGGTGACGCATGCCGCCGACGCAGACGTCTTTCCCGACGAGGCGCTGCGGACCCGGCCGCCGTCCGCGAAGACCTACATGGTTCGGCAGGCACAGCCGCCGCGTGCCGCTGTTGACGAGCATGGGCACGATGTCGTCGCAGCCCTTTCCCGCCGCGATCGAACGTTGGTTGACGATTTCGCGCTGCTCGGCGTGCGCGGCTATGCCGGCGAGCACACCCTCACGCTGGATCTTGCCGGCGCTCCGCCGCGCGCCGCCGGCGAGCGCACCGTCCTCCTGTTGACCGGGTGGAGCGACTACGCGTTCTCGAGCGACAACGTCCGCGCCCACCAGGCAGGTTTGACCTTGATGCCGCCGGTGCTGCAGGTCGAGACATCTGCCGGCAGTTGGTTGACGGTCAACGCCGACGTAGGCATTCCGGTGGGTCGTCCTCAGACGCTCGTCCTCGACGTCACTCCGTACACGCCGCGCCGCGTCCGCATCCTGACGTCGATGCGCATCTACTGGGACCAGGTGCTGGTCGGGAACGCGACCATCGATACACGCGTCCCCTCGCCCGTTTCGCTTCTGAACGCCGACCTGCGGTGGCGCGGCTTCTCGAACGACGTGTCGATCGACGGACAGCCTCTGTCGTACGACTATCGATCGGTATCGCACGCGATTCCCTGGAAGCTCATGCCTGGACGTTACACGCGTGAAGGCGACGTCCTGGAATTGCTTGGTGCCGCCGACGATCGGTTTGTGATTGCGCGACCCGGAGATGAGCTCGTGCTGTCGTTCGACGCGTCAGCGTTGCCGCCGCTGGACCACGGCAGGCGCCGCACGTTCTTGCTGTATAGCGTCGGTTTCAGCAAGGAAATGGACCTGCACTCCGCCAGTCCGGACGTCGTCGGCCCGATTCCGTTTCGCGCGATGCGCACGTATCCCTTCGCCTGGCCAGATCGGTACCCGCACCAGCGAGACTTCGAGACGTTTCATACCCGCCCCGTGCCGCGCGCGATACCCACGCTGCTTTCCGAGGACATCCGGAAATGACGCCGATCCGGGTGATACATTACTCTTCAGAGCGGAGGGTGAGATGACGCGTCGACACCTCGTATTCGTCCTGACCACCGTGATGCTGGTTGGCTCGGCGCTCGTGCTGGTGGCCGATCAGGCGCGGACGTCCACCGCGGCGACAGCCGCCGGCGCGGCGTTCCGTACGCCCTGGGGCGAGCCGGATCTGCAGGGCATCTGGAACGGCGAGACGCTCACGCCGCTCGAGCGGCCCGCGCGGTGGGCTGACAAGCCGGTGCTGACGCCCGCCGAAGCCAGAGCGGTCGAAGAATGGGTGGAGTCTTCGCCGGGGCGGGACGACCGGTCGCTCCGCGGGACGGAACGGGACGTGGCCGGCGCGTACAACGATCACTGGAATCCCCCGCGCACGAGTTTGTCCGACGGCCGCACCGGACTGATTGTCGACCCGGCCGACGGCCGCATCCCGCCGATGACGCCGGAAGCCGAGAAACGGACGCGCGAGGTCCGTGAGTATCTGCGCGCCCTGCTCGACGGCACGGCACGCGGCCGCCCCGGCGCCGCCATTTCACCGCGCCGGAACGAGCCGCCGCCGACCTACAACATCGAGCGGATGAATCGATCCGACGGCCCCGAGGACCGCTCGACGATGGAGCGCTGCTTCGGCGCACCGATGCCAATCTACGAACGCGCGATGTACCGCATCGTGCAGTCGCCAGGCCAGGTCGGGATCTACGTCGACTTCGGCCAGGGCCAGGGCTTCATGCGCACCATTCCGGTGGATGGGTCGGCGCACCTGCCGTCAAAGATCCGGCTGCTCCACGGCGATGCCCGTGGGCGGTGGGAGGGCGACACGCTGGTCGTGAGCGTCGCCAACTTTACGAACAAGACCGACTTCTTCGGCTCCCGCGAGAACCTCCGCCTCACCGAGCGGTTCACGCGCGTCTCGCAGGATCGAATCAACTACCGCGTCACGGTCGAGGATCCGACGACCTGGACGAGGCCATGGACGTTCGAGATGCCCTGGCTTCTGCAGCCGGCGAGACCGAACCAGGTCTACGAATCGACCTGCCAGGAAGGCAACTACGGACTGCTCGGGATGCTGGCCAACACGCGCGCTGCCGAGCGCCTGTTCACGGCAGGCAAAGGCCCCGACCCCGCCACCCAGGACAACGCCAGCGGCGGCGGCACGGGTGAAGCACGCAGCGTCGGCAATTTTCCGCGGTGAGGCTCCGCACGTAGTGTCCGGCTTCAGCCGGACGTCCCAGGTCCGCCTGAAGGCGGACACTACGTCGTTGTGATGGGTTACGAGAAGCCGATCCAGCGGCCGCCCCAGCCGACCGTGGACCAGAGCGCGATCGACGTGAGCGCGACGGCGCGATACGACGCCGGCGCGAAGCGGCCGGCCGGCGCGAACAACACCGATCGACGGATGGTGAACGTAAAGATGATTGCCAGCAGCAGGGCGGTCATCTTCGTCCAGAACGCGAAGCTGTAATAGCACTTGACGGCTTCGGACAAAAACAGCGGCACGCCCGACGCGATCATCAGAATGAGGCTGCCAACCACCCACGGCTGCACGTCGCGAGCGAGCCGGGACACGGGATGACCACGCAGCCCGAGGCCCAGCAGACGGAAGTCGACGACGAGAATCGCGCCGCCGATCACGGCAAGGCCGATCAGGTGGAACACCTCGACGACCGGGAACAGCCAGAGCGAATCGCGCACCGCGGTGCCAATCGCGCCGTTCTCGAGCGTCTGAAACAACTGTAACAGCATCCCGCGCCTTTCTTACCGGTACGGATCGATGTCCGCGGCCGTACAGCCGGCCGCGGCGCTGATCAGCCCCGGCTGCGGCTTCCCGCAATCGAACCAGTTGTACGCGATCATCCGGCCGGAGAAGACGATCGCCGCCCACAGGATCAGTGAACACATTCCGGCGACGCGTGCCGGACGCGGCGGCGTGACGCCCACGTCCCAGTCCGGCAGTTTCGCGTAGATGCCGTGGTGGAAGACGAAGGCATTGAGGCCCGCCAGGATCAGCAGCACCGCCTTGATGCGGAAGAAGATGTTCAGGTAGGTGCGCAGCGGTATCGCGTAAAAGAGCAGGATGCCGCTGATGACCATGACCACGAATCCCGCCTTCGTCCATGGCAGCAGGCGCCGCGCCATGTCCGAGACCGGGACGTCGCGGAAGATGGCGTTGATCAGCCGGAGGTCGAGCAGGACGGCGAAGCCGACGAACAGGCACAGCGCCCAGACGTGGACCGATTCGATCGTCGCGTAGGCGTACTGCGACTCATGGAGCGCGATGCTCCACTCGGTGTTGGCGAGCCACTCGACTGCCGCGCGGATCGACATCAACCGCGGAGGTCATCGGTCATCTGCCGATGTCGCCATCGCTGTCGCCGCCGGTCGCGTTGTCCTGCAGCTCGGGGTTCGGGCCCTTTCCCTCCCGGAAGAGCCGTTCGGCGGCGCGTGTGTTGGCCATCATACCCAGCAGTCCGTAGTTGCCCTCGTGGCAGGTCGATTCAAACACCTGATTCAACTTGTCGGGCATGCGCTCCCAGGGCACGTCGAAGGTCCACGGCCGGGTCCAGGTGGTGGGATCCTCGACGGTGACGCGATAGGTGATCCGATCGTCGGACACGCGCGTGAGCCGTTCGACCAGGTGGAGGTTCTCGCGCGATCCACGAAAGTCCATCTTCTGCGTGAAGTTCGTCGTGTCGATGACGAGCGTGTTGCCGTCCCAGCGCGCGCGCGAGTCGCCGTGCAGGAGCCGGATCTTCTGCGGCAGGTGCGCCGAGGCGTCCACCGGAATCGTCCTGATGATCCCCTGGCCCTGGCCGGAGTCGTAATAGATGCCAACCTGGCCCGGCGACTGGACGATCCGCGCCACCGCGCCATAGATCGGCATCGTCGCGCCGAAACACCGTTCGCTATTCTGGCGGTCTTCCGGGCCATCCGATCGATTCATGCGCGCGATGTTGTAGAACGGCGGCGGCTCCTTGCGGCGCGGCGAAATCGGCCCCGGTTTCCCGCCCGATGTGCCCTGGAGCAGGGCCTCGAGGTACTCGCGCATGGCGGTGGCGCGCGCCCGTGCCTCGGGCGTCATCGGCGGGACTTTTCCATCCTCGGGATCGACGATCAGCGACGTCCGCCCGTCGGCGAGCTTGGTCGGCGGCGCCAGCCAGTGCTGGTTGTAGGCCTGCGCCACGTCCTTCTCGGTTCCCCGTTTCGACCGGTCGTCGCGCCCCGGGCGCGAGGCGATGTCTTCTTCGATCGCTTCGGCTTCTACCGGCGTCAGTACTGGCTTGCCCGCGAACTTTGCCGGCCGCTCGAGCGGCGTCAGCGTTTCGCCGCTCCAGATGCCCTGCAGATCCGGCTCGCCCCATGGCGTCTTCGGCGGCGTGTACGCCGGCGTCCCCTGCGCGGCGAGGATCACCGCCGAGAGCGCGGGAACTCCAAGGGCCGCCACTACGAACGCGATGCGTCGAGAGCTCATGGCATCCTCCGGCTGGATAGTAGATAGGGTCCACGAGGGTGTCAACGGGTCAGAGGGCAGTGGTAGGATTCCAGCCGATGCGAACTGTCTGGCGCTTCACGCTCGCGCTCACCGCGCTGTTGTTCACTGGCGTTTCCTGGACAGTCATAGCTCAGGCGGAAAAGACGGCCGCGGATCGTGTGTACACGGACGCGCAGGCGCAGCGCGGGAAGACGATCTACGACGGCCAGTGTGCACCGTGCCACGGAACCGACGCCGCTGGAGGGTTGGGCCCTCCGCTCGCAGGCGCCGACTTTCTCCGCACGTGGGACAAGCGTCCGCTGATCGATCTCGCCGACAAGATCGAAAAGACGATGCCGGCGACCAACCCAGGAACACTCAGCCGGGCGCAGGCGACCGATCTCGTGGCGCATCTGCTCAAAAGCAGTGCGTTTCCCGCGGGCTCCGCCGAACTGAATGGCGACGCGATGCTGAAGCAGATCACGGTCGTCGGGCCTGCCGCCGCCGCGCCGAGGGCGGCGTCAGCCGCGTCTGCGGCTCTGGCGATCACATCGGCAAAACCGCCGGGCAACATGGCGCAGCTGATGCGCGGGATTCTCTTTCCCAGTTCGAATCTGCTCTTCCAGGTCCAGTCCTACGATCCCGCCGCACCGAAGCCTGTCTATCAACCGGATACTGCGGCGTTTTCCTGGGTGGACTGGGGAGGAGGCATCTATTCAGGATGGGAGCTGGTCGACTACGCGGCGATCGCGATCGCCGAATCAGCGCCGCTTCTGTTGTCGCCTGATCGACGCTGTGAGAATGGGAAGCCGGTGCCGGTGGACCGCCCGGACTGGATTCAGTTCACCGCCGAACTGGCCGAAGCGGGAAGAGCCGCCTACCGGGCGTCGCAATCGCGGAACCGTGAGGCCGTGTCCGACGTGACGAACCAGATCGCCGACGCCTGCTTACGCTGCCACGAGGTGTACCGGGACAAGCCTGGAGGCACGGTGGCCGATCCGTCCAACAAAGCGGCGCGCTGTTAGAGGTCGGGGGTCATTTTAAGAGGACAGTCGAAATTGCCGACCGAAGAGTGAATTCGACTGTCCTCTTAAAATGACCCCCGACCCCCTTACAGTTTTTACTCCAACCCCCCGCCGCCGCCACCGCCGCCCGTGGCATTGTCCTGCGTCGCGGGATCCGGGCCCTTGCCTTCCTTGAACAGCCGCTCGGCGGCGCGCGTGTTTGCCATCATGCCGAGCAGGCCGTAATTGCCTTCGTGACAGGTGGACTCGTACACCTGGTTCAACTTGTCGGGCAGCCGGTCCCACGGGACGTCGATCGTCCACGGTCTCGTCCATGTCGTCGGATCCTCGACTGTGACGCGATACGTGATCCGATTGGCGTTGGTGCGGGTGAGCCGCTCGACGAGATGAAGATTCTCGCGCGATCCGCGATAGTCCATCTTCTGCGAGAAGTTGGTGGTGTCGATCACCAGCGTGTCGCCCTCCCACCGCCCGCGTGCATCACCGTGCAGCAGCCGGATCTTCGACGGCAGATGCGCGGACCCGTCCACCGGAATGGTGCGGATGAAACCCTGTCCCTGCCCGGAGTCGTGATAAATCCCCACTGCACCGGGCGACTGGACGATCCGGTAGACGGCCCCGAGGTTCGGCATGTTTGCGCCGAAGCAGCGCTCGGTCGTCTGCCGATCTTCCGGGCCATCGGAGCGGTTCATGCGCGCGACGTTGTACATCGGCGGCGGTTCGCTCCGGCGCGGCGAGATCGGCCCTGGCCTTCCGCCTGATGTGCCCTGCAGCAGCGCCTGCAGATAATCGCGCACCTCTTCGGTCCGCCTCTTCGCCTCGGGCGTGATTGGTGGAACCTTTCCGTCGGCTGGATCCACTACGAGCGAGGTGCGACCATCGACCAGCCGCTGCGCCGGCGGCAGCCAGTGCTCGTTGTAGGCGCGGGCCACGTCGCGTTCGGTGCCCCGGGCGGACCGATCGTCACGGCCCGGACGCGAGTGGATTTCTTCTTCGACCGCCGCCGCCTCCTGTGGAGTGAGGACAGGTTTGTTGGCAAACCGCGCGGGCCGTTCGAGCGGCGTCAGCGTTTCGCCGCTCCAGATGCCCTGAAGGTCGGGGTCACCCCACGGGGTACGGAAGCCAGGAGCGCGGGTCGCTGTCTGCTGTGCCATCACGCTGACGAGCGACAGCACGCACACGGCAACGAGCGTCGCGATTGCCGTCCAACCTCGAGTATTCATCCCCGCCTCCCGCGCATAGTAGATACCCGCGCATCAGCACTGTCAAACACGCATTGACTTACAAATTCAATTCTCGTACAACGTCGCCCACTGACCTGCTGCGAAGAATGGAGCGTCTGAAATGCGGAATGCGTTGAATCACGCCGTGAGCGCGATTGCGATCGTCGTCGTCATCGGCGCTGTCTTCCTGTTCACGACGCAGACCGGCCAGTCGCAGGCCAACGCGGGCACAGCCGGGCAGATGCGCCGAACCGCGGACGGCAAGCCGGATTTCAGCGGGATCTGGCAGGCCAACAGCCTGGCGCACTGGGACCTCCTCAGCCACGACGCGCGGCCGATCGTCGCCCAGCGCGGCGCCTATCCCGACGTGCCGGTGCTGGCCGCCCCCGTCGTGGCGCTCGGCACCATCGGCTGGGTCCCCGCGGATGTCGGCGTCGTCGAGGGCGACGAGATTCCGTATCAGCCGTGGGCCGCGGCGCGGCAGAAGGAAAACTTCGCCAACTGGCTGGATCGCGATCCGGAGATCAAGTGCTACCTGCCGGGCGTGCCGCGCGCCATGTACATGCCGTACAAGTTCCAGATCATCCAGGGCACGACGAAGGTGATGATGGCGTTCGAGTTCAGGAACGCGGACCGCACCATCCACCTCGACGACGTCGTTCCCTATCCGGGCGACGCGTTCATGGGGCACTCGGTCGGCAAGTGGGAAGGCGACACCCTGGTGGTCAACGTGTCGAGCTTCACGCCGAACACGTGGCTTGACCGATCGGGGAACTTCCACAGCGACGCGCTGCGCGTGACCGAGCGCTACACTCCGCTCGGGCGCGACGCGATTCAGTACGAGGCGCGGATCGAGGACGCGAAGGTCTTCACCCGGCCGTGGACGATCCGCCTGCCGCTCTACCGGCGGCTCGAGCCGAACGCGCGGATCGTGCCGTTCCGCTGCATGGAGATGGCGGAAGAAACGGCGCTCGGGCATCTGCGCCGCGAGCCGCTCGTGAAGCACTGGGAAGGCAGGACCATGGCGATCGACGTCACGCGCAAAGTGCCCGCTACCGAGGAAGAGCTGTACCAGTTGTATATTTCGGGGAATCCGCCGGACCCGCAGTAACGCCGCGCCGCTCATCGAGCAGGTGGTCGACGCTCCAGATACCCGCACCCTTCGCGGCGACGTAGAGGAAGAAGAAGCAGTTGAAGATCGCGGACTCGCCAAGGATGCCGGGCGGCTGATAGATCGGCAGGATCGCGAACGGGAACTGGCGCAGGAAGTACGCCGCGGCCATGTTGCCGCTCGCGATGAACGCTGCCCACCGCGTGCAGAGCCCGATAACGATCAACGCCCCGAGGATTGTCTCGATCACCGCGGACACCCCCAGCAGCGAAGCCAGTTCGACCGCGCCGCGCGGGCGCGCGCCAGGCGGCCAGTCGAACCATTTGGTGGTGCCGTGCAGCCAGTACATGAACCCGACAATGATGCGCGTCGCCGCGTAGATCGGCTCCGCGTAGCGCCCGAGCAGTCGTTCCACGTTACTTGACGACGCCGCCGGCGGGGTCCCGGATGGCTTTGTTGAAGGCCTCTTCTTCCGACGGTACGCAGAAGGTTTCGAGTCGTTCGTCGATCGCTTTCTCCACCTGCAGGCGGTGCACCTTGGTGTCGCCGCCAACCGGTTTCGTGTAGTTCTCGGGATCGGTGATCGTCAGCTGCAGCTCGAGGGTGTCGAACGCAGGACGACGATAGCGTTCCTGAACCCGCGCGCCCGTGCTGATCGGGTGCCCCCACATGTCCGCCCAGACACGATCGTCAAGGCCGACCGTGTCGACGACAAAGGTATCGCCCTCCCACCGGCCGACGGAATAGCCCATCCAGCGTGGCTGAGGATTCTTGGGCAGCGGCCGGCCATCGATCCAGATCGTGCGGTACTGATGCCCGTACTCGAAGAACTGAAACACGCGGTCCGGCAGATGGGTGAACTCGAACGAGCGGGCGGCGATCTCGGTCATCAGATTGCGCGTCAACCCGAGGGGATCGCACTTGCCCAGTGGATCGTTACCAAGAACGGGCGGGATCGCGCGTGGTCCAAAGGACGGCTTGTTCGCGTCGAAGCGCTTCTTCCCGGCGGGCGTCAGCAGCGCCGTGGTCGCCTGTCCCAGGTTGTTGGCGCCTTTCACGCGCATCCAGAGCCCGGACAGGTCGCGCGCGTTCAGCGTCCCTTTGCGCGGCACGCAGCCGTCGGGCCGCTCCCAGTCGTTGACGCACGGGATGGGCGTCTGCCCGCCGCCCTGTGCCAGCGCCACCGCGGAACAGGCCACCAATGCCGCGGCGATCACCCCGCGCATGCACCGCTTCCCCACGCTGCCCTCCCTGCTCGTGGCCCGTTCAGCCGCCTGCGCCCTGCTCTGGGAGATCCCGGAAATAGGACTTACCGTTGATCACCACCTCCTGGACGACCATGAAGGGTGTGCCCGCGCGCGACGGGTAGCCGCGCACCGATACGGTGTCGCCGGGCTTGAGCGTGTCGGGCTTCCATCCGGAGCGCCGCAGGAGCCCGACGCTGTGCAGCTCTCCGCCCCACGAGACCACCTTGCCGTCCGCCCCTTTGACGTCGAAGAACAACTGCCCGTGCGGGTTCATCATGATGAATTTCGTGACGGTGCCCGTGAGGGTCAATTCTTTCTTCGGGTCGTAGGAGGCGTTCGTGCCGTGATGCGCGAGCAGCGCCGTGCCCGCCAGAACAATCCCGAGCCCGACGACGACCGCCCGAAATCTAAGGCTCATGGCAGTACCTCTGAGAAATCCTAATTCGGCCGTTTGGCTTCGTCCGGCGAGCCGGTCCCCGATGAGCCCAGGAACAGCGTGCGGCCGTCGGGCAGCGTGAGGTCCCGTCCGTTCGCCCGCCGCGAGCCATCCTTCGCCCGGTAGCCGTCGACGACGATGGCCGTGCCGGGCAGCAGGTCGGCCTTGGTGAACCCGCGCCGGAACAGCACGTTCGGCGTGCCCGCCTCGATTGCCCACTTCTCCACCTGGCCGTTGGGCAACGCCACGTCAACATGAATCCACACGTGCGGGTTGACCCATTCCATCTTCGTGACGGTCGCCTTCTCGAATTTGATCGGCTTGCTCGCGTCGAACTCGGCCGCGAACGCATGATGCGCCGACAGCGGCACCGCCTCGAGGGCCAGTACCAGCCCCGCGCCAACGACGAGCACTGTCCCGAGAGCAAGCTTTCTCATCATCGAATCCCCTCCAATAGTGACGTGAATACCTCCGAATGGTGCGCGTGTCAACTGGAGGTCTTCTTCCTCTTCCGCTTCGCCCTCGTCTTCGTTTTCTTCCGGCCTGCCGTCGTCGGCTTCACCCGCTCAGGTAGCTTCTTGCCGCCCGTTTCGCGGTTCCATTCCTCATACGTCTCGTTCGAGATCTTGCCCTCGACGAGGAGTTGCGCAAACTTGCGCCGCTGCGCCTGGCTTTTAAATGGCATTGGGTATCATAGTGACTGCTTCCCCCTGGCCAGTCGACTATGTGGTGGTTGGGGCTCACAACCGGAACGGTCATCGTCGCCGCCGCATTCGTCCTGCGGCGTGTGTTCGGCCGGACCTCGCCGTCGGCGTCTCAGCTTGATGTTGGCAACGTCAGTGAGAACTGGCTGGCTGAGCAGAGAGGCCGGAACGAATAGCCGTTCAAAGTACTAGGTAGGCCGCGCCTGTGAACGGTTCTTCGACAGGTTCTTCACAGGTTCTTCACAGCATTCCCACAGCATTCCCACAATTACTTGCTTTCGTTCACGAGGCGCCGGGAGAGCGAGGACGAAGTCCCCACTCCTCCCGACGTAATTCTTCCGACGCTCGCGAGTACGGCCGTTACGGAAGAAACGGGTTCCCGGCGTTCCTTCTGATAAACGTGTTATTGATCCGGATATTGTCCAGAACCACAAGACCTGGACCCCCTGCAGCGTCCGGCGGCAAGGAAGTGTCGGTGCCTTCATCGAAGATGATGTCGATCGCGTCGACCGGCGTGACCCCGAACACAAACGTTTCAGCACCCGCATAGGGGCCACCCGCTGCATTAAACGTCACGCGGGTCCACTGAGTGGGATCCTGCGGCGCGTCTGACTTGGTCCCAGCAGCACAGCCGAAGAAGTAGGTGGTCGAGCCTGAGTACACATTGAAGCGGGGCGCACCAGCTCCGCATGACGTGCCATCTCGGAAATCGAACCCGAGGTCGTTGAGGGTGATGGAAAACGTCGCACTACCCCCGATGGTAATTGTGGCGGTAGCCGCCGAACAGTTTGCGGTAGGGCCATTCTTCGAAAGTGTCATTCCCTGATGCGCGTTACTGCCGCCGGGATGTGCCCCTCCATTGTCCGGCAGACCCATGCCGTTATCCCATCTCGACGTAACGATTTTTGCGCCGGCTGGGGACGGGGCACACTGCGCAGCCGTTCCGACGAAGTTTGCTGCCACTGCTCTGTAGGTTTGTGCGGACGCTTCGCTCGCCACGATTCCAATCAAGGCGAAAGCGAATAGGACTACTGTCGTCGTCGTCGATCTGAACTTCATGGGCCCTCCTTGCAAGGACATCTCTGACCACCGGGATGGTCTGATTCTGACCATCGGGACTGTGTGACTTACTTACGGTTTTGTACCGGGCGGGAACAGTATCACCAATTTAGTGTGCAGCAACACGAATTAGTGAGAAACAAACCGACTTTACAGTCGTCACTACGCGCAACTTTCGCCTACGCCGGCGGCTGAGCAGGCAGCGCGCGCCGTCGGGCAACAGACCTGCGCCGCGCACCTGGATTAATTTCCGTCCGCCGGCAGACTTATCGCCAGGGCCGGCGATTTGGCCGGCGGTCGGCGCAGGTACAGATAGTGCCGGGGCAGACGGACCAGCTATGCCGACCGACCCTGCTGACATCCTGAACTCTGCGCTGGATTCGTACGTGGATCGGCTGGACCGGAAGAGATTCGAGCACAGCAAGCCCAAGTCTGGTCCTCAATCCTCGACCCAGACAGAGACCGTGTCGAAGGACCAGACCGAACCGTCGGGGAATCCGGCCGCGCAGGCGCCGCTCGACCTGACAGGCACCCGGCGCGCGCCGCGATTCGCGATTCAGGACAACGTGAACGTAGAGATAGACGGCAACGCCGCGACGTTGGTCAACCTGTCGCTCGTCGGCGCTCAGGTCCTGTCTGCGGCGATCATCAGACCAAACCAGCGCGTCAGGTTTGTGTTTATGGACCAACCGAGCGCGGCCCGTATCAGGGGCATTGTGGCGTCCGTGTCAGTCGAATTGTCAAAAGGAGTTCCGCACTACAGGGCTGGCATTGAATTCCTCAACGGCGACCATGCCGCCGTGCAGCGGATCATCGACGCCAGGAAGAGAACGCGCTAGCGACGCCGCGATGATGACGGATGGCCCGCAGCTCGAACACTGCGGACCATCCTGCATCCTGCTGGACGCCGACGCGACTAGTTGAGTGGGCACCCTTTCTCGTTGAGCGCCGCAAACACGTTCTTCTGTCCTTCAATCGTGGTCGCATTACCGCTGTTGAGCGCCGCTTGAGTCTGGGCGATGACCTCGGTCGTCGTCAGCCCGTAATCCACCCCGGAACTACTCGACGAGAGCAGCGCTGCGACGGCGTGCCGGCCGAGCGCGTTGACCCCGCCGCCTCCCTGGTTCAAGGCGTCGAGGAGCGTGAGGCTGTCCGCGAACGGCCCGGTCACCCCAAAGACGGCGTTGAACGAGTCGGTCGGCGAATAAGCCTGCCAGGAGTCAAAGTGCTGGTCCTGTTTCCAGTAGCCCGGTGTGCATCCCTGCAATCCTCCAGGAGGAGGAGGAGGCAGCTTGCATTCCGTGATCACGCGCAACTGGTCCTGGTGTTGCTGGTTGGCTACGTGAACAGTCACGACGTGGAGACCGGCGTCGAGGGTCACAACATCGTTATTGTTGAGTTGCAGGACGCGGTTCGTGGCCCCAGTCGGATACACGGTCCCGATTGCGCCCAAAAAGTCACTATCGTTCAAATGTGCGGACCTAATCATGATCCCCAGAATCGGGGCGTCCGTCGTAAGG
>Ga0075418_10002999_pt1 | contig 19278 bp, 13 predicted proteins | sample SoiMetdeltSBSDD2_FD_81776 | JGI IMG/M metagenome (GOLD analysis project Ga0075418, IMG submission 81776) | Bulk soil microbial communities from a Populus tree surrounding site in Tennessee, USA - Soil MetaG P. deltoides SBSDD2 | ecosystem: Environmental > Terrestrial > Soil > Tree plantation...
GGTCGAGGTGGCGGTCGATGGCCGGGCACGGCGCATGCTCGTCGCCGGGGTCGTGAGCGCGGGAGGCCGCGAGGACGATCGCGCCTGGGCCCCACTCGAGGTGGTCCAGGCCCTGACCGGCCGCGCGGACCAGGCCGACCGCGTGTGGCTGAGCGCGCTCGTCAAGCCCGGGCCCCACGGACCGGCGCCCGACCCGCAGCGGGATCCGGCCGGCTACGAGCGCTTCATGTGCACTCCCTACCCGGACAACGTCGCGCGCGACCTTGCGGACCGCCTGCCGGGCGCCGAGGTGCTGCCCCTGGCCGAGGTGGTGGCCGGCGAGGCGCTGGTCGTGAGTCGGCTCAATTTCCTCCTGCTCCTGCTGGCGCTCGCGGCACTCGCCGCGGCGACCCTCGGGCTGGTCGCCACCACCACCGCGACCGTGGTCGAACGCGGTGTGGAGATCGGCCTGCTGCGATCGCTGGGGGCCACCTCGCCTCAGCTCGCGACGCTGCTCATGGGTGAGACGGTGCTGGTCTCGCTCGCGGGCGGCGCCACGGGCTGGGCGCTCGGCAGCGTCGCGGCCGCCCTGGTGCGCGGCCGCACGTTCGGGGAGGGCAGCGTGCTCGAGCCCATCCTCCTCCCCCTGGCTCTGTCGGTCGCGCTGGCGGTGGCGTTCCTGGGCACGCTGGCGCCGCTGCGCATGGCACTCCGGCTCGACCCCTCGACGGTGCTCCGTGGCCAGCCCTAGGCTCCGCACCGAGGCAAGGCTGCTGCGCGCGGCACTCGGGCGCAGGCGCGGCACCGTGACGCTCGCGGTCATGGCGGTGGCGATCGGCGCCTCGGTGGCCTCGGCGCTGCTCCACGTCTCGGGCGACATCGGCCGCAAGGTGACGCGCGAGCTGCGCGCCCTGGGGCCCAATCTCCTGGTGGTCCCGGCCACCGTGAGCGACGACGCGGCGGGGCGTTTCCTCGACGAAGCCACGCTGCGCGGGCGGCTCGCCGGGGCGGGGGTCACGGGGGTGCCGTTGCTCTACGCGGCGGCGGACCTGGACGGACGGACCCTGCCGGTGGTGGGCGCCGACCTGCCCGCCGCGCGACGGCTCCACCCGGGGTGGCGTGTCACGGGCGGCATGCGCGCGGCCGACCCGGACGTCTCGATGATGGGGGCGCGGCTCATGGATCGCATTGGCGCCGTGCCGGGCACGGTGCTGACGCTGCGCCCGGCGGGCGATGTCGGCGACAGCGTGGCCATCACCGTCGGTGCCCGCCTCGAGGCGGGCGGCGCGGACGACGAAGCGCTCTGGATCCCGCTCGCCGCGGCGCAGGCCCTGAGCGGGCTCGCCGGACGGGTCAGCCTCGCCCAGGCCCGCGTCGAGGGCGGCGCGGCGGGCGCCGCCACGGCGGTCGCCTCGCTCGAGCGGGGCGGCGGGCTGCGCACGCTGGTTCTGCACGCGCTCTCGTCCACCGAGGGACGCCTGCTCGAGCGTATGCGGCGACTGATGGCGCTCGTCACCGTCGCCGCCCTGGTCGCGGCGGGGCTGGCCGCGTTCGGCACCCTCACCGACCTCGCGCTCGAGCGCCGGCGCGAGATCGCGCTGATGAAGGCGCTCGGCGCCACCCGCCGCGACGTCGTCCGCGTGTTCGCCGCCGAATCGATGGTCATCGGCGCGCTGGGCGGCGTCTCCGGCTGGCTCATCGGGGTCGGCTTCGCCCAGATCATCGGCCGGCAGGTGTTCCATTCCGGGGTCGCGCTCCGCTGGGAGGTGCCGCTGGTCGTGCTCGGGCTGTCGATGGGGGTCGCCTTCATCGCCGGCCTCGGCCCGATCCGCCTGGCGCTCGCGGTCGAGCCCGCGGCGGTGCTCAAGGGGGACTGATGCCACGCGAGCCCATCGTCCGCCTGGAGGGCGTCTCCCGGCACTACGGCACGCTCAAGGCCCTGGACCGGGTGGATCTCCGCATTCAGGCGGGCGAGTGGCTCTCGGTGATGGGACCCTCGGGCTCCGGCAAGAGCACGCTCCTGAATCTATTGGGCGCCCTCGACCGGCCCACCACCGGTCGGATGTGGGTGGATGATGTCGAGCTGACCGCGATGAGCGAGAGCGACCGCGTGCGGTTCCGGCGCGAGAAGGTGGGCATCATCTTCCAGCAGTTTCACCTGTTCCCTCACCTGACCTCGCTCGAGAACGTGATGGTGGCCCAGCACTACCACTCGGTGGCGGACGCCCCCGAGGCCCTGGCTGCCCTCGTGCGCGTGGGGCTCGGGGAACGGGCACGCCACCTGCCCGCCCAGCTCTCGGGGGGTGAGCAGCAGCGCGTGTGCGTGGCGCGCGCCCTGATCAACCAGCCTCGGCTGATCCTGGCCGACGAGCCAACCGGGAACCTCGACGCCGAGAACGAGGACAAGGTGCTGCACCTGCTGCGCGAGCTGCACGCCGAAGGGCACACCATCGTCACGGTCACGCACACGCCGAAGGTGGGCAACCTCGCCGACCGCCGGGTGGAGCTGGCGCATGGACGGCTCGCCGACCTCACGGTGCCGAGCGAGGAGATCGAGCGGCGCTACGACGAGGTGATGGTCCAGATGTGGGCGATCGAGGAGGATGGTCGCCGGCCCGAGGCGGCGCGCATCAAGGTGCCCGACGTGGTCGACAACCGGCGCACGGTGCTCGGGATGGTCGAGAGCGGGCTGGTCGTCCAGTGCGCGCTCACGCTCGAGTTCACCCCGCGTGGACGGGCACGGGCGCGCGACCTCGTGCGCCGGCGGCGACTGGCCGAGGTGCTGTTCTCCTCCGCCATGCACCTGCCCGAGCCGGAGGTCGAGCTGGCCGCCTGCCGGATGGAGCACATCATCAACCCCGAGGTCACGAACAGCATCTGCTCGTTCCTCGGGCATCCCAAGAGCTGCCCGCACGGCCGCAGCATCCCCACCGGCGACTGCTGCGAGCTGCCGATCGTGTCGTAGTGCCGACGGCCGTGCAGGGCGTGGGTCCGATCTTCGACCAGGCGTGGTCGGCGTATCGGCTCCGCGCCCCGCTGCTCCTCAAGCTGCTGGCGGCGTGGGGGCTCACCTGGGTGGCGCTCGAGGCGCTGGTCATCTTGTCGGGCCGGGCGCCGGGGCGCCCGATCTGGATTCTCCTCCACGTCCTGTACTTCTGGGCCACCGCCTACTGGGAGGCGGCGATCGCCGGGTGCGCCCTGGATCACTTCGCGGGCAGGCCCCCCTCGGCACGTCGCTACCTGGGCAGCCACCGACTGGTGTGGCATTTCCTGGTGCTGAAGATCGTGCTGATTCCGGCGATCCTGCTCGGCATGGCGCTGTTTCTGATTCCGGGCATCGTCCTCACCGCCCGTCTGGGACTGGCCTTCTTCGCCCTGGTGGAGCGGCGTTGCGGTCCACGAGCGGCGCTGGCCCTCGCCTGGGAGCGAACCGGCGGCCGTACCCTTGGACTGGCGCGGCTCGTCCTCGCGCTCATCGCGTTCAATGTGGCCGGAGCCGCACTGCTGGGTCTGGGCCTGCTCCTCACCGTCCCGATGACGGCGCTGGCGGGCGCGCACACCTTCCATGCGCTGGGTGAGGGCGGGAATCCGGATCGGACGCCGCCGCTCGGCGAGGCTCCCGGCGTCCACCCGCACGATGGCACGTCGGAGCCGATTGCACCCTGACTCATGCCCGGGATCGATCCGCACGAGGTCATCGCCGGGCTGCCGAATGCCGCCATCGTCCTCGACGTCCGCGACCCGGCGGCCTTCGCGCGTGGCCACCCGGCGGGCGCTGGCCACCTGCCGCGGGCCGAGTTCGCGGCTCGCCGTACCGAGCTGCCGCCCCGGGACGCCTGGGTGCTGGTGGTGGGCGAAAGCCCCGAGCAGGCCCGGGCCGCGGCCGCCGACCTCGAGGCCCTCGGCTACGCGCGCGTGGACTGGCTGGACGCTCCGCTCGCCACGCTCTCCACGGGGCTCGCCGATCGCGGACCGGCAGCACGCCTGTGGCGACCCGCTCCCTTCCTGGAGCAGATGCTGCCGCGGCTCGCGCCCGGGCTCGCGCTGGACCTGGCGGCGGGCGCCGGCCGTGAGGCGGTGTTCCTGGCCATGCACGGCTTCACGGTCGAGGCGGTGGACGACGATCCCGACATCCTGGCGCGCGCGGAGGCGCTGGCCGGGCGGCACGGCGTGCGCATCACCACGCGGGTCGTCGACCTGGAGCGGCGCGGGACCACCGTGCCGCCGGAGCGTTTCAGTCTGGTGATCGTGTTCCGTTTCCTCCACCGCCCGCTGTTTCCCCACATCGAGCGGGCCCTGGCCCCCGGCGGGCGGCTGGTGTACGAGACCTTCCGGCGCGGACAGGCCCGCTACGGCCGGCCCAGCCACCCGCGCTTCCTGCTCGACGACGGCGAGCTCCGGTCGGCCTTCCCGTCGCTCGTGGTGGAGCACTACGAGGAGCCGGACCCGGCGGGCGGACCGATCACTGCGCGGCTCCTGGCTCGCCGCCCCATGGGCCAGGAGCCCGCTTGACTTTATTTTAGTTTTATCTAAAGTAATGTCCATGTCGTCCCCGATCGACGCCCTCGCCTCGCCCCGCCGCCGCGAGATCCTGCGCCTGGTCTGGCGCGAGGAGCGCGCTGCGGGCGACATCCATCGGGCCCTCGGCGACGTGACCTTCGGCGCGGTCTCGCAGCACCTGAGCGGGCTGGTCGGCAGCGGACTGATGGACGTGCGGGCCGAGGGCCGTCGCCGGCTCTATCGCGCCCGCCGGCAGGCGTTCGGCCCGATCGGCCGCGCGCTCGAGGATCTCTGGGATGACGCGCTCTACACGCTCACGCTCCGTGCCGAGCTCGAGGAATCCCGGCGCGGGCCACGCCCCACTCGACGCCGGCGGCCCCGCCGCCACACCGGAGGCAGACGATGAATCCCGTTCCGCTCCCCCACGCGATCGACCGTCGCATCCTGATCCGCGCCCGCCGGGAGACCGTGTTCCGCTACTTCACCGACTCCGAGCGCTGGGCCTCGTGGTGGGGCGCGGGCTCGACCATCGATCCGCGCCCCGGAGGCAGGGTCTTCATCCGCCACCCCAACGCGGTCGAGGCCCGGGGCGAGGTGCTCGAGATCGATCCGCCGCGGCGCGTCGTCTGGACACTCGGTGGCGAGACAGCGGCGATGGTCCCTTCCCGCGTCAGCATCACCCTGGAGGACGATCCGGGAGGAACGCGGCTTCACCTGCGGCACGAGTTCGCCGAGGCCACCACCCGCGATCACCACGTGCAGGGCTGGCGCTATCAGCTGGCGCTGTTCGCCAACGTGGTCGCCGACGGCATGCAGGGTGACGCCTCCGGCAGGGTGGACGCATGGTTCGCCGCCTGGTCCGAGCCCGATCCCGGCCGCCGGGCCGGCCTGCTCGATGGATCGGTCGCTCCGGGCGTGCGCTTCCGGGACCGTTTCAGCCTGGTCGAAGGCCGCGACGATCTCGATCCGCACCTGGCCGCCGTGCACGTCTTCATGCCCGGCTCGCGGCTGGTGCGCGCGGGCGACATCCGCCATTGCCAGAGCACGGTGCTCGCCGACTGGATCGCACATCGGTCGGACGGCGGCGAGCTCGGCCGCGGGACCAACGTCTTCCAATTCGACGCCGACGGACGGATCGAGGACGTCGTGGGGATCTGGGCCCCCGGCGGGCGATGAGGCGGCGATCGGGGTGATCGGACGACACCGGAGCGGGAGGGCGCTGAATCCCGCAGGCCGCGACCTGGCGCACGCCGAGCGAGGCGCCTTCGGTCCGGACCATGGGGGGCGTCCGTCCGCCGCTCCGGGGCGCCGGTCGGTTTCCCCGCGCTCCGGGTACGAGTTTCCGTGAATCGCAACCGCAAGTCGGGATATCCTACGCCGCTATGACTCCCCGTCTCGGCTCGCTCACCCCCGCGAGCGGTGCTCTCCCATGCGCGGCCGAGTTCCGCCGGCGTCGGACCCTCCGCATCGTCGCTACCCTGTTCCTGTTCGCCGCGACGGCATCGGCCTCCCCCCCGATCGCCGGGGCGCTCGAGACCGCCGACCCGGACACCTCCTACCTGGCCGGCGAGCCGGCGACGGAGTCGCTGGGCCTGACGCTCGAGCAGGCGCAGCGGCTCGCCGCCGCCCACAGTCCGGCCGCGCGGTCCGCGCTGGCGGCGCTGCGCAGCGCGCGCGGCGCGCGGATGAAGGAAGCCGGCGCGCTCGATCCCGCGTTCTACGCCAGCAATCAGCAGGTGAGCGTGGACAATCCCGTCACCTCGCCGTTCGAGAGCTCCCGGCTGCGCAGGCGCACGATGAGCGGCGGACTGGCCTGGCTCTCTCCGATCGGCACGCAGCTGGACCTCGCGTTGACGCGCGTACGGACCGAGGACGACAATCCGTTCTCCACGCTGCCCACCGCGCGTAGCGCGCAGGCACGCCTCGACTTCGTCCAGCCGCTGCTCAACGGATTCGGTCCGGCGGCCGCGCGGGGCGAGTTGCGCGCCGCCGACCGCGAGCTCGAGGCCGCGCGCGAGGCGCTCAGGGCCGCCACTCTGGATCTGAACGCACAGGTCGAGGGAGCTTACTGGGATCTGTACGCCACGGACCAGCGCCTGGCGGTGCAGCGGCTCCTTCGCCAGCGTGCGGCCGTGTTCCTGCGCGATCAGGTGCTGCGCGGGCGCGCGGGGGTGGTCGGCCCGGGAGCGGTCGCGATCGCTCGCACCTTCCTGGCCGAGCAGGAGACGGCGCTGCTGGACGCCCGATTGCGCGCGGCGGCCGCCTCGGACCGACTGGCCGAGGTGGTGGGCATGCGGCCCGCGGAATCGGAGCGCTACCGGGCCCTCGACGAGCCTCCGGCTCCGAGTGCGGTCGAGCCGATCGAGACCGTGCTCGCGCGCGCCTGGGAGTCCAACCCGTCTCTGCGCGCCGGCCGAGCCGATTCGGCCGCCGCGCACGCCCGCGAACGCCGCGCCGCGTGGAAGCGGTGGCCCACCGTCGAGGCGTTCGGAGGATACGGTGCGGCCGGCCTCGCCGGCATCGGTCGCCAGCTGGTGACCAGCTTCGGAACCTTTGGCGAGGACTTCGACCGCGGTTTCGGCGACGCCTGGGACCAGGTGAGCGGCCGCGACTTCCCGCAATGGAGCTTCGGGATCAGGATGCGGATTCCGGTCGGTTGGCGGGCCGAGCGCGGCGAATACCAGCGCCAGCTCGGCCTCTACGAGCGGGCGCTCGAGGCGCAGCGGGCCCGACGGCTGGCGCTCGAGTCGGCGGTGCGCGCCGCCCACCGCGAGGCCGAGCTGGGCCAGCGCGAGCTGGACGCCGCCCGCACGCTGGTCGAGGCCGCCGAGGAACAGACCCGCATCGCGCGGCTCGAGTACCAGGCCGGCCGCGGAACGGCGTACGATCTGGTGAACTTCGAAGCCGACCTGGCGGCTGCTCGGCTCCGCGAGACCGAGGTGCGGGTGCGCATCGCCCGCGCGGCAGCCGAGCTGCGTCGCCTCACCCCCTCCGCCCCCGGGAGAACGCCCCGATGAGATCGTTCGCTTTCGCCCCGCGCCGCCTCGATGCGCTCCGTCTGTTCCCCGTGATCCTCGCCCTCGTCACCGCCGTGCCCCTGGCGGGATGCCCCGGGGGCGGACGCGGCGGCTTCCAGATGCCGCCCACGCCGGTCGAGATCGCCGACGTCAAGAGCGAGACCGTGACCGACCGCTTCCGCGCGGTCGGCACCATCGACGCGGGGGAGACGGTCCGGATCGTCAACGAGATTAGCGGCGTGGTGCGCGAGCTGCCGTTCGCGGAGGGCCAGCCGGTCGCCAAGGGCGCCCTCATCGCCCGCCTCGACGATAGCGAGTTGGGGGCGGAAACGGAGCGCGCCGACGCGCTGCGCGACCAGGCCCGGACCAACCATCAACGGGTGCTGCAGCTCTTCGAGCAGAAGGCGGCCTCGCAGCAGGAGCTGGACGACACCGCCTCGGCGCTCAAGGTGGCGGAGGCGAATGCGGTCGTCGCGCGCACGCGTTTCGAGAAGGCCCGCATCCGGTCGCCGCTCAACGGAGTGACCGGGCGGCGGCTAGTCTCGCCGGGCGCCTACCTCCCGGTCGGCACGGAGATCACCGAGGTCGCTTCGACCGGCATGGTCAAGGTCGGTTTCTCGGCGCCCGAGCGCTACCTCTCGCAGCTGCGCCGTCGCGCCGCCGTTACGATCACCACCAGCGCCTACCCGGGCGAGGTGTTCACCGGGGACATCAGCGTGGTGGATCCGATCCTGGACGAGACCAGCCATACGGTGCAGATGGTCGCACGCATCCGCAACCGGGACCGGAAACTGCGTCCAGGCATGTCCGCCGACGTCACCGCGACGCTCGGCGTGCGACCGAACGCGCTCACCGTGCCGGACGAGGCCGTGTTCAGCGAGGGCAACCAGAGCTTCGTCTACGTCGTCAAGCCGGACAGCACGGTGACCCGCCAGGCCATCATGCTGGCCTCGCGGGATTCCGCCCGCGCCGAAGTGAGCCAGGGACTCAAAGCCGGCGACCGGGTGGTGCGGGCCGGTTATCAGAAGCTGTTCGAGGGCGCGCGGGTGATGCCGGTTCCCGCGTCAGCGGCCGAAGGCGCCGCAGGTGGCCCGGGGGGCGGATCCGCCGCCGGGGCCGCGGGAGGCTCGAAATGAAGCTGAGTGAGGTCTCCGTCGAGCGGCCGGTCCTGGCCGCGGTGTTCAGCCTCGCCATCCTGCTGTTCGGCATCATCTCGCTGTTCCGACTGCCGGTGCGCGAGTACCCCGACATCGAAGAGCCGGTGGTCAGCATCGTCACGGTCTATCGCGGCGCCAGCCCGCAGACGGTGGAGACCGAGATCACCGACATCCTCGAGGACCAGCTCTCGACCCTGGAAGGGGTCAAGCTCATCACCTCGTCCTCGCGGGAACAGGCCTCCGTCATCACGGTCGAGTTCAATCTCAATCGCCCAGTGGAAGAGGCGGCGAACGACGTGCGCGACCGTGTCGCCCGCGTGCGCGGCGAGCTGCCCCCCACGGTCGAGGACCCGGTCGTCTCCAAGCAGGACGTCAACGCCGACCCGATCATCTGGCTGGCGCTGATGGGCGAGCGTTACAACACGCTCGAGCTGACCGAAATGGCCAACAACGTCCTGGTCGAGAAGCTCCAGCGGCTCGACGGCGTGGGCGCGGTGTTCGTGGGTGCGGAGCGCAAGTACGCGATGCGCGTCTGGCTCGACCCGCAGCGGCTCGCGTCTTATGGCCTCACGGTAGGCGACATCGAGCAGGCGCTTCGGGCGGGGAACGCCGAGATCCCTTCGGGCCGCGTCGAGGGGCGCGGCCGCGAGTTCTCGGTTCGCACCAAGGGCGACCTCACGACCCCCGAGGAGTTCGCGGCGGTGATCGTGGCGCAGCAGGGCGACCGGCCAGTGCGCCTGGGCGACGTGGCCGAGGTGCGGGTGGGCGCCGAAGACGACCGCACGGTCGCCCGCTACCAGGGTGAGCCGGCGATCGGGCTCGGGCTCGTGAAGCAGCAGAAGGCGAGCACCGTGGACGTGGCGCACGTCATCCACGACGCGTTGCCCGAGCTGCGAACGCTGCTGCCTCCCGGCATGAAGCTCGAAGTGGCCTACGACACCTCGACCTTCATCGAGGATTCGATTCGCGAGGTCCTGATCTCACTGGGCGTGGCCATGGTGCTGGTGGTGCTGGTGATCTTCGTGTTCCTGGGATCGGTGCGTGCCACCCTGATCCCGGCGGTCGCCATTCCGGTCTCCCTGATCGGCACCTTCACGGTGGTCTACTTCCTGGGCTTCACCATCAACATCCTCACCCTGCTGGCCCTGGTCCTGGCGATCGGGCTGGTGGTGGATGACGCCATCATCATGCTCGAGAACGTGTACCGACACATGGAGATGGGCAAGAGTCGGGTGCGCGCGACCATCGACGGCGCCAAGGAGATCGGCTTCGCCATCCTGGCCACCACGATCGCGCTGGTCGCGGTGTTCGTCCCGGTGGCGTTCCTGACCGGCCGCGTCGGCCGCCTGTTCAACGAGTTCGGCATCGCGGTGGCGGTCTCGGTGATGATCTCGGGGTTCGTCGCCCTCACGCTGACCCCGATGTTGTGCTCGCGGATGCTCAAGCGCACGGCGGGCGGCGGACCGGGCGTGATCGACGAAGGGGACGTTTCCGGTGAGCATGGCGAGCCGGCCGAGGAGGCGCGCGGGTGGCGCGGGGCGTTCAACCGGTTCTTCCGCGCCCTGCACGTGCGCTACGAGCGGCTTCTGCGCTGGGCGCTCGCCCATCGGCGCGCGGTGATGGTCGGCGGGCTCGGCATCCTGGGCGCGATCGCCGTGCTGTTCGTCGTCCTCCCCTCCGAGCTGGTGCCGGTCGAGGATCGCGGGACGATCCTCACCCTCGCCATGGCGCCCGAGGGTTCCACGCTCGAGTACACCGACCGCTACATGCGCCAGATCGAGGCCATCTTTCGACAGGTCCCAGAGGCGGAGGCGTTCTTTTGCGCCGTCGGGCTGGGCTTCGCCGGGCCGGGCCGAGTCACCGACGGCATCATGTTCGTCCGGCTCAAGCCGTTCGGCCAGCGTCGGACGTCGCAGCAGGAGCTGGTCGGAATGCTGTTCGGGCGCCTGTTCGCGATCCCCGGTGTGCTCGCGTTCCCGATCAACCTGCCCAGCCTGGGTGGCGGCTTCGGTCAGCCGGTCCAGTTCGTGTTGCAGGCCGACACCTACGAGGACCTCCAGCGGGCTCTGGGCCCCTTCATGATGGAGGCGCAGAAGCTCGGCTACCTCCTCAACATGGACACCGACCTCAAGCTCAACAAGCCCCAGCTCGAGATCGCGATCGATCGCGAACGGGCCTCGGCGCACGGCGTCTCGGTGAGCGATGTCGGCAATACCCTGCAGACGCTGCTGGGCGGCCGTGAAGTCACCCGTTTCAAGCGGGGCAATAAGCAGTACGAGGTGATCCTCCAGGTGCGAGCCCAGGATCGGTCCTCCCCCACCGCGATCGACGGGCTATATCTGAGGGGTCGCGAGGGGCTGGTGCAGATGGCGAGCGTGGTCAAGGTCGAGGAGAAGGTATCGCCCAAGGAGCTGAACCATTTCAATCGCGACCGGGCAGCCATCCTCAGCGCCAACCTGCCCCCCGGCGTGACCATCGGCAAGGCGGTCGACGATCTGCGCGCCATCGCCCGGCGGACGCTCCCGGCCGGGATGCGCACGGACCTGAGCGGCGAGTCGCGCGAGTTCGTCGAGTCGAGCGGCGGCCTCTACTGGCTGTTCGTGATCGCGCTGGTGTTCATCTTCCTGGTGCTGGCGGCCCAGTTCGAGAGCTTCGTCCATCCGCTCTCGATCCTGTTCTCGGTGCCGCTCGCCGTGTTCGGTGCGCTGCTCACGCTGCGCGTGTTCGGAGCCTCGCTCAACATCTACTCGCAGATCGGGCTCATCATGCTGATCGGGCTGGTGACGAAGAACGCGATCCTGATCGTCGAATACGCCAACCAGCGGCGCGCCCGCGGCGAGCCCGTGGAGGACGCGGTCGTGAACGCCGCCCGCATCCGGCTGCGACCGATCCTCATGACCACGCTCACCACCATCCTGGGCGTGATGCCGATCGCGCTCGGGCTCGGAGCGGGGGCCGATTCACGCAAGCCTCTCGGTCTCGCGGTGGTCGGCGGGCTGCTGTTCTCGATGGTCCTGACGCTGGTGATGGTGCCCGTCGTCTACACGCTGCTCGCGCGCTTCCAGCCTGTACGGACGCCGGTCCCCGCGGAGCCGGAGCCCCTGGCGCCCGCCGGCGCCACCGCGGTCGGTCACGCCCGGCCGCGTTAGGGCTGAGTCGGTCAGCGTCTCAGCGGGAGCGCGGCCACCGAGGCGGGGACCTGCTCGGCCCACGCGAAATCGTCCCCCTCGGCGACCGGACGGGCCAGGGCGATGGTGGGATCGTGCTCGAGGCAGATCCAGGCCCCTTCCGCCGCGGCACGCGTGAGCAGGGCACCCTTCTCGCCCATGGTCTCGATCGCCGCGACGTCGTAGCCCATCACGAACGGGATGCGGACGTGCGAGGCGGTCGGGATGAGGTCGGCGACGAAGTAGAGCGTGCCCTGGGGTCCCGACACCCTCACCAGCTGCTGCCCGCGCGTATGGCCGTCGGCGGTGAACAGCTCGAACCCAGGCCATGGATGCTGCGGGCCGTCCCAGAGCCTCAGGACACCCGCGTCCATCAATGGGACGAAGTTCTCGGCCATGTAGGAGGCGCGCTCGCGCGGATTGGGACGAAGGGCGTTCTCCCAGTTGCGGCGCTGCACGTAGACCTGGGCGCGCGGCAGGCGCGGCACCAACACGCCCGCCTGCAGCCGGGTCGCGCCGCCGGCGTGATCGAAATGCAGGTGGGTGAGGACCAGGTCGGTGATGTCTTCGACCCCGAGGCCGAGGGCCGCGAGCGAGCGCTCGAGGCTATGGTCGCCGTGGTCCACGGCGTAGATGTCCACGAGCTTGGGCGTGAACTTGTCCCCGACGCCGATGTCCACGAGGATGCGCCGCCCCTCGCCCTCGATCAGCAGGGCCCGCATGGCCAGGATGATCCGGTTGCGCTCGTCGGCCGGATGGCTGCGACTCCATATGGGCTTGGGGACCGAGCCGAACATGGAGCCGCCATCGAGGCGCAGCGTGCCGGTCTCGAGCGTGTGGACGGTCCACGGGCCGAGGGCGAGCGAGGGCATGACCGCAGCATCGCCGAAAGCCGGCGGGACGGTCAAACCCGCGACGACACCCGTTTGCGGCGGGACCGCCGTCAGTCGCGGTAGAGCGCTTTCAGCGATCCGAACGAGGGGGCGTGGGTCGGCGTGGTCGCCTCGGCGCGAACCTCGAAGACGTAGTCAGCGTAGTCGTTGTCGGTCGTCTCGCAGCACGGGCCCGGCTGCGCGCCGCTGTCGCGGCTCTCGAAGCACACGAGCCACGTCAGCGGACGCGTCCACAGTGATACGTCGAAGACCAGGGCCTGGATGTCGCCCCCCGCGGCGGGCTCGTGCAGCGCGCCCGCTCCGTCCGGCCCAACGTCGTTGAAGTTCCGGTTGGTGAAGAACGTGCGCGGGCCCAGCCCGCCGCCGGCGTCGGGGGTGTTGACGTAGAAACCGACCGACCGCCTTCGCTGCCCGAAGTGGAGCACGATCGTCGCATGGGCGTCGGACGAATGCATGAAGATCGGCGCGTCCTCCTGCCCGTCGATCATCGGCCGTTGCCCGTCGGGCGTTTCGAGGTACCAGCCGACGCCCGATCGGAGCGGGGCGCCCGCGATCTCGCGCACTTGCATGATCGGCGCCGTCGAGATCGCCCAGGTGACCTGGTCCGGATCGCCCGGATGCGCGCCGAGGTAGTCGGTCTGGACGTCGACGTGTCCCGGCCCATAGGTCGCGTCGATGATGCTCTGCAGCTTCTGGCGCGGGTTCGACCACGAGTCGCCGATCACGGCCAGGGCGCCGGCGTGGGCGGAGGCGATGCCCGCGAATGACATCAGAATGGAAAACGCGAACGAACGAGAAGCCAGTGGTGACATGAACGCTCCAGATGCGAGACCCGAGTTGCCCATCCCTAGGGGAGTCAGCGTTGTGATCGCTGCCGTTCATGTACGTCGTGGCCGGAGGTCCTGATAGAACGATCGATCTGACAATAGCTTAGAGAGGCTGTTTGATGTTGCGCAACAAGCATGATGCGCGATCGCGGGCCGGAATCGTGAAAGTTGCAAGGTTGCATTCAGTCCAGGAGCCTAGGCGAGCGTCAAGGGGGTCTGGCGTTGCCCGATCGGTCCGGATCGAGCGCGGCCTAGATGTGGATCGGACGCTTTGCCACCGCGAGTGCGGCTTCCTTCACGGCCTCCGGCAGCGTCGGGTGGGCGTGCACCGAGCGGGCGATGTCCTCGGCGCTGGCGCCCAGCTCCATCGCCACCGCCAGCTCGGCGATGAGGTCGCTCGCGCGCGGCCCGAGGATGTGGGCTCCCAGAATCCGATCGGTCGTCGCGTCCGCGATGATCTTGACCTGGCCATCGCGCTCCCCCATCGCCTTGGCGCGCCCGTTGGCGAGAAACGGGAAGACGCCGACCGCGGTCGCGACGCCACGATCCGAGGCCTCCTCCTCGGAGATGCCGACGCTCGCGAGCTCGGGCCAGGTGTAGACCACGTTGGGAATGCACTCGTAGGCGACGTGACCGGGGAGTCCGGCGATCGTCTCGACCGCCGCGATCCCCTCCTCCTCCGCCTTGTGCGCCAGCATCGGCCCGCGGATGACGTCGCCGATCGCGCGGATCCCGGCGACCGGGGTCTCGAACGCGTCGTTCACCTCGATCCGCCCCTTCTCGTCCATCGGGATCCCCGCTTCGCGGGCCCCGAGACCGTCGGTATAGGGCCGGCGACCGACGGCGATCAGGAGGACGTCGCACTCCTCCTCGCGCTCGCCCCCGGGTCCCGCGATGGCGACGCGAACCCGGTCGCCCTCGACCCGCGCCCCGCGGGCCGAGGTCCCGAGGTGGAACGTCATCCCCTGTCTCTCCAGCACGCGCTGGAGCAGCGCCCCGCTCTTCCGGTCCATCCCCGGGACGATGCGATCCATGAACTCGAGCACCGCGACCTCGGCGCCCAATCGCATCCACACCGAGCCCAGCTCGAGCCCGATCGCCCCCGCTCCCACCACCACCATGCGCTTCGGCACCTCGGGGAGCGTGAGCGCGTCGGTCGAGTGGACGATGCGGCGCCCGTCATACGGGATACCGGGCAGCGCCGCCGGCTTGCTCCCGGTGGCGATCAGGATGTGACGGGTGCGCAGGCGCTCCCGCGCGTCGTTCCCGACGACCTCGACGTCGCCCGCGCCGGCGATCCGACCGGTCCCGGTGAATCGGGCCACCTTGTGCTTGCGAAACAGGCCCTCGATCCCGCGCGTCAGGTCCTTCACGACCTGCTCCTTGCGCCCCATCATCGTCGCGAGATCCAGCTCGACCGTGGCCCGGATGCCGTGGGCGGACAGTCCGTGGCGGGCATGGGCAAGATGCTCGCTGGAATCCAGCAGCGCCTTGCTGGGGATACAGCCCACATTGAGACAGGTGCCGCCCAGCGACCGGTACTTCTCGACCACCGCCGTGCGCAGCCCGAGCTGGGCCGCGCGGATGGCCGCGACGTAGCCGCCCGGGCCCGAGCCGATGACCACGAGATCGAATGTTGCGTTCGTCATCCGCGCTCGCACCTCGTCCCGACCCAGGAGTTCGTTGTCACACCTCAGACCTCGATCAGCATGCGCTCGGGATCTTCCAGCCGTTCCTTGACGCTCACCAGGAACGTGACGGCCTGCTCGCCATCCACGATGCGATGGTCGTACGAGAGGGCGAGATACATCATGGGGCGGATCACGACCTGGTCATCCACCGCGACCGGTCGTTTCTCGATCTTGTGCATCCCGAGGATCCCGCTCTGCGGGAAGTTGAGGATCGGGGTCGAGAGCAGCGAGCCGTAGACACCGCCGTTGGAGATGGTGAAGGTCCCTCCTGACAGCTCGTCGAGCGACAGCGTGCCCGCGCGCGCCGACGCGCCGAGCCGGGCGATCTCGTGCTCGAGGTCCGGGAACGAGCGCTGGTTCGCGTCGCGCACCACCGGCACCACCAGCCCGCGCTCGGTGCCGACCGCGATGCCCATGTGCACGTGACGGCGATAGACGATGTCGGTGTCCTTCACCATGGCGTTGAGCTCCGGGATCTGCTGGAGCGCGAGCACGCAGGCGCGGGTGAAGAACCCCATGTAGGAGAGCCGCACGCCATGGCGACGCTCGAAGTCGTCGCGGAACCGGGCGCGCAGCGCGATCACGGCGGTCATGTCCACCTCGTTGAACGTGGTGAGGATGGCCGCGGTCTGCTGCGCCCTCACCAGCCGCTCGGCGATTCGGAGCCGGATGCGGCTCATGGGCACCGCCCGCTCGGTCTCGCCCGTCGCCCAGTCGGTCGGGGCATGGGCGGGTGCGAAGGGCGCGGCGGCCGATGTCGATGCGGGCGCCGGGGCCACGGGCGCGGGCCCCGCGGCCGCCGGCCGCGCCGGCTCCTCCGGCGTGCGTGCCGGCACGGCCGCCCGGTCGAGCATCCGCTGGACGTCCTCCTTGAGCACCCGCCCCCCGGGGCCGCTGCCGGGGATGCCGGCTGGATCCACGCCGTGCTGCTCGACCATGCGCCTGACCGCGGGGCTCAGCGGCCGACCCGACCCGGCCGGTGGAGGGACGGTGGGCGGCACCGCGGCCGGGGCCGGCGCGTTGGTCTCCGTTCTCCTGGTTTCGAGTCCGGTCCCCTCCTCGACCCGCGCCAGCACGTCCCCCACCTCGACCCGGTCGCCCAGAGCCCGTGCGTGGCGGAGGACGCCGGCAGCCTCCGAGGGGATCTCGACCGCCGCCTTGTCGGTCTCGAGCGTGACGATCGGCTCGTCGACCGCGACGGTGGCACCGTCGGGCTTGAGCCAAGCCACGACCACCGCTTCCGAGATGGACTCGGCGAGACGCGGCACTCGGATTTCGGATGTCACGCGCGGATCCCCGCCCTCGACACGCTCATCGCTCCCCTCACATTTCCCGGCGCCGGGGGGCGCGGTGCTCCGCTCCCGGGGCGCGCGCGGGCAGCGGACCCACTTCGGCCAGCGCGCGATCCACCAGCGCCTTCTCCTGGGCGACGTGCCGAGCGTAGAAGCCGGTGGCGGGCGTGGGCGACGCCTTGCGCGCGACCAGGCGCAGCGTCGCACCCTCCGGCAGGACGGACTCGATCCGGTGACGCACGCAGCGCCACGCCCCCATATTGGCGGGTTCCTCCTGGACCCAGCGGATGTCACGCGCGTTGGGATAGCGCTCGAACACCTCGGCCACCTCCGCGCGCGGGAACGGGTACAGCTGTTCGGTCCTCACCAGGGCGGCCGCGGTGATGCCGCGTTCCTCGCGCGCTTCGAGCAGCGTGTAGTAGAACTTCCCCGACACGAGCAGCACGCGGCGCACCGCGAGCGGGTCCTCCACGCCCCGATCGTCGATCACGTTCCGGAACCCGCCGCCGGTGAACTCGGACACCGCCGAGACCGCCCGCTTGTGCCGCAGCAGGCTCTTGGGGCTCATGATGACGAGCGGCTTGCGGAACGTGCGGTGGAGCTGCCGGCGCAGCGCATGGAACAGCTGCGCCGGGGTGGTCAGGTTGCACACCTGGAGGTTTCCGTTGGCACACAGCTCGAGGAAGCGCTCGAGGCGGGCGCTCGAATGCTCGGGCCCTTGCCCCTCGTACCCGTGCGGCAGCAGCAGCACCAGCCCCGACATGCGTTGCCACTTGGACTCGCCGCTCGCCAGGAACTGGTCGATGTAGACCTGCCCCACGTTGGCGAAGTCGCCGAACTGCGCCTCCCACACCACCAGCGCGTAGGGATCGGCGGTGCTGTAGCCGTACTCGAATCCCATGCACGCGGCCTCGTTGAGGGGCGTGTCGATCAGCGTGAAGGGGCCCTGGCTTCCTCCCGGCTCCCCGCCCTGCTCAAAGCCCAGGTGCTGGAGCGGCACGTAGCGCGCGCCGGTCTCGCTGTCGAAGAGTGCGGCGTGGCGGTGGGAGAAGGTGCCGCGCGAGGTGTCCTGGCCGCTCAGGCGCACGCTGCGGCCTTCCAGCAGCAGCGAGCCGTAGGCGAGCGTTTCGCCCAGCCCCCAGTCGATCTGGTCCTTCAGGAATATCTCGTCCCGGTCGGCGAGCAGCTTGACGATCTTGCGATGCGGATGGAATCCCTCGGGGATCCGTGCGGCGCCGGCCCGCACGCGCTCGAGCGTTTCGAGCGGGACCGCGGTCTCGGCGCTCCAGTCGTCGCCCGCCCATCCCAACCCGGCCCACGCCCCGCGCAGCGGCTGCGGCCCTTCGGGCGGGGCGGCGGCGCGCGCCCGCCGGTGTGCCGCCTGCAGCTCGGCGGTGATGTCGGACTCGATGCCCCGGAGGTCCGCCTCCTGAAGGACACCCTGCTCCATGAGGCCGCGGGCATAGCGTCGCGCGGCCGGCGTGTGGGACGCGATCGTGCGGTACATCACCGGCTGGGTGAAGGTCGGGTCGTCCAGCTCGTTGTGGCCGTACTTCCGGTAGCACACCAGGTCCACGAACACGTCACGCTTGAACGCCGCGCGGTAGGCGAGCGCGAGGCGCATGGCGTGGACCGCGGCCTCGGGGTCGTCCCCGTTGACGTGGAACACCGGCGCGTCGACCGCCTTCGCGATGTCAGTCGGGTAGCGGCTCACGCGCACATCGGCCGGCGAGGTGGTGAACCCGATCTGGTTGTTGACGATGACGTGGAGGGTGCCCCCGGTCGCGTAGGGGGGGAGCTGGCCCATCGACAGGGTCTCGGCCACGATCCCCTCGCCCGCGAAGGCGGCGTCGCCGTGGATGAGCAACGGGATGCCGCGCTCGCGCGCGCGGTCGCCCGCCATGTCCTGGCGCGCATGGAGCGAGCCCATGACGACTGCGTTCACGAACTCGAGGTGGCTCGGGTTGAAGCGCAGATCGAGGTGGACGACCCCTCCCGCCCGGGTCCGATGCTGTGACGCATAGCCCAGGTGGTACTTGACGTCGCCGTGCCCGTAGCTGTCCTCGGGAGCGAAGCTGGCCTCGAACTCGCTGAAGATCGCCTCGAGCGGCTTTCCCATGATGTTCGCGAGCACGTTGAGGCGGCCGCGGTGCGACATGCCGATGACGATTTGCTCGACGCCCAGCGCGCCGGCGCCCTCGATCATCACGTCCAGCATCGGGATCAGGGTCGCCGCCCCTTCGAGCGAGAAGCGCTTCTGCCCCACGTAGCGGGCCTGGATGAACTCCTCGAACGCGTCCGCCGCCAGGAGCTGCCGGAGGATCCGCGCGCGCTCGGCCGGCTCGAGCGAGGGGCGGTTGCGCACGGATTCCATCCGATCCTGGAGCCAGGCGCGGCGCTCGTCGTCCAGGATCCACATGAACTCGGCGCCGATCGGGCCGCAATAGGTCCCGCGGAGGGCCGCGATCAGCTCGCGCAGGGTCCCGGTGAACTCCCCCCCCCAGAACGGACGCGGGTCCACCGGGAGATCGAGGTCGGTCTCGGTGAACCCCATCGTCTGCGGCTCGAGGATCGCCGGGGGCTCCGGGGCATCGCTCAGGGGATCCAACCGGGCCGCCAGGTGGCCGAACACCCGGTAGTTCTGGATCAGGCCGAATAGCCCGCTGCCGGGGGCCCCGGGAGCGGCGGCGCCCGTCTGTCCCGGGGCCGCGGCGGCCGGAAACGCCGGACGGCCGGCCAGCTCGAACCCGGCGAA
>Ga0075418_10003001_pt1 | contig 19271 bp, 15 predicted proteins | sample SoiMetdeltSBSDD2_FD_81776 | JGI IMG/M metagenome (GOLD analysis project Ga0075418, IMG submission 81776) | Bulk soil microbial communities from a Populus tree surrounding site in Tennessee, USA - Soil MetaG P. deltoides SBSDD2 | ecosystem: Environmental > Terrestrial > Soil > Tree plantation...
GCCTTTGAGCAGTTCTCCTCCAAGGGCGGCAACACCTGGGGCCTCGACGTCGCGTGGGACGGCGAATTCTTTTACACGCAACCCACCAGCGGCGATCTGCTGAACCACGTCGTCCTGCCCGAATACGTCCTCGCGAAAGCCAAAGTCGGCAACACCGCCAGCTTCAAACCGGTGATTAAAGGCCGCCGCTCCAACCCACTCATGAAGTACGAAGACATGGCCTACGTGCAGATCGACGTCGTGGGCGGCTTCACCGCGTCCGCCGGTTGCGCGATCTACGACGGCGGCGCGTGGCCTGAGAAGTACAACTACAGCTATTTCACGACCGAGCCGACGATCAACATCATCCACCACGAATTGGTCACGCCCGACGGCTCGACTTACACCGCCAACAAAGATCGTGATCCGGAATTTATCGGTGGGCGCGACCTCTGGTTCCGACCCATCGAGACGCGCATCGGCCCCGATGGCGCGCTTTACATCCTCGATTTCTACAACCAGGCCGTCATCCACAACGACACACGCGGCCCGCGCCACAACAACGTCAACGCCGCCGTGCGTCCCGACCGCGACCACTATTTCGGCCGCATCTGGCGCGTAAACCACAAACAGGCGAAAAAACTCGATCCGCCGAATCTCTCGAAAGGTTACCTGGTTGATCTCATCAAAGCGCTCGAGCATCCCAATCGCCACGTGCGTATGACCGCGCAGCGATTGCTCGTGGAGAAGGCGAACAACCTGGCCGTCGATCCGCTTCAGAAAATCGTTCAGGGCAACAAGCCGGCTTACGCCAAAGTTCACGCCGTTCGCATTCTTTCTTCTGTCAATGCGCTCAGTCCGCAAGTCCTCAACGCCGCCGTGAACGACCCGTCCCCCGCCGTGCGCAAGGCCGCCTTCGCCGTCGCACAGGAACGTCCCGCGCCCGAACCTCGTGCCACGACCGTCACCGAAGCCGCCATCATCAAAGGTTTGCAGGACAGTGATCCGCGCGTTCAGCTCAACGCCGCCCTCGCCAGCAAATTCGTTTTGTATGCGGGCGCAACCGAAGGAAAACTCAGTCGCGCGCAAACGCAATTGGTTGCGACGTTCGAGAAAGCGCCCGATGCCTGGCTCCGCTCCGCGATCATAAGTGTCGTCGCCGAGAAACCGGCTGCGTGGGCGCAGAGCATCGCTTCTCTCCCTGAAGGCTCCGTCGCTTTCATCAGCGAGTTCTGCAACCTTATCGCCGCCCGGCAGGACACCCAACTCGCCGGCCAGCTCGTCCAATCGACTAGTCGCTCGCAAAACCTTAAGACGCAACAAGCCGTGCTTGAGGCCCTCGGCAAAGGCCTTAAACGCGACACCGCTCCCGAATGGAATGACGATCTGCGCGCGGCGCTCGCCAAATTGTTACGCTCGGAGAATTCCGGCGTTCGCGCGGCGGCGTTGCCTCTCGTCACACGCTGGGACAAGCAGGGCACGCTGCGCGCTGAATCGGTCGGCCTCGTCAAGGAACTCGCCGCAAAACTCGAACAGCCTTCCGGTTCCGAAGACGAAAAGCTTCAGCTCGCCACCAGCCTCGTCGGCGCGCGCGAAATCTATCCGGAGATCATTCCCGCGATCGGCAATCTTATCGGCAAGGGTGGTTCCGCCGCGTTCCAGCGCAAACTCATCGAGGCCCTGGGCAGCATCAACGAGCCGGCGGTTGGCGCCGTGTTGGTCAACGCATACCCGGCGCTCTCTCCCGAATTGCAGGACGCCACCTTCGCGCAAGTGATCAGGCGCGGCGACTGGTCCGCGGCCATGGTCGAAAGCTTAAAATCCGGCAAAGTCACTCCCGCGGTCCTCGGGCCCGCCAACATCTATCGCCTCCGCAATCACACCGACAAAGAAGTCGCGCAGCGCGCCAGCGCGGTGATGGAGGAACTGCGCGGCCCCGAGGCGAAAGAGAAAGCCGCCATCATCGCGAAACTTGAACCCGAAGTCTCGCGCCCCGGCGACGCGGCCGCCGGCAAAGCGGTTTACGTCCAAAACTGCGGTGTGTGTCACAAGTACGGCGGTGAAGGCCGCGACGTCGGCCCCGAACTCACGGGCATGGGCGCGCACGGCGTCCACGAGTTGCTCGTCCACATCCTCGATCCAAATCGCTTCGTTGAAGAAAACTACGTCGCCGTCAGCGTCGAGACCAAAGACGACCAGTCGCTCGACGGCATCGTCGTGCGCGAAAACCGCTCCGGCGTCACGCTCCGCAATAACACCGGCGAAATCGAAGTCAGAACCAGCGACATTAAAAGCCGCCGCAGCACCGGTCGTTCTCTCATGCCAGAGGGTTTCGAGGCCCTCGGCACTCCCGCATTGCGCGACCTCTTGACCTACATGGGCGCGGGCGAGTCGAAATACCGCATCATCGACTTTAAGAATGCGTACACCGCCGACAGCCGACAGGGCATCTTCAGCAGCGCCGAAGCCCTCGACCAGACTCTGCAGTTCCGGCGCTTCGGCGTAGTCACCGCCGGCCCCGTTCCGTTCGACATCGCCAGTCCTTTGCGCACCGCCAACGGTCAGAACCTCGTCGTCCTGCGCGGCGGCCAGGGCTTCGCGAAAGGCCTGCCCCAAAAAGTTGAAATTCCCGATGTGGGCGTCAAAGCCTCGCGCCTTCACTTCCTCGGCGGCGTTGGTGGCTGGGCGTGGCCCTTCGGCGGACAGGACCGCAATAAAAATTTGCCCGTCGCGAAAGTGACCGTGCATTACGCCGGCGGAAAATCCGAAGAATTCGTCCTGCGAAACGGCGTCGAGTTCGTCGACTACATCGATGCGACGTACGAAGCGCCCGGTTCGAAGCAAGTCCCCGACCTGTTGCGCCGCGGCCAGGTGCGCGCCTTCAGCCGCGACCTCTCCCAGCCCGCGGCGATCGAGAAGATCACCCTCGAAAGCTACGACAACGGCATCGCCCCGGTCTTCGTTGCCATCACCGCCGAAACCGGCGACCTGAAAACCACCGATGCTCCGGCGGACCGCCAATACGCCGACGCTTCCGGAGCCGCCGGAGTGAAGAGCGATGCTTCCCTTGGCAGTTCAAAGCCGCGCGGTTTTCAATGGGGAGAAGGCGTGCGCGTCCTCATCACTGGCGGCGGCAGTTCGCACGACTTCGATAAATGGTTCAACAAAGCCGACGTCGCCACGCTGAGCGCCGGCGGCAAAGCCTCGGTCAATTACACCGACGACATGAGCCTCATCGCGCCCGCATTGAAAAATGTCGACGTGCTCTACCTCAGCAACAATCAACCCATCAAAGATCCCGCCGCGCGCGCGGGCATTTTCGAACACGTTGACGCGGGCAAAGGCTTGCTCGTTGTCCACCCCGCGCTTTGGTACAACTGGAACGACTGGCCCGAATACAATCGCACGCTCGCCGGCGGCGGTTCGCGCGGCCACGACAAATACGGCGAGTTCTCCGTGAAGGTCACCGACGCCACGCACCCCATCATGCAGGGCGTGCCCGCCAACTTTACCATCACCGACGAACTCTATTGGTTCGAACCTGATGCGCAGGGCACGGTCATCCAGGTCCTCGCCACCGCGCACTCCCCGCAAAAGAACAAGGCTTACCCCCAGGTCTTCATCATAAAACATCCGAAAGCCCGCATCGTCGGCATCACGCTCGGCCATGACGGCAAGGCCCATGACCACCCAGCCTACCAGCAACTCCTGCGCAACAGCCTCAATTGGGTTTCAGCGAAGTAAGGGTATGGCACTCTCCAATGGCCGAAAAGTCACTGCCCATCTGGAAAATCGAGCGCGAAATAATCTCGGCCCTTGCGAGCGGCACGCGCCTCGTCCTCGTCGCGCCGACCGGCTCCGGCAAGACGACGCAGGTGCCCCAGATGTTATTCGATGCGGGCCTCGCGAACGACAAGCGCATCGTGGTCTTGCAACCCCGCCGCGTTGCCGCCCGCACCGTCGCGATGCGCGTCGCGTTCGAACGCGGCGTCAAGCTCGGTGACGAGGTCGGATACCAGGTCCGCTTCGACGACCAAACCAGTCTCGGCACCCGCATCTGTTTCGTTACCGAAGGCATCCTCCTGCGCTGGCTCCAGGATGATCCCACTCTCGAGGATGTGGGCGTCGTCCTCTTTGATGAATTCCACGAGCGCAATTTGCTGAGCGACGTCGCCCTCGCGCTCGCGAAACAATTGCAGCGCACCTCCCGCCCCGACCTCAAGCTCGGCGTCATGTCCGCGACGCTCGAAGCCAAACCCGTCGCTGCGTATCTGGACGACTGCCCCATTCTCGTTTCCGAAGGCCAGATGTTTCCCGTCGAGACGATCTACCTCGATCTGCCCGATGAACGGCCCGTCACCGAACAGGCGGCCGACGCCGTGGAAAAAATTATTCGCGACGGCGAACGCGGCGACGTCCTCGTCTTCATGCCCGGCATGGGCGAAATCAACGCCACCATCAACGCGCTCGGCGCGATGCGCACTGGCGAGAGGCTCGCGCTCATTCCGCTCCACGGCGAGTTGCCGCCGGAAGATCAGGACCGCGCTTTCGCGCCGAATCCTCTCCGCAAGATCATCGTCTCGACCAATGTCGCTGAAACGTCGGTGACCATCGACGGCGTCAAGCACGTCGTGGACGGCGGTCAGGCGCGCGTCGCCCGCTACGATGCGGAGCGCGGCATCAGCACGTTGTTCATCGAGCCGATCAGCCGTGCTTCGGCCGAACAACGCAAGGGCCGCGCGGGCCGCACTGCCCCCGGGACGTGTCACCGGCTGTGGACCGAAAGCGGGCACCTCAATCGCCCGGAGCGCAACACGCCTGAAATCCAGCGCGCCGATTTGGCCGAGGTCGTCTTGCTGCTCCACTCGCTGCACATTCGCAAAGCCGCGCAGTTTGACTGGCTCGACAAGCCGGACCCGGCCGCCGTGGAACGCGCCGAGAAACTGCTCGTTCTCCTGGGCGCGATTGACGAGCAGAGCGGCGACCTCGCGGCCGTCGGCAAACAGATGCTCCGTCTGCCTATGCATCCGCGTTATTCGCGCATGATCGTCGAAGCCGCCGCGCGCAACTGCGTTCCCGCCGCGGCGCTCTGTGCCGCGCTCGTGAGTGGCCGCGACCTGCTCGTGCGGCTTGGCCGCGACGACAAACACGTCGCCGAAGCGCGAGAACTGTTTGAGGGCAGCGCCGCGTCTGACTTCCACACCCTCATGCGCGCGTATCAATTCGCGAAGCAGAACAGTTTCAGTCCCGAGCGTTGCCGTCGCTACGGCATTCACGCCCAGACCGCCCGCCAGGTCGAACAAACGTATGAGCAGATCATCGAACTCTCGCGCCGACAGGGTTTAGCTCCGCGTGACGCTGCGCTGTCTTCTGTTGCGGCGGACGACGCGCTCCTCAAATGCATTATGGCCGGCTTCATTGATCAGCTTTGCGTGCGCCGCGACCAGGGCACGCTCGAATGCGAGATGACCGAAGGACGCCACGGCACGTTGATGCGCGAGAGTGTAGTGCAGAACGCTTCCTTGTTCGTTGCCTCCGTGATTCGCGAAGTCACCGCGCGCGGCTCCTCCAACCTCACGCTGCTGGGTCTCGCCACCGAAGTGAAACGCGAGTGGATCGAAGAAATGTTTCCACAGCATCTGAGCGCCCAGGTTGAACACTTGTTCGATCGCACACACAAGCGAGTTGCCGCCGTAAAACTCATTCGCTTCCGCGACCTGGTGATCCATCACGAACACCAGCGCGAGGTTGATCCCGAAGCGTCCGGACGCGCCCTCGCCGAAGCCTTCGCCAAAGGCTGGTTCGAGTTACCGCTGCTCACGCACGATTTGAAGCAGTTTATCGCGCGCGTGAACCTCCTCGTCGCCGCTTCGCCCGAACTGGAGTTTCCGCCCTGTGACCAACCCGCCCTGATGAACGCCCTCGCGAAAGCATTCGCCGGCCTCACCCTCGTCAAAGAGGCCCAGGCGGCCCACCTTCGCGAAGCGATCCACGCTCATTTGGCCCCGGAGCAACGCGGATGGCTCGACGAACTTGCCCCGACGGCGATCGCGTGGGGTGGCGGAAAACCCCTCAAGCTCCAATATCCGGAAGAAACCCTCGACGAAGACGGCGTAGTAAACTCACCCGAAGTGCAGGTAAAACTTCACGAAGTCCTTCAACAACGCGATCATCCCCAAATCTGCGAAGGCAAAGTGCCGGTGAAAATCTGGCTCTGCGCCCCAGACGGCAAGCGCCTCGAAGCAACAACAAATTGGCCCGCGTTCAAAACCAACACTTACCCGAAGTTGAAATCAACTTTGGCGAAGAAATATCCGGGGTTTACATGGATCTAATAACCCCTTCGCTATCGCCGGCTGACACTTTGCGCGTTAAAGCGCAAAGCGCGTGACGAATTGCCGAAAGCGTTCCTGGTTGTCTTTGTTGAATTCGCGCTCGAGGAGCCCGTTGTTGCCGCGCACCTGCACTTTGACGTCCCGGCCCAGCGCGATTTTTTGCAACTGGATCCGCGTCGCGGGATAGATCGCGACTTCGCGCACCAGTTGATCTTTGTAAGGCTTGCGCATGTTGGCGCCGCCGGTGCCACTGAACTTCAACGGTTGTCCGTCGATAAGGACGGTGAGCGTTTCACCGGCAGGAATTTCAAGGTAGCCGGCGTCCTCCTTCGCCATGTATTGCACTTCCAGGTAATACTGCGCGTCGGAGTAGTTTCGATACACGCGCGAGGCGTTCAACCAAAGCAGTTCCCGCGGCGGCCCTTTACCTTCCAGCAGATTCTCCCCCATCAGGTCGGTGCGCAGGCCGGTGGCGTGATCGATATGCGTCGTCACGTCCGGCGCCTGCGGACCCGCGCACCCCGTCAGCAGCAACACTCCACAAGCCAAAACCAGGTAGTTCTTAATCATGTTCCCAAAAGCCATGCCGCCGTTGTATCAGCAACCTGGCCCGTTGCCAACAATGGACGTGCAGTTGCAGCTTGCCATTCGAAGATCGAGGAAATTCACTGGCGCGCGCTCGGACGCGATATGAACAAGCAATTTGAGGGAATACTTGACAATTATTTTGAAGCCACGCTCGAAGATCATCCCGTGTTCGCCAATTTCGTCGGTCTGCGCGACGGCGAAGGCAAGCTCGACCGGGCCACGCCCGAGTTCGAGCGCAAACAGCACAAACGACGGCTGACCACGCTGGCGCAACTTGAAACCCTCTCGCCGCGCGAGCTCTCCAACGAGCAGCAACTTGATCGACTCGCACTGCGCAGCATGCTCCTGCGCGAGGGCGAAGATCACGAGCGCGGCCGAACTACCCTGGAACCCGACGCACCCGAGCGCGTGCTGAACGTGCTGTTGCACGAATTGATCCGGGGTGACGATGAACCCAAACGGGCTGCGGCGAACATCCGCTCCCTTCTGGAAAAGACGCCCCGATTTCTCGACGAAGCTTTGACGTTGGTCGACCGGCCCGAGGCGGTGTGGCTGAAGATCATGCGCCAGACAAGCGCCGGCGTGCCGACGCTTTTCACCGCCGTCGAGACATTTCTCAAAACTGCTTCTCCCGAAGCCAAAGATCGCGTCCGCATTTCTTCAGCTCAGAGCGCTGTGAAAAATTACTGCGACAAAGTCGAGTCGCGCCAAACCGCCGTGCGCGGTTCATTTGCCATCGGCGCTGAAGCGATGCAACGCCGTGTGCGCGATCAACTCGGGCTTGATTACACGCTTGGCGAAGTCGAGGCGTTGGCGCTCAGCGAAATTCGCCGCATCAACGGGCTACTTAAAAAAGCAACGCGAGGACGCGATCCAATCAAGGTGATCGACGAGGCGCGCGGCCAGTGGCGGCCGCAAAAGCCTCTGCTTGGTCTGTATAAGGACACGACGAAGCGGATCGCTGGAACGTTTCGCAACAAGCGGGCGGTTACGTTCCCGAAAGGCGACTCGCTGGATGTTCGGCCTGTGCCGGAATTCATGCGTCCGCTGTTTCCAACCGCCGCGTACAGTTCGCCCGGCGCATTCGAAAAACGGCAGCGCGGCATTTTTTGGGTCAACGACCTCAGCGTCACGAAGGACTCGCCGCAGCAAAAACTCAAGGAGCAACAGCAGCACTTCGGACTCTCGTTGACCTGCGCTCACGAAGCGTATCCCGGCCATCATTTGCAGTTCGTCACCGCGAATCAGCATCCGCGCAAGTGGCGCCGCCTGTTCGCCCATGCCGTCTTCTACGAAGGCTGGACGCTCTGGTGCGAGCAAATGATGGTGGATCTGAGGATTGACAACTCCCCGTGGCTACGCATTCAGCAATTGCACGACGCACTGTGGCGCGCGCATCGGATCCTCGTCGATCTGCGGCTGCAAACGCGCCGCTACAGTTACGAGCAAGCGGTCCGACACATGCAAAAGCATCTCGGCTTTACAAAGGCGCGCGCCGAAGGCGATGTGAACTGGTACACCGGCCAACCGAGCGTTCCGATGAGTTACTGGCTCGGGAGGCTCGAAAACGAGCGCTTGCGCCAGCGGCTCGTCGTGGGCCGTGGCTGGAGCCTGCAGAAGTTCAACGATTGGCTCCTGAGCTTCGGCACAATCCCGCAAGCCTGGATCGAAAAGTACGGCTTGGATTAGTGTCCCGTGTAGCAGACGGGGTAACGAGTCTCTAATAGCAAATCCGCGGTATTACCGTTATAGCGCGTCGTTCTAATGCGCTCCAACGCGTTCGTCGCTGCCCGGCGCACGCGCCGCTCAGGATCGTTGAGCGCGCGAATGATAAGATTCGTAGTCTCGTTCGCGACAGAGTTGAACTTCGCCAGCGCTCCGATCGCCGATTCCCGGACGTGCCCGCTGGGATCATTCGCCGCGCGCGCAAGCGCCGGCAGACTCATGTCCGGGTTTTTGCCGAGATGACCGAGTGACCACGCCCCGCTGGCACGAACGTTCGCATTCGTCTCGTAGCGCACATTGTAAAGCGCGGTTAAGAATCCCTCGCGATCACAATAGTGGATCGTATCCCTGATTGCGTATCGCGCGTTTGGGTGCGGATGATCTTGCATCTGCAAGAGCGTGGTCAGCGCCGCCGTAGCCTCTTTGCCGAAAGTCGAAAGCGTCGACGCCGCGTAATACTGCATTTCCGCGCTTGCCAGGCGATTGGTCAGAATTTCCACCCACGTCCACACTGTGGCGGCCGGCCCCAACTCCCGGAGTGCGGGCAATGCGTGCGCTTGTTTTTCCGTCGCGGTTTTAAAGGGCGGCTTCACCCACTTCTGTTTTCGCCAAACGTCCACGAACTTCGTTTTCCATGGAGGGTCTTGCGAATAAATCGTGCGCAGCAGATACGGAAGCGCGTTCGTCCCAATTTCGCGGATCGCCTGGGTTGCTGCAGTGTGCTGTGGAGTTTGTTGTCCAAACACGCCCGGCGGCCTGACTACAAATGCACCCGTACGAGTGTTGACCACTCGCACAGGCATAAAGGTCACCGTGCCCAACCTTGCGCTGCGTCCCAGTGGAGTCGGGCTGATATCGTCCACCCACTCGCTGAGCGTTCTTCCCTGGAAGCTCGGTTCGGGCGGCTGTCGTAACAGTGCAAACACGACTGCCGCGATGAGTATCCCAAACACCGCCGGCAGAAAAATCTGCCTCCGCCCTTTCATAACCTGAGATTACGACCGCGCTACACCTTCACCAGTTCAATTTGGGGAGTTTCCCTAATGGAACTCGAACGCGACCGGGCCGAGCGTCGGGATTATGGCAGAGAATAAAGGCAATCCCAGCGGGCGCGAAGCGAGCAAGAAAACCGATGCGGGCCGCAAGCGCACTTCGCGTGAACGGTCCGGCCAGTCCGACGCATTCGGCAGCAGCGGCCAACGCAAAGGCGAGGAACATCCCGCCGGCGAAGGTGGTCCTGAACAACAGGCCGGCGGCCCGGAACATCACGGTGGCGACGCGCACGAGGATCGCAATCCTTAGGCGGCTCTAGAGCGCAACCGCTGTTTTCTTTGAATGCGACTCGAGCGCGGCAGCGAAGAGTTCGTGGCTTAGTACCGCTTCATCCGGAGTGACGCAGCCAAATCGATTGCCCAGTTTGCCGGCGCGCTCGGCCGTATAGGCCGCCCACATCTGCAGAAAGCAATCCGGAAAGCCTGCCTCGAAAATTCCACCTGTGATCGTCGTGAACGGCATCTGGTGTCCCAGGTCGATGCGCTGCCAAATCTGTTCTTTGGCGCGCTCGAAGACCCACAGCGTCTTCGGCTCTTTGGTGCTGAAGCGCACGCCGCCTTCGGTGCCGAGCACTTCGATGAACCACGTGTTGGTCTCGCCGGGCGCGAGGCGCTTCATCTCCAGACGCATCGGGACCTCGTCGTTGCTGATCTTCACTTCGGTGTGGAGCATCGCGTTGTCCCACGTGTCGCACACGGCGGTGCCGCCTTTGCCGTCGGGCCGTTGCGCGTAAATTTTTTGCAGTTGCGCGTAAACGCGTAGCGGTTTCCAACCGAGCCGGAACGGAACGTGCACAGCGTGCATGCCGAGATCCCCCATCACGCCGATCTCGCCGCACGTTTTCACCTGCCGCTTCCAGTTCACCGGCTTCGTCGGATCAAGGTCGCTCGCGTGCCAAAAACCGGAACGGATTTCCATGATCCGCCCCAGCTTGCCGGATTGCACCGCCTGGACGACGCGCTGCGCCGGCGGAAGGAACGGAAACTCGGAGCTGCATCGAACGAACCGGCCGGACTTCGCCGCCGCGTCGCGAATCGCGCGCGCGGCTTTCAAATCGATGCCGAACGGTTTTTCCGCGAGCAAATCTTTGCCCGCGACGAGCACGTCGAGGTACATCTTTTCGTGCAAATTGTGCGGCACCGCGACGTAAACAACATCGACGTCCGGCGAGCGAAGCAATTCATGATGGTCCTTCGTGAGTAGCCGCACGGTGGGGACGCGGCGAAACCAGTCGAGGAGTTTCTCCTGTAAATCGCAAACGGCCACGAGCTCGGCCTGCACCGGAAAATCCTCGAGCACGAACCAGCGGCCAAAGGCGCTCGCCGCTTCGCGGCCCATCAACCCGCCGCCGATGATTCCAACGCGCATTTTGTCCATGCTCAACCCTTGATGAACTTCGACGCCTGTTGCGCGGTCGCGCCGTCGTGCACGATCGCCATGAGCGCGCGCGTCATTCCCGCCGGATCACTGTGTTGAATGATGTTGCGCCCGTAGACGATGCCAGCCGCGCCTTGCTTGATCAGATTCTCAGTACGCGTGAGAATTTCTTTATCCGGCGCTTTGCCGCCGCCGCGCACCAGCACGGGAATGCGCCCGGAAATCTCGACCACTTTGTGATACACGCTCACGTCGTCCGTTGGGTCGGCCTTGATCACGTCCGCGCCCAACTCGACCGCCTGGCGCACGAGCGGCGTGATCTTATCGAGATCGCCATCGACCATGTAACCGCCGGCCTTTTGGTTCGGTTGAAACACTAGCGGCTCGATCATCAGCGGCATGCCATAACGATCGCACTCCGGCTTGATGCGCAGAATGTTTTGGATGCATTGATCGGTGACCTCGGGTTGCTCGGGGATGCGAAACAGATTCACCACCACGCACGACGCGTCCAGCCGGATCGCCTGCTCCACCGCTTGCTCGATCATGCGGCTGAAGAGCGTGCGGGGCAATTGCGTGCCGTACACGTTCGCCACATCCGTGCGCAAGACGAGCGCCGGTTTCTCTTTGCCGGGAAGGGATTGCAAATAATGCGCCTGCCCGACCGTGAGCTGGATGGCGTCCGGCGCGGCAGCGACGAGCGTCTTGACCGACTTTTCCAGGTTCTCGATCCCCTGGAGAAATCCGCGCTCGTTGAAGAAGCCGTGATCGACCGCGACATCAAAACAGCGGTTCGATTTCGCGTTGAAAAGCCGGTTCAGGCGATAATTCTTCATAAAGAAGCGTTATCCCGTCGAAAATCCGCCCGCGTGTCAAGGCAGAGAACCGGCTTGCACCGGCCCGCGCCGCCCATTTCAATGCGCGGATGTTTTCGCACGTTGTCATTTTCTGGACCAAGCCTGAAAACCCGAAAGCCGCCGATGAATTGATCGCTGGCGCCGAGAAATACCTCAAGCCCATCCCAGGCATCCTGTTTTTCCATGTCGGGCGCATGGAGAAAAGCCATCGCCCAGTCGTCGACCAGAGCTATCAGGTCGCCCTCACCATCACCTTCCGCGACAAAAAAGCGCAGGACGATTACCAGGAGCACCCCTCCCACATCGAGTTCGTGGAAAAGGTCTTCAAGCCCGTCCGCGAGAAGGTCGTGGTCTACGATTTCGAGTAAGGAACCGGGGAATCGCCGCAAGAGACGCAAGGAAACGCAAAAGCGCCCCTACGGAGCGACGCCCCTATCGAAAATCGGCGTACGCCGATTTTGATTTGCGTAAGTCGTTGGTACAGCGTGGTCGAATCGGTAATAAATCGACTGGCATCTGTTTTACCTTAAACAGCAGCCACTGCAAGGCGACGAGGCTATTCGAAAAGTGGTTCTATTCTTTGCATGATCTGTGTCGCTGACGCCGCGGGAATATCCCAAACCATTCGACCCATGGAAAACGATTGGGCGTGCCTGCTGAAGCTAACCTCATATTGCCGACCATCGTCGGTTATCACGGCTACCGCAAAATCCGCAGGCGCAGGCAAGATGCGCCCGAACAACCATCCGCGTGTGGATTTTGGTTCCCATGGGCCAGCATCGCGAATCGCTTCAAGGATGAATTTGCCGTGCTCCCACGGCAATGATCCCCAGGCAGCATCGTCCAGCGGACACCGCGCGCATTCAAAGCGAGTGATATTGGCAATATCGGGCAACTGAGGCGCCAGGCGCCATTCGGCGACGGGTTCATAGACACTCCACAGGCGCAGATAGGTCCGCAAGATCGGCCAGCCATCGGTGTTACCGATGTTCAAGACCGGATGATAAAATCCTGCTGCGATATTGTTTATGTGACGATTGCCGGTTGTAATCCGGAGGACAGGTCCAACGCTCAATCCGTAAACGACAAAAAGACTTAGCAGCCACACAACCGATTTGAAGATGTTTCGGAGCGTAGTTTTCATCCCGCGATGTCCGGCATGTGATCTTAGGCGACGTTCTTGCGGGAAGGCAACTGATCTACGAGAAACTCGACGTTCCAGGGAGGCAGGAGTAGAAGTGATGTCCACGCCTTCGCGGTCTAAGGCGCGCGCGCAGGAGCGACCGGCTTCCCCCCTTTCCACCCTCATTTTCCTTTCGTGGCGTGGTCATCAAGACTGCCGGACAAGAGACACTGCTGCGCCGCATATAACAGCAACAAGCCAGATGGCTGCGAAACAAAGCAGAGTGAGAAGTGCTCGCCAGCCCCTGGTCTGGAAAAGATAGGCAGTCCCAACCACGGGCCACGCGAAATAAACGAAAGAATCATAGTCATAGCAGAGCCGTCGTCCGCGTTTACGAGCATCGGCCAGCACCCACGAGGCGATGACGAGTGACAAGGCAACGCTCGCGGCCATTTCCGCCCGCGTTGACATTCCGTCGGGATCGACCGCCATTGTAATGCCCCACCCGAGGATGCAAACCCACAGCATCAACGTGGGCGCAAACATCTGCTGAAGCCACTTAGGCATGGTTGATCACGGCTGAGTGGGCAAGTGTATCAAATTGCTTCACACCGTCGAGCCCGTGGTGGTCCGCGAAGTCGACTTCCCTCCGCGCGTGTTCGACGAGCTCCCGGTCGGTTCGGGCGCGTCCGCGCGGGAGATTCAGGAGAGGCTGGATTGCGTCGACTGAGATCAGTTCTGTCGATTTAGACGCGAGCGAGTCCAACCGTGACACTCTGCCACTCGCGGGCGTGCGTGCTCTCCCGTCCGTAACTTCGGCTTTGGATCTCCGCGCGCGTGAAGTGTACTTTATTCAGGACCGATCCCTTTTCGACCCGGGTGAAACATCAGAACCACCACGCTTCGGCCAACGCATGAAAGCATTTTATTTTGCGCCGGAGCAGTCGAAATGATGAATTGAACCAATGGCTAAGAGAATCATGCTAACAGTGCTGGTGCTCGGCGTCGTCATAGCTATCGGATTCGTAGTCCATTCCTTTTATCTGCGCGCGATGCACACCCCGATACCACGAGAGAGCAAGCTCGTAGACTGCACCGGCTCAGTTGTGACGTGCTCGTTTACGCCGCGGAACGGTTACGCGTTCTCAATGGTAATGGCTGGAGATTCTCGGTTGAGCGGAGAGGTTCGAATCGAGCGGCGTGGAGACGAAGTGGTGGCCTTTAACATCGACTCACAACGAGGCAAGCCATGCAATTGGCTACAGACGAAGGGCATTCCCGAGGCGTGGATTCTGACCGACGATCTATACACCAACTATCCGGGCCTCCAGCGGTATTTAACGACGGGAGACGAACACAGGATCACGTTTGCATTTGAACACCCGCCGGGTACGAACACGTCGGTTTGGATGACTTGGCTGGAAGCATATAAGGATGTCCGAGCGAAATGACTCACCTTTTGCCGTCGGAGGAGAAAGGCTTGGTAAATACTTGGGACCGACCTCTTTGGGCTTCAAAGAATTCCCGCCTTGAACTCCTCGTCTCTTTTTTGATGCTGGCGCTTGTCCTTTTCAAAGCCCTCAATGAGATCTCTAGCCATGTTGCGGACCATGAGATTCGGATGATCTTGAAGTTCGTTCAACAGTCGGAGCCGCTTGTCAATGTAAGGTACTCGCGACCCCCAGGAAGAATATGTGAAGAGATTCGAAGCAATCGCACTTGCAGCAGCATCATTGAAGCCGCATTCCAGCAACGCAAGCACGGTCGGATGCCAGTGATATTCCCCAGCTTCATCGACAACAAAGAGGCCAATAATATCCAGCAGCATTGCGACGCCATCGGGAGTTGTTCGGGCCCAATCGGTCAAAATCTTTTTGTCAAGAAACCACGAGACTGATGTTTCTCGTTCCGCGACGCCATGTGGTCCTAGTAAATGCCGCAGACGATAAGACTGTGCAGAAGTCAATTCCGCACCAATCAAGGGCCAACAGGTTTCGCCGTAATGCGAAAACACCACGCGTAGTATTGCGCGCTGGTCAATATCGAGTCTGAATCGGGTTGCGTCTTGATGCGCCGTACCAATTATCTGACGCGTAATTTCGACCGCCAATTCTGGTTCCGTGCCTCCAGTGAGAAGTTTGACGGCTGCTTCCTCCCAGTAATGCGCATCCATCGTCGAGTCGATTGATGAAGCAAAATCAGCGGACATAAGAAGTTCAGTAATGAACGTCTTGCATCCAGCCCATCGATCGTCCGATCTGTAGGTATACATTGAAACTATTTCTAACAGGGCTGGGCGTGATCCGCTGCTATTAAGAACTGGTTTAAACAGACTCACAAATTCCACAGCTTGAAGATCATCAAGCACCCGTCCGTATGCGAAGCGCCGCAGATGCGATGCTTCGATTCTGTTCTCGAGGACTAATCCCACTACTCGTTCAATGTTCCGCTTAGTCGGATTAAGCCAAGCTTTGCGTACTCCGTTGTGATGCTAGAGGATGACAGCGGGCGCTGTGAGCGACAAGTTGGAACTGCTTTGCACCGGAGACGAACGGCTTTGAAAAATGCGTGGTGTCTTTATGCGCATGGTTTTGCCCCAGAGCGCTGGATGAATCGAGGGTCCGCGGGCGTTGCCCGCGGCTCAGGTTGGTTTAGGCCTTCGGCCTGGAGACGCGGGGGGCACCTTTTAAATTCGGCAGGATGAGGGCGGGCGGGGCGGTGGTGCGCGGCCCGCCCGCTTCCTCAACAAGTTACTCGTAGCAGATGCCATTGCTGACGCCGTTGCCGACGCAGTGGTTGCCCCAAAAGCCCAGGTTTGTGACCGGGTAAGTGCGGCGGATTCTGACAGCACAACGCTGGTTGTAGCTAATGTTCTCATTGTCGTAGATGCGCACGCCGTCGCAGCCGCAGCAGACATTGTTTTGGAATTTGATGCCGTCGAAACCGTTGTAGTCGATGGTGTTGTTGTAGATCCAGGCACCGTTGGAGGCATCAATGCCGATACCGGCCACACCGCGACGCGGCAGGTTGTTTTTGTGAATCCAATTGTGGTGAACCCTGCTGTTGTGAGAGCCGACGTCGATGGTCAGGCCTTCGGCGCCGTTTTCGTACATCTGGCACCATTGGATTGTATTGTCGCTGCTGCCATACTGGGATATGCCGACGAGGTAGTTATAGTAGGCTTTGCAGCCCTGGATGTTATTGAGGTGGCTCTGGTGTATTAACAAGCCGGAGTGGCCGCTATTGCGGAAGGTGGAATTCAGGATGGTGTTTCCATTGCAGTTTAAGACCCGCATACAAGGCTCGGGGCGATTGCCGCCATCTATGTAGAGGCCGTCGATGGTGGTGCTGCCAGCGGTCAGGTCGATACAGGAAAGGTTGCCGGCCTTTCGAATGGCGTTTCCAGCGTCACCCGAAATGATAAGCCCGGTCTTGTTGACGACCACCGTGCCGACGAGATAGTGGTTTCCAGCCTGAGCCACAATGCGGTCGCCCGATACGGATTGGTTGATGAGGCTTTGAAAGAGAGCGGTTTGATCCTGCGTGCCAGGCGGCAAATAGCGGGTGGCGGCGGACGCGTTGAAGGCAAGAAGGAGTGCGATTTGTGGAATTGTGAATGTTGTTTTCATGCTGATTGGTTATTGAGTTTGACCGTCCCGTTTGTTTCCCCATCGTGAACGGAAGGGAGGCAGCGGCGCAGAGCCCGTTCGCAGTCCCCCCGCTGCTCTCTTTGAGGTGACCGACAGATACTTGCCATGATTTGGGATGTCAATGGCTTGTCTCGCGAGGAATCAGTGATCAGTGCGGCAACAGGGACTCGCGCAATCTAAAATGCTTCGCGACAGAGTCAGCAACTGACGGACGGCGCGGAGATCGGGGAAGGTTTGCGGCGGCGTGAGCATAATGGCATACTTACAGCGTGAGTACACGAATGATTGAAGAGCAGTTGGCCGATTTGCAGAAAAGAGTGGCAACGCTGGAAGCCAAGGTGAAACGCGGTGCGCGTGATGCGTGGAAGCAGATCATCGGGACATCCAAAGATCAGCGACTCGATCGAGAGGCAGCCAAGCTGGGGGCGGAGTGGCGAGGCAAGGAGAACCGGCGGAAATAGACCATGTTCGTCGTGCTCGACACGAATCATTATATCGAGCTGACCAATGACTCGCTAATTGGATGTAATGTCCAAAGGCGAATCGAGTCCAGCAAAGCAGATGTTTTCATTTCGATCATTTCGGTTCAAGAAAGCGCGCAAGGATGGCTTGGGCTAATCAACCGGTATCGACCGGGGCGTGAGCAAGTGCATGCGTACGCCAGATTTCAGCAGAGTATCGAAACGCTTAGCCGGCTGCCAATTCTGCCCTTTGATGGTGCAGCGGCACGGCTGTTTGATGGTCTCAAGCGACAGCGGTTGCGCGTGGGCACGATGGATCTGAAGATCGCCGCAATTTATCTCGCGCACGACGCACTATTGTTAACGCGCAACTTGTCGGATTTTGAAAGAGTGCCGGATTTGCGGGTGGAGAATTGGCTGGATTGAGGAGAATCCGCGCGAGGTCGAGGGCTGCGGGCCGGGTACGCGAAATTCAGTCCTGATCGTGGAATGGCGCCTGTGAGAAGTGCTCTCTTCACTTGGTTTGTTTTACACCGAGACTTCGTACGCAGGTCGGGGGTTACAAGGAACCGCTGACGCAGACGAGATGTTTGCGGGTGCGGAAGAAGAGGGCGTCGCCGGAGATGGCGGGGTGGCCTCTTCAAGTGAGAGTTACGAGTGCAGAGTGCAGAATGAAAATTCATGGACCGCTGACGCAAACCAGGTGTTTGCGTGTCCGGAAATAAAGTGCGTCGCCTGATATGGCCGGCGTGGCCATTGAGGGCTCGCCGAGCTCGTTCTTTGCGAGGACTTCGAATTTCGGCGCCGCCTTCACCACGTAGACGACGCCCGCCTCGCTTGTGAAATAGAGTTTGTCGCTCGTCGCGACGGGTGACGCTGTGAAGCCGGCGCGGCCGCCGGTGCCGAGGCGTTCGCTGTAGTGTTGTGCGCCGGTTTTTGCCGTGAAGCATTTCACGACGCCCTGGTCGCCACAGGCATAGAGGTAATCACCAATCACGATCGGTGTCTGCATGTAATTGCCGCCGCGCGTGATACTCCAGGCGACCCAGGCGTTGGTGGTTTCACCATACTCCGGCGTGATGTTGCCGGTTGCGTTGAGGCGGATCGCGTGGAGAGGTGACATTCGCCCGTGCGCGCTGGTAACAAAGATCAGGTCGTGGGCGATGATCGGCGTGGGCACCGGGATGTCGCCTGCGCGGGCGAGTTTCCAAAGTTCTTTGCCGGTGTAAAGGTCGTAGCCGCCCGTGTGTTTGAAGCCATTGACAATGACCTGGAAACGATCGGGTCGGACGTCGACGGTCGGCGTGCTCCATGTCGGCACATCGGTGCGCGCGGTGCGCCAGAGTTCTTTGCCGTCCTTGATGTCGAGCGCGGCGAGGAAGGAGTTGGTCTGCACGTCGCATTGGAGGATGACGAACTTGTCGTGAATGACAGGTGAACTGGCGAAGCCCCATTCGGCACTGGGCACGACGAAGTATCCGGAGTTCAGCGGCCCCATATCCTTGCGCCAGAGAAGTTTTCCTTCGAGGTCGTAACAGAACAAGCCTTCGGCGCCGAAAAACGCGACGAGGTGTTTGCCGTCGGTCGCGGGCGTTGGGTTCGCGTGGCTGGATTTGGGGTGGCGCTTGCCTTTGGGCACGCCCTCGTGCGCGGTTTGTTTCCAGAGCACTTTGCCATCGCGCTTGTCCAAACAAAACACCTGGAATGACTGTTTGTTGGTATCGTTGACCGATTCGATGTCGCCGTAGAGGCCGATCTTCAAATCCTCGTTGCCTCCCTGGCTCACGGCGGTGGTGACGAAGACGCGATCACCCCAAATGACCGGGCACGACAAACCGAGCCCCGGGATCGGCGTTTTCCACTTCGGCTCGTTCCACTTTTCCGGCGTGCGCGCGCCGAGCGCGACCCCGCTGGCCTGCCAACCGCGGAATTGCGGCCAGTGAATGTTGGTGTTTTGTGCGAGCAGGTTCGCGGCGCTAGCGAAGAAAAGAGCAAACGCCGAGAGGAGGGAGAGCGTTTTCATGGGGTGAGTGTTAGCAGAGACCAGAAAATGCAAAGTGAAAAATTTAAAGTGCAAAATGCAAATTGTGTCGCGCGCGGCGGTTAGTCCAAAGCGCCAGAGC
>Ga0075418_10003003_pt1 | contig 19261 bp, 18 predicted proteins | sample SoiMetdeltSBSDD2_FD_81776 | JGI IMG/M metagenome (GOLD analysis project Ga0075418, IMG submission 81776) | Bulk soil microbial communities from a Populus tree surrounding site in Tennessee, USA - Soil MetaG P. deltoides SBSDD2 | ecosystem: Environmental > Terrestrial > Soil > Tree plantation...
CGGTTGGTGACTAACCAGTATAAAAGACAGAGGCTGGTCACATTCGGGCTTATTCTCCAGGGCATTCTGGTCTATATGTTTTACATCTGGTCTCTGGCTGGCTAGAATCAAAATGGCGTTTCTTCCGTGTTAGAAATACAGCAGAAACGCCATTGCCTTGAGCCACCTAAGTTAGCTTATTCAGTCAACCCCTTTCGCACAACATCCAGCGCCTGCAGTGCGGTGAGATTGCGCCACGGCCAGGCATTTTGCATGCGGGTCGGGTCATCGAAGAAGTTGCGGGCAAAGGTCAGGTGAAAGCCGTCATCGCTGAGACCGCGATCCGGCAATGGTTGCACCGCAGCCCAGAAATTCCAGAGCGGTATATCGTATTCATATGCCAGTTGAGCCACCGTGGCATTAATAGAGTTGTCACCCTCCAAATTATCGGCTTTGGTGGCAATGATCGGCACGGCGCCAGTTTCTATGATGCGATCCAGTACCTTACGCATGTACTTGTCATATTCCTCGGCCGGTTTGTGAGACCACCAAGTTTCCATACTCACGAAAACCACGGATGGTTTCCAAAGACGCAGCTCACAATCGAGTGGGGACTCATTCGAATTGCAAATCTTTGGGTCTGCGCGCAGGGGCGAGATAACGGCTGCAGCATTGAAACCACCCTTCACCGCCACACTGACGCGAGAAAAGGAACCATGATAATAATCGATGGTTGGTTGGAGGTAGGCAAACTCTGCGCCAAGACTATAATCGCCTGGCTTCTCGAACGTGGACAGGAAATAGGATGAAACATTCTGGCAATCACCGATGATCGAAAAGTGCGTTGGATCGTTGCCAAGAATAAGGCCACGTTCATACACTTCAATCATTGCGTCACTCACGCTAGTGGGCACAACGGGCATCTCCATCCAGGCGTCTTCCCTGGCACCGTGCCCCGCAGGAAGTGCAGTGCGGGGTACCAGGGCAGGTGTGGCAAGTGACGGTTTTGGGGTGGCAGTAAATTCAGGTGCGGGTATCGCAGTCGCAGCGGCGTGAACTGCTTCGGTAACAGGAACAACTTCCGGCTGAGTTTGCCGTGGTTCATCCATTACAGAATTAATCTGTGTTGGCGCTTGCCCCGTCGAGCACGCAGCCAGCCAGGCCATGATGAAAAAAAGAGAAAAGCGTTTGTGTTTCATAATCCTTATCATTTGCAGATCATCTGAATTTCCTGGGCAACTTCTGCAACAAGTAGTGATTCGCCATAAGGCGTCATATGGACGCCGCTGTTGGTGAATTCCTGTATGGGCACCAGGTCCCAGGTATCCAGATAGTTCCAATGATTTTGCTGAGCGCGTTCAGCCAGTAAGTTGCGATATTCGTCGTATGCCCAGCGCGGGTAAAAGAAATTATAGCGGATGTCGCTATTGCGCCCGTTGCTGATCAGGATGGGTTCGTTGACCAGTAGCACGGGTACATTTGTTGCCGACATACCTGCCTCCAGGATATCAAACGAAAGTACCTCACGCAGAGAGATGGGCGGGGTGAAATCATGAAATGCATAATCAACCTCGAAGTCGGTCTGAGCACGCTCGTAGTTTTCAGGATAGAACTGATCGATACCCGTAGCTGACCACAGCAAGCCGTTGATTTGCAAGCGGATGAGGCCGGCTACCTCACGCCGTTGACCCACGAAGCTCTGATCCTGCTTTGAAGCCTGAGTCAACGCGGGATCATTGGGATCCAGGTTCAAGTTGTACCTGGCAATAACCTCACGAATGCGGTCTGGGTTGTTCGCGACCAACGGTGACCCGAATTGTTTTTCCATTGGCAGCGACTCAAGTGTCGTTAGCCAGATGACCATATCCGGCTCATATTTCAGAGCCTCATCGAGAATCATTAATTCCTGCGCCAGCGAGATGTAGGGATAACCCAGGTTATAGACACGCACGTTTCGTCCACAGGCTGTTAAGGCGCTGGAGTTTAGTTGCCCGGCCAGAGTTTGCTCGGGCGTGAGCAGTGTACCCCACACGGATGAGTCACCGATAAGGATAACTCTATATTCATCAGGCGTCTTTTCCTTGCCTGTCAGAATGTGAGAGGCAAACATCGCATCCAGGTTAAATAGACTCAGATTGTATGCCCGTGGACTCTCACCGAATGGAAATCTTTCGCGGCCGGGAAAAACGACGTTGTACAGTGAAAGTTTTCCTGGAGAAATATTTTTTGTGAACATAAAAGCAAAGTTGAACAACACAAACACAATGGCTGCCTTGATAAGAACTGGGAACAGACGAGGTTTGTTTTGTTCCATGCTTATGCGAGACCAAATAATCGCATTATTACGTGCCAGGATAAGGCAGGTTCGCTCAACGCAAAGAAAACCCATCCCACGGCGACAAAGTGGAAGGTCAGCAATATTCCGCCAAGCCGTAAGGCGCTTTGCATGTGTGGAGTGCTTGCAGTGACTCGAGTTTTCGCAAAGTCGCTCCATCGATTTTGGAGGAAGAGCCCTAATCCATGCCAGGCACCCCATAAGATAAAGTTCCAGGTGATTCCATGCCACAATCCGATCAACAACATCGTGGCAAGTTGACCGACCAGAATCATGATCCAGGCGGGCAAATTTTTAAAGCCGCGCATCCAACGATTGAAGGGATTGAAGAAATACGCCCGAATCCACTGAGTGAGTGTCATATGCCAACTGTTCCAGAACTGGGTGAGATTGGGCCGGGTGTAAGGCGCCGCGAAGTTTTCAGGTAGTTGGATGCCGGCCAGACGGGCCATACCCAGGGCAATATCCGTGTAACCGCTAAAGTCAAAATAGATTTGGAAGGCATAGGCATACAGGACAATCCACATCCAACCTGTGGCACGGACCTGGGTGGCTAGCAGGTCGTTCAATGCAATCAACGCTAACGCGTCGGCAACAACGAATTTCTTGAACAACCCAAGAACAATCCGCTGACCGGCCAGTAGAGTCTCATCCTGCGAGAAAGAAAATTCCTTTCTGAGATCACTGGCAAAACGCTCCGCACGGTCAATCGGGCCGGCGGAAAGCGACGGAAAGAAAACAACATAAGTGGCAAACTCAGGCAGGTTCAGTTCGGGCAGGCGTCCCAGTTGTCTGTCCCGCAGTACATGGATGAGACGAAAAGCAATGTAGGAGAATCCGAGCCAGCGCAAATCGAAGGTGGATGCGGTATCTGTGGGACGGTTGTTAAGCGTGCGAAGGAATATACTGGTTTGAAGGGAAAGATCCGGCGACTTGAGAACTACGAGAATTGCAATCAATGCCAGGATGACGAGGGAAATCGTCAATTCGATATGGCGTGAGAGAAAGGTGAATACCGAGATAACAATTGCAGTGATGACAAAAAACCCAAGAACGATTATGAGCCTTGGCGTGGTCGTGGTGGTCAGGAACGGGTCAGGGAAAATGTAACGCGTGAGGTCAACGAGCAAGACGGTCACAACAATAATGAACAGACCGATTAAATTTTGGCGTAACTTCCATGCTCCCGCTTGTGATGTGATGAACCACGTCAGGATAACAAAGAAAAGTGAAATGGACGGGATCCAAAAATCAAATGAGCGAAATGGAAGGGCAGGCTGAAACCAGTAGATCGCCAACACGCTCAGGAACAGAAGCAGGTAGGTGCGGACCGCGCCTCGCGTCATTGCGCCGACCAGTAAGGCGGCGAGGATGGAAACCCCGATTTGAGTTAATCCCATCTAGAAACCCTGATAAATCCAAGCTGGACTCGAGTCCGTTGTGAAAATGATCAACGCGACGACGATCAAGAACAGGATGAACGCCCAGATATTTTCGGGCGTGGCAATACGCCCCCACAAACTTTTCAGCGCGTCCCGCATACCAGCCAATCACCGCCTTCTTCCATGACTTCGTACGTAAAGGTGGAAAGATCGATTTCCTGATCTTCCGTGTCGTATGTGAGAACCATCTTGCCTGTACAATTCACAAGGGCTGTACTGCCGTCTATACCAGTTTGATTGCAGGAGAGATCTTCCAGTCGTGCCGAGACAGCCTGAAGTGAGTCGAGCACTGTCAACGCCTCTTCCTCGTAGTTGCCACAGACAAGTGTAGGTAGGCGGTCAGCGTCTTTGGAAACGATCACATTCCAATAATCTTCCACTGCTTTCACCGGTGCCTCAGAATTGGAGGCTGACGCACAGGCTGTCAGCAGAATGTTAGCAATCAGCACAATAAACAGAAGCAATAATGGTTTTCGCACGAAGACCTCCAGATGAGTTTTGAGGACGGGATTATAAATGATTTTATGTGTACCTCGCTGGTTGAGTAGCCGGAAGGGCATATCGAGACCACCGGGAATCATTGATTATTACCCACGGACAAAATAGATCATCGAAATGAGCACGCCGATGATAACCACCGTCCAGCGCAGTGTGGATGGTTTGATACGGCCCGCGAGCTTGCCACCCAGCATTCCACCGATCAGCGCGCCGACTGCCATCACGGCCGTTACTGACCAAACGACTTGACCTGAAAAAAGGAAGAAAATCGCCGCGGCTATATTGACACTGAACGCGACTGCCTGTTTTAAGGCATTGAGGCGCGTAAGTGTATCTTCGAGAGTCAAACCTAATGCGGAGAGGACGATCACGCTCAAACCCGCGCCAAAATAACCACCATAGATCGAAGCCAAGCTGACAGGGAGCCACGCCAGCTTTTCGAGCGGCACACCGTGGCCATGACCTTCCGTCACGCGGCGCGTCAACCACGCTCGGACCGGGTCTTGGATGGCAAGTAACCCGGACGCAAGCAAAATCAGATACGGCACCAGCTCTTTAAATAACTTCTCACCCGTTTGCAGAAGAAGGAATCCACCTATCACACCGCCGACAATGCTGGCAGGCACGATCAGCCAAAGACGATTCGTTTGCCCGCGCAAATCGTTGAGCTGGGCTAACGTCCCACCAAAATAGCCGGGGCTCAGCGCAACAGTGTTTGTCACATTCGCGGCAACCGCCGGGAGGCCTAAAAATGTGAGCGTGGGAAACGTGATAAGCGTTCCGCCACCAGCCAGGGCATTCACCGCGCCTGCAGCCAGCGCCGCCAAACCTGCAATTATGAATTCAACGCCACTGAGCATATTTTGATAATTTCCCTTCGTTATGATTGTATGCAGTGTTTCTTATGGTTTCATGAATTTCATCAAACTTGACGCGTGAGAGGAGATGAGTGTGATCGTGGAGACGTCGCTGTGATAGACAGAGTACCAGCCAGGAGTCTCATGCGGAGGATCGCCGAGCCAGTTGTCACCGGGACGTGAGGCGCCACCCCAGGCCCAGAAATTGTCACCAGCCAGCGGTCCGCCTTTTTGAATCATGCTGAACACTTCGTCGAACATGGCATTGTAAAAACGATCCCGATACAGCGTGGAGGATTGCGGATCATAGATGTCATGCACAGGTTCCCAATCGCGTGCCAGCCCAAACTCCTCCAGCACGAGCGGCTTGTTCAACACAGCCATATCGAAAACATGTCTGCGCAGGTACTCGAGCGCATTCTGTTCGGCCTGCTCATAGGTGACAGGGTTTTGCGGATCATACCAACCCCAGTTTTGCGGCCAGATATGGATGGTTGCATAATCAATATGTTCGCCATCATGCGTTCGTTGAAAATCCCGAGTCTCACCGGGTGGTGTCCCTTCCGAACCGGTTGTCACCATGTGATTTGGATCAAGTGATTTGATATATGCGGCTGTCTCGTCAATCCACGCATACGGATATTTTCGCGGCTCGTTCGCAAGTTCCCAGGCAAAGACCGTTGGGTCGTCACGGTAGGCCAGCCCGGTATATGGATTGACATGGTTGATGATCATCTGGATATGATTCCGATACCACGTCTGGCATTCCGCACAATCATAGAACTTCGCCGAATAATCCATGAACTCGCCCCAATCGCCCGGATAGGGGATCGGCGTCCCTTCATGCCATGCGACATATTGCGCCATGCCGCCTGACCATTGCCAGTAATTGTTAAGCACCATCACCGCTCTCATGCCCCGCTTGCCTAACTCTGCAAGGAAGAAATCCAGACCATCCAACACTGTTTCATCATATACGCCCGGAGAAATCATCAATGCCGGGACCATGCGATACGGTTCCGTGTTCGGACCTTCAGAGGAGGCCATGACCCGCAGATTCGTCACCCCGACCTCCTTTAGCCGGTCCAACTCAGCCGTGAGTTGGGCGCGGTCTCCATTGGAACCGTCCACACCAAGATTCATACCCTGCCAAAAGTTCGTGCCGACAAAGTAGTAGGGATGACCATCGAGTACGAACTTGCCATTACTTACACTCACGAACTTTGATGGAAGATTTGAGTCACTCGTGGGAATTGCGGTCATGATCGGATTCGATGGAATTGGCGTGCATGCAAATGTCAGGTAAAAAAACGTAAGGATAAGAAATTTCAACTTTTTCATTTGGAGCATGGCAAGTATAGCATCGTAATGAATTTCCTCTTCCTCATCCCATCCCGAGAATCAACTGTATAATTTCTTCAATTTCCCACACTAGAGGAACCAATGACAATCCACAAAAAGCCAGCTACAGTTCAACGCCCGCATCCAGGCTATGTCTATGAAATTGCTGAGTTCGATGATAATGCTAAATACCTGGTCGGCTGGCCCGGTTACCGGACTTCGCAAAACAAGTCAGGGTTGGGATATGTGGAAACCGCAGCAGAGTTGGCTCACATGGAGGGTCTGATGTTACGCTGGTTAATCACAGGCAAATTCATATCCCATAATCCAATTTATCTTTTTATGATGTTCATTTTCGCTTTGTTTATTGGAATATTACCCTTGGTTTTTATTGTGGCAGAGATTTTCAACTCAGAGGATCTTAGAGTTATACCCTTCATATCGCCGCTATTTTCGCCCTATGTGATAGTTGGCATATTAATGATTATCAATGTAGGAATCAGCATATTCAATCCTCGAGCAAAATCTATCACTGGCGACTAACTGGCTTGACTCTCCCTATCCATGCTCGTATAATCCTAATATTCAGAAGTAGTATGCGACCTTTATACTGATAGAGAAGGAAGTCATCGGCTGGAAACTTCCACAGCAGAAAGTTGCTGAAGTCGTCTGAATATGATGCCGAAGAAATCTGCGTGAACTTTGCATGAAAGTAGACCGGCACGGGCTTGCCCGTTATAGCATGGGCTGATAGTTGTCAGCTGCAGAGTGCGCCGAAGAACACGGCGAATTGAGGTGGTACCGCGACACGCCTGTCGTCCTCATGTTGGACAAGGCGTGTTTTTTATTTTATATGACTACCTATTTCATCACCGGCGGACTTGGTTTTCTGGGGCAGTATATCGTGAAAGCGATTCACGACCACGACCCCGAAGCGGAGTTGCGCGTGCTGGTGCGAACACGGCGCAGTACCCATCTGCGCGTCGAAGACCTGGACCGCATCCGCTGGATTTCGGGAGAGTTGACCGTGCCGGAAACGTTCGCCGCACAGCTTCAGGGCGTGAATACTGTGATCCATAACGCCGCCCTGATCTCCTATCTCAAAGCGGACGCGGAGGCCGTTTATCGAGCCAATGTGATTGGTACGCGCAACCTGATGCGGGCCGCCCTGGAGGCCGGTTGTCAAAACTTCATCTTTATCAGTTCGATCTCGGCCATGGATTTTCGCCCACCACAGCTGACCGAGGAAACCATGTTGCCGAACCTGGAAAAGAAACGCCTCAACGACATGTATGGGTTCAGCAAAATTGCCAGCGAGATGGAACTGAAGGAAGTCAAGGAGCGACTGCGCGTGATCATTCTGAATCCCAGCGTGATTCTGGGGCCAGGCTCAAAGGATGTCGACCGTACGACAAAAGCCTTACGCTTCCTGCCGATCCTGCCGATGCTTCAATACATCAACAGTTTCGTAGATGTACGCGATGTGGCGCGGGCGGTGGTGCTGGCTTTGTCGAAGGGCCGCAGCGGTGAGAGATATATCGTCACCGGGACGAACATCAAAATGGTCGAATTTACGCAGACCATCCTGCGCCTCATGAATAAGAGGGCCCTCATCATCCCGCTTGCCGGTCGCGGTGTGCAGATCATGGATACCCTACTGTCGGCGCTCACAGCATTGCGGTTGAATCCGGGCATCCGGCGCCTCACCGACATGAACATAGATAAACCCTGCTCTGCCGAAAAGATCGAGCGCGAAATGGGCTGGGAGTCGGTCTTTTCGCTGGAGCAGACCCTCATCGATTCATTGAATCGCGCAGCCTGACGCATCCAAAGGAACCAGCTGGATAGATTCAGCCAAATGATCAAGGAGCAAGAATGACCAGGAAAGAACTACCGAAGGCATACGATTTCAAATCCACCGAGCCCCGCATTTACGCAATGTGGGAGACGGGTGGGTTCTTCAAACCGCATAATGACCCAAACAAGCCAGGGTTCGACCCCACGGTGAAGCCATTCGTTATTGCCATCCCACCACCGAATGTAACTGGCGAACTACACATCGGCCACTCCATGTTTGTGAGCGTCGAAGACCTAATGACCCGCTACCACCGGATGAAGGGTTATTCCACTTTATGGATTCCGGGCACGGATCATGCTGGCATCGCCACGCAACTCATGGTGGAACGCGACCTCCTCCAAAAGGAGGAGGTCACGCGCGAAGAACTCGGACGCGAGGAATTCCTCCGGCGCACCTGGGAATGGAAGCATAAATACGGCAACATCATCACAAACCAGATTCGACGACTCGGCGCGTCCTGTGACTGGGACCGTGAACGCTTCACATTGGACGAAGGGCTGAGTCGAGCCGTCCGCGAAGCCTTTGTCCACCTCTACGAAAAGGGATTGATCTATCGCGGACCACGCCTCATCAACTGGTCCCCCGGCCTCAAGACGGCCGTCTCTGATCTCGAAGTGGAATACGAAGAGGAAGATGCGACGCTGTATTACTTCAAATACCTGCTCAAAGACTCGGCTGAGTTCATTCCCGTGGCAACGATTCGCCCGGAGACAATCCTCGGCGATACGGCGGTAGCCGTGCACCCGGAGGATGAACGCTACAAAAAATTCATCGGTAAGACCGCCATCGTGCCGATTCTGAACCGCGAGCTTCCTGTGATTGCAGATGAATACGTGAGCATGGATTTCGGAACGGGCGCGCTCAAAATCACACCCGGTCACGACCCGAATGACTATGCCATCGCGCAGAAACACAACCTGCCTATCATCTCCATGCTCGACGTGGAGGCAAAGGTCAACGAAAACGGGGGCAAATATAAAGGTCAGGATCGTTTCGACGCGCGCAGGAATCTCTGGGACGATATGCGGAAGGCCGGTCTTGTCATCAAGACGGAACCCTATCGCACAACCATCCCGCGCTCACAACGCGGCGGCGAAATCGTGGAGCCAATGATTTCCACCCAATGGTTCGTGAAAATCGAGTCGCTGGCCAAGGCCGGTCTCGAGGCCGTGAAGGATGGACGAATAAAAATCGTGCCCGAACGTTTTGAGAAGATCTACTACAACTGGCTGGAGAACATCAAGGATTGGTGCATCAGCCGCCAGTTATGGTGGGGACATCGCATCCCGGTGTGGTATTGTCCTGATGGACATATGACGACAGGCCGCGAAGACCCCACCGAATGTGGAACATGTCATTCCAAAGATATTCGGCAGGATGAGGATGTTCTGGATACATGGTTTTCCTCCGCCTTGTGGCCCTTCTCCACCTTGGGCTGGCCCGATGAAACGCCCGACTACAAATATTTCTATCCCACTTCCTACATGGAGACGGGTTACGATATTTTGTTCTTCTGGGTGGCGCGCATGATCATGAGTGGGCTTGAATATACAGGACAGGTCCCCTTCCGCACCGTATACCTGCACGGGTTGGTGCGCGACGAGATCGGACGCAAGATGTCCAAAACGACCGGCAACGTGATCGATCCGTTAACGGTCATGGACCAGTTCGGAACGGATGCGCTGCGCTTCACGCTGTTAGTTGGTTCCACGCCCGGAAATGATACGAACGTCGGTTTGAAGAAAGTGGAGGCCAATCGCAACTTCGCCAACAAGTTATGGAACATTGGGAGATTTGTGATCTCAGTCATTGGTAATCAGCAATCAGGAGAAAAGCCGGGCGAATATACCCTGGCTGATTCCTGGATCTGGGCACGCCTGCAAGGACTCGTCCGCGATGTAGACCGCCAATTCCAAAATTTTCAATACGGTCAGGCTGGCCAGCAAAGCTATGATTTCATCTGGTCAGACTTTGCAGACTGGTACGTGGAAATCGCCAAACTCGAATTGGCGGAGGGCGGCACCCACGCCGCTCGCGCCGCCGATACTCTCGCGCGTGTGTTCGATGTATCTTTACGACTGCTCCATCCTTTCACGCCGTTTGTGACTGAGGAGCTGTGGGGTCACCTGCATAGCGCGTTGCGCAACTCGTCGCTGAATGAAATCTGTAAGGATTGGCCTTCGGCTTTGATCGTCGCCAAGTGGCCCGAGCCACGGCCGGTGGAAGGCTGGGAGGAGCCGAAGACCGCCGATTTCGAGCTGGTACAGGAAATTGTTCGTTCGATCCGCAACCTGCGGAATGAAAAGAATGTGCCTCTCTCCAAACGCATCGCCGCAAGATTCTCAGCTGGCACAAAGACGGAAGCGTTGAAGGAACAGGCCCAGGTGCTGGCAGGTCTCGCGGCATTGGATGAGGCGGAGTTAATCATCGAATCCCAATTGAATGACAAGCCTGAAGATTCGGTTTCCCTGGTGATTGGCTCCGTGGAAATACACATCCCATTCGCTGGCATGGTGAACCTGGCTGAGGAGAAGACACGGCTTGAAAAAGAGCTCAGGGAGGCTGAGTCGCATATTGAACGGCTGGAAAAGCTTCTCGCTGGCGATTTCACGAATAAGGCACCTGCAGCTCTTGTCCAAAAAGAACGCGACAAACTGGCTGGGTATAAAGAGACGGCTAAGAAGATCAAAGCGCAGTTGAAATAGATTATCGTAGGGCGGGATGGTTGCGAAGCACCCTGTAAAGGGCATCCGGCCCTACCACCATTTCTCGGAGGCGTCATGCAGAACACAACTCAATATGCTCCCTGCCCTAACTGTGGGCAAAGCAACGCCAAGAAAGTTGGTTTCACCTGGTGGGGCGGCGCGCTGGGTCCCAACATGATGACGCATGTCAAATGCCAGAATTGCGGGACGGAATATAACGGCAAAACGGGCAAATCCAATCAGACGAATATCCTGATCTATTTCCTGGTCACTTTTGTGATCGCTTTTTGTGCCTGCGGCGGTCTGGCATTTCTGAGTGTGCTAATGAACAGGTAGTTTAACCACATCTCGCTCGTACCTTCGAAATCTGACGGATTGCCAGTCTGTCAGATTTTTTATTTATGACAAAATCCATCAAACTGGAGATATTTGTCAATTGACGCCGGTCATGGCATGACGATAATTACATCGCGCCGCGTAATCTGGTTAAATTCAAGTATTGATTTTGGCTCGCATTGCAGTTCAGAAAATCACTTGTCAATATACCGGGCGGCAAACGTTGTACCAAACCTGCACAATAGGAGAAATAACCATGACCATGAAAATTCTTGAAGATTGCATTGCCTGTGGAGCATGCTTGCCCGAATGCCCGACCGAATCCATCAACGAAGGCGATGGTATTTTGTACGTCATCAATCAGGAAACCTGCGTCGAATGCGAGGGCCACTACGATTCGCCCAAATGCGTTGGTTCGTGCCCGGTGGAGTGTATCGTCAAGGCCGAATAAGCCAAGATTTCATCAACCAAATTCAACCTTCCATCACAGGTCACGTGTAAGCCGTGACCTGTGATTTTTCCATCCGGTTCTCAGGGGGTGGTTCAATCTGTCGAACTGCTGATACAATCACCCCGATCATCCTAAAAACTTAAGGAGCTTTCATGGCAAAACCGGAAAAGAAACTACAGGAGCTCAAAACCCGCCTGCTCGAAGTCGGCGATCTCAATCACATCAACGCCCTGCTTGGCTGGGACCAATCCACCTATATGCCGCCCGGTGGCGCAGAGGCCCGCGGACGCCAGTCGGCTTTGATGGCGCAGATGGCACAGGAAAAGTTCATCGATAAGAAAATAGGCAAGTTGCTCGATGGCCTGCGTCCCTATGAAGAGAGCCTGCCCTATGATTCGGACGATGCCAGCCTCATCCGCGTCACGCGCCGTGAATATGAGCGTGCCCTGAAAGTGCCGCCAAAGTTCATCGGTGAATTGAACGAACATGGCGCAAAATCCTATCAGGAGTGGACGGAGGCGCGTCCTGCTAACGATTTTAGCAAGGTGCGCAACAACCTTGAAAAGACTCTCGACCTCAGTCGCCAGCTCGCAGATTTCTTTCCCGGCTACGAACACATCGCTGACCCATTGATTGACTTCGCGGATTACGGCATGAAGGCATCCAGCGTCCGCGAGTTGTTTGCAGATTTACGCGATAATCTCGTGCCCCTCGTGCGCTCCATCACGTCTCAGCCGCCGGCGGATAATTCCGTATTGCTCAAACATTATCCCGAAGCCGAACAATTAGTCTTTGGCGCAGAAGTAGTCAAACTGATTGGCTATGATTTCAATCGCGGCCGCATTGATAAGACCCATCATCCGTTCATGACAAAGTTCTCGCTCGGCGATGTCCGCATTACCACGCGCGTCAAGGAAAATGATTTTGGTGACTGTCTCTTCAGCAACATGCATGAGGCGGGTCATGCCATGTATGAACAGGGAATTGATATGTCGTATGAGGGGATGCCACTCGGAGGCGGAACCAGCGCGGGGGTGCATGAGTCGCAATCCCGGCTTTGGGAAAATATCGTCGGCAGAAGTCGCGGCTTTTGGGAGTATATGTATCCCACATTGCAGGCCCGCTTCCCTGAACAACTGAAGGACGTTTCACTCGATACATTTTATGCTGCTATCAATAAGGTCGAGAAGTCGCTTATTCGTACGGATGCAGATGAAGTCACCTACAACCTGCATGTGATGCTGCGCTTCGACTTTGAAGTACAGATGCTCGAAGGCGCGCTTTCGATTCGCGACCTGCCGGAGGCCTGGCACGAGCGCTTCGAACATGACTTTGGCATCGTCCCACCGGATGATAGGGATGGCGTCCTGCAGGATGTTCACTGGTACGGCGGTATCATTGGCGGCTCATTCCAGGGTTATACCCTGGGCAACATCCTTTCGGCGCAGTTTTACAGTGCTGCGCTCAAGGCGCACCCGTCGATTCCCAATGAAATGAAACAGGGCAACTTCGATACACTGCATGGCTGGCTGCGCGAAAATATTTACCGGCATGGAAGCAAGTTCACCGCACCTGAAATCGTTGAGCGCGCCAGCGGTACGCCGCTCACCATCGAACCTTATATTAATTATCTTAAAACCAAATACGGCACGCTGTATACTCTATAAGAGTATCTCACGATGCGACAGCCGGTCGTGTTTTCAACACGACCGGCTGTCTCGCTTTTGTTTGTCCGAAGGCTTATTTTTGTACTTGCAAAGATTGAACCAATACATCTAACAATTCAAGTGACGGGTTGAAAGCATTATCCGTATGATTTAGTAACTCGATCGTTGAAGTCAAATAGCCCGGATACTGATCTGCGTTTTCAGGGACAAGGACTCCCGTCAATTGAGGCAATTCAATCGGCAGACGAATAGACACATAATACTTCCCGTCACTAGTCAAGCCTTGAAACGTATAGAACATATCGCCGCTGATATTGGGGAATGCTGCCTGGCTGTATTCAGTGATGTAACGAATGCCGTTCCCATTTTCAAAGGTCATAAATTTTTCCTGCGCATGTAGCATCTGTTGAGCGCGTGGTTCTGGCAAAAAGGGCAGCGCATCCGGTGCTGAAACTTGTTGCAGTGCCACCAGGCTTCGCAGGGCATCGATCATTGCCCCCGCCTCGTTACTCAACTGTGCATATTCATCCGATGGGAATACCGATATCTGCGGCTCAAACGCCTTGTCATTTAGCGGGTACTCCTGCAAAGTAAATTGAATATGCTGAGGCCACATCACTAAACCCTGCGATGCCGGAACTACGTCCTTCGTCGTTGCATTTGCGAGCGCCGTTGGAATCGTAAAAGATATCCCTTGATAAGATACCGAGGTGCCGCCAGTCGGAGGCAAAACCTTCACTTGTCCGCCACACGCCAGCATAGCGAAAGCAAGTATGAGACCAATAGCGAATAAACGATACTTTTTTGACATTGGTATATCTTCTTCTTTCTTTTGAGGATGTGATGCAGTATAGGGCTACGCCTGTTGACAATGTTGCGATTTGTTGACTCGTGGTGTTGACTCTTTTCGGGCTCTAGTCTCCAGCAAATCAAGTAGGAAACAGTAGCTATTTTTGAATCGGCGATCCATTTTTGTTATAATCAATGTAATTTCATACAAACCTTCGGGGCAGGGTGTAATTCCCGATCGGTGGTATAGCCCACGAGCGCGCAAGCGCATGATCCGGCGCAACTCCGGAGCCGACAGTAACAGTCTGGATAAAAGAAGGATATAGGCTCATATGAGTCTGATTCGAGTTGAGACCCCGAAAACGCAATTTGTTTTCGGGACTTTTATTTCGCTTCATTCCCAGCCGAGTCCTGATTCTGCGCCCCGTGATTTGCTTCTCACGAGGCGTTTTTGTTTTCGCCCTTCTGTCATTGCGAGCGACCGAAGGGAGCGAAGCAATCTCCAACATCATGTATGTGATTGCTTCTCGAAGACTCCCTATGACTATAGAACATCATGATCAAACGCTTTACTCCTATCCCGATTTCCACACTCACCTTCCTGCTCGGATGGTATCTCCTCACGCGCTATGGGAATATTCCCAATTTCATTTTGCCATCCCCTCTCAGCGTATGGACTCGTTTCGTCAAAGCCGTTCAAGATGGAAGTTTGCCTTATCACACAGGAATCACTTTGAGCGAAATTGTGCTTGGGCTTCTCGTTGGAGTCTGGTTTGCGACCGTTGTGGGATACATCCTTGCAAAATCACCCGCCTTGGAAAAAGTTCTGTCGCCGTACCTGGTCGCGAGTCAGGCAATTCCAGTAGTGGCGATTGCCCCATTACTTGTCATCTGGCTGGGAGATGGGATTCTCTCAAAGGTGGTTATATGCGCTTTGATCGTCTTCTTCCCGGTGCTGGTCAACACGATTGTTGGAGTAAGAGCTGTCCCAACCGCGTTATATGACTTGATGAATTCACTGCATGCCACGCATGCGCAAATATTATGGAAAGTGGAAGTACCTGCGTCCCTGCCTGTGTTTCTTGGCGGTTTGCGCATCGGCGCCACGTTATCTGTGATTGGGGCGATTGTCGGTGAACTGGTCAGCGCCGAGCAGGGACTGGGATTCCTCTTACAGCTAGGCGATTTTCAATACGATACGCCAATTGTGTTCGTGGCCGTGTTTATGCTGATTACTTTGGCTTTGATGCTGTATGGCATTGTCACATTGTTGGAGAAAAGATTTTTGAAGTGGCAAAATAAAGATTAATGTCATTGCGAGGGCGATGTTCTTCCGCCCGAAGCAATCTCCAACTTCACGAGGAGATTGCTTCGTCGCTCACTGTCGTTCGCTCCTCGCAATGACAGATAACCATAAGGAGATTCTATGTTTCGCAAGTTAGTTTTACTCATGCTTGGGCTGGGACTCATTCTTTCGGGCTGTGGCAGCCCATCCTCCACGAATGAGGCGTTGACCCACATCCGTTTGCCGATGGGATACATTCCAAACATCCAATATGCACCATTCTATGTCGCGGTCGAAAAGGGATATTTCAAAGCTGTGGGCATCGAGCTTGAGTTTGATTACAAGTTTGAAACCGATGGTGTTGCACTGGTTGGGGCAGGCGAATTGCCTTTTGCTGTAGTTTCTGGTGAACAAGTGTTACTGGCGCGCGCACAGGGATTGCCCGTCACGTACGTCGCGGCATGGTATCAACAATATCCGGTTTCGGTGGTGGCGAAGAGTGAACAGAACGTTCTTGTGCCACAAGATTTGAAAGGGAAGAAGATTGGTTTGCCCGGTTTATTTGGCGCAAACTACATTGGTTTGAGAGCGTTGCTCAATGCTGGCAAACTCACTGAAGACGATGTGACACTCGATGCAATTGGTTTCAACCAGGTGGAGTTGGTGGCGGCGGGGCAGCAGGACATTATTGTAGGGTATGCTGCAAACGAGCCGCTTCAACTGCGTGCGCAAGGCATTGCTGTGACTGAAATCCGTGTGGCAGATTATGCGCAGCTTGCCGCCAATGGATTGCTTGCCAGTGAAAAGGTCATCGCGGAGGATCCTGAACTGGTGCGTGCCTTTGTTGGCGCATTTCTCAAGGGTCTGAAAGATACGATTGATGATCCTGAGGAAGCGTTCACGATCAGTGAAAAATATATTGAAGGTTTTTCACAACTAGATGCAGACGTACAAAAGCAGGTACTGACCACGTCCGTCGAACAATGGAAGACGGACAGACTTGGTTATTCTGATCCCCAAGCCTGGGAAAACATGCAGGACGTTCTGCTCGATATGGGTTTGCTCACCGAGAAGATGGATTTGACTAAAGCATTCACCAACGAATTCATACCCTAGTGTCGTTGTGAGGGCGACAGCCCGAAGCAATCTCCAGTTATGCGATGGGATTGCTTCGTCGGAAAAAACACCCTGCTCGCAACGACATAGAAGAAGTATGTCCTACACTCCTATCCTCACCATCCGCGACCTAAGTGCCGTATTCCCCAACGAAAACGGTGGGCTGCACGCGCTGGATGGAATCACATTCGACGTACAGGCGCGCGAATTCGTTTGTGTGCTGGGGTCATCCGGTTCGGGCAAGACGACGCTCTTGAGAATCCTTGCGGGATTGATTCAACCCACCTCAGGTTCCTTCCTGTTCGGTCATGGCTTAGAGCAGCCCAGCATTGGCATGGTCTTTCAACAGGCAAACCTTATGCCGTGGCGCTCTGTGATCCAGAACATCAAACTACCGCTCGAAGTAAAGAATATTAACGAACAAACTGCATACGCCAAAGCACGGGAAATGGTCGAACTGGTGGGTTTGCAGGGATTCGAAGACTCGCTTCCACGCGAACTCTCCGGTGGGATGGCGCAGCGCGTAGCGATCGCGCGGGCGCTCATCCATGACCCGGACCTGCTGCTGCTCGATGAGCCTTTTGCCTCCCTGGATGCCATGACTCGCGAACGCATGTGGACCGAACTCTCACGCATCTGGCAGGCGCGCCAGAAGACCGTCATCATGGTGACCCATTCGATCAACGAATCTTTGTTTTTAGCTGACAGAGTCTTGGTTCTAACCCAACGTCCCGGCAAAATAAAACTGGATGTGGAGGCTGACCTACCGCGTCCAAGAAAAGATGATATTCGTTATACTCCGCATTTTGGGGAACTGGCGAGGAAATTGCGCGAGGCGATTGAGTAGGGAATGGTCGTAGGGAACGGCAGCTGCCGTTCCCTACAATTTTTTACGGCGCCACCAAGACCACAAAACTCAATTTCCCATCCTGATATTTTCCGGTGATCTTCCAACAACCAGGCGTGGGGAAATCCACGCCTACCAACATCGCAGAACCAATGTCACTGGCATAGGCATTCGTTGCTTTGGAAGCAACGAGCAGTGGAGCTTCAGCATCCAGCCGTTCACCGGTCACGATCAGATTCGGTTCAGGTTCTTCGTTCCAGACGTATCCATCGCGCCACCAGAATATTTTTTGAGTGTACCCTCCAGGGTTTTCGGGCAACCCGAGCCACATACTATCTTGTGGGATAGACGTCCAAAGCGAACTGGAACCAAACCAGAAATACCCTTCGAAACCAAGTGAATCATAAGGCGCAGGCGGCACGAAGGCCGGATCCTGTGGAACCGTCAGCGGGCAGGTTGCGGGTGGATCCTTGGATACGATTTCTGGGACTGCTGTCGGTTCGGCGTTATCAGGCACACTGGTCGGTGTAACTTCGTTCGATTGCGCCATCGCTTTCCCAGCACAGCCTGTCAGTAACGAAGCAAGAAGCATGATCGAGAAAAAAATATAAGGTTTGTGCACAGATGTCTCCTTTCGGATTCACATCTAGTACACCGTAGTTTCCCGGAGGGTTCCAGGCTGAAAATAAAATCGGACAACGCCGTGAACTTGAGGAAATTTAGAATAAGTTAGGAGAGACGATGAGCAACGTACAACGACGAGTTATATAGCTGAGACCAGTGTGCTTTAGGGAACACGAGCAGCAACCAACAAGACTTGCGGAACCTGGGAGAACAACCCACGGCCTTCAACAACCGGCTCGTCGAGCTTCTCGATGAGAAAACCAGCCGTGAGAAGGTCATTGAGCAGGGTAGAGAGAGTCCGGTGATAGGCTCCCATATGCCCACGGACACCAGTGCCGCCGGACTTCCAAAAGCCCTCGCTCGCATAGCGTCGAACAACGTAGGCAATCGCATTGCCGCTCTCATCAACCTGGAATGGTGACTCATCGGGAGCATGAAAGGGCGTCTCAAAACACGGATGAAGCAGCGAAAAGACAAACGCGCCACCCGGTCGAAGCACGCGACGAGCCGATCGAAACAGCGCTCGATGATCCGGAATATCCATGATCGCCAGCTGTGAGACCACAATATCGATCGACGCATCTGAGAACGTTCGCAGTTGTTGCGCATCATCCACACGATAAGAAAGATTGGGCGCATTCCTTCGTTCGGTGGCAACATCGATCAGTGTTGCAGAAATATCAATGCCAATCACTTCCTGCGGTCCAAATTGTCCAAGAAATCTTGAAAGATAACCCTCCCCGCATGCGATATCGCAGACTCTTGCTCCCCTCAGGCGGTCCCCAAGTATCTCCTTGAATCGAGAAAGCAGCACATGCCAGAGTCCGTTTTCGTCAGCCAGATTTCTATCTACGAAGTCAAGATAGAACTGGACGTGTTTATCATAAATCGTCTCGCTCACCGCTCGTCTCCCTTTTCTGGATTTTGCGTTCCACGGCGTTCAATTCTTGGGTTTAATTAAATTGATTCCTCAGGAAAGATTCGCCCTCTGAACCAACCAAACAGAATTACTACAAGACCAGCCGGGATCAACCACACGTTATGCGTCCAGGCTCCGACCGCCATCGCGATGTACCCGGCAAAACGGATCGCTTCGGCCTGGCGAGTCATATATTTGCGAATGTATTTTCC
>Ga0075418_10003006_pt1 | contig 19250 bp, 18 predicted proteins | sample SoiMetdeltSBSDD2_FD_81776 | JGI IMG/M metagenome (GOLD analysis project Ga0075418, IMG submission 81776) | Bulk soil microbial communities from a Populus tree surrounding site in Tennessee, USA - Soil MetaG P. deltoides SBSDD2 | ecosystem: Environmental > Terrestrial > Soil > Tree plantation...
ACGTAATGCCGAACCAAGGTCAGTGGGACGACAAGAGGCACAAGGTTGCGACGAAAATCGAGGAGATGTCCTAATAACTCTTCCCGCTCGGCAGGGGAAAGCTCTTTGGAAAAGTAGCCCGTCATGTGGCGCAAAACATTACAATGCTTTTTCACCGTGGCATAAACGGCCAGTCCTTGCATGAAAAGATGGCCGTATTCTTGATACGCGTCGGCGACGGGCAAGTGCTTAACCTCGGCAACGATTCGCCCCAACTTTCTGTAATGCCGCTCGCTATGCGCAAGGAGAAGAAATTTGTGGCGGGTGTGAAAATCGACTAAAGACGAGATCGATCTGCGCCCGCGTGCCAGTCGTTGCCAGCGATGATAAGCAAACACGCGCTCGACGAAATGTTCCCGTAGCGCCGGGTTATTCAACCGGCCTTCCTCTTCCACCGGAAGCAACGGCAGCGTTCTCATGACGGCTGCGGCGAAGAGCCCACGGCCGTGCTGGGTCGGCACACCTTTAGTACTGTAAACCCTTACCCGTTCTATTCCGCAACTAGGAGAGTTTTTCTTGAAAATGTAACCGGCTAAATCGAGTTTTGTAAGGGCTTCCGCTCGCTTGGCGGCAAAAGCATTGAACTCGGGAGTCCAGTCCTTGCCGGACCGCTCAGCAATCATTCTCGGTTTCACACGATCCCCAACCAGGCGAACGGCCTCGCGGGGAATTCCCATTCCAATCTCAACCTCGGGACAGACCGGTACCCAATCAATGTGATCGCCGAATGTCCTGATGAGGAAGTGATCCTTCTTGTCTCCGCCGTCATAGCGGACTTTTTCACCCAATAAACAAGCGCTGATCCCGAGCCGCGGTTTCGGGTTAAAAATTTCCTCACGCATGGTGTTTACTATTTATTACATTTTTGGTATTAGAGTCAAGTAAAGTTGACCAAGCAGACTAAAGCGGCATTTTTGGAGGCATTCATGAATCTCGTCGTAACCGGAGCTTCAGGCTTTATCGGATCGCAGCTCGTTGAGCGTCTTGGGCCCTCGCATGATCTTAAGTTGCTGACGCGGCGGCGGCCGAACAAAACGGGTCTTGCTAGAACCCAATGGATTGTCTGGGAGCCAGGCGTCCCGGGGGAATGGGAAAAATCTGTTGAGGGTGCGGACGGAATCATCAATCTGGCGGGGGAGCCGATTGCAAACAAGCGATGGTCAACGGAGCAAAAGGAAAGAATTCGACTCAGCCGGATGAATACGACACGCGCGCTGGTCAGGGCGATAGCCAAAGCGAAAGATCGACCCAAGTTTTTAATCAGTGGTTCAGCAGTGGGTTACTACGGACCGCGCGGCGATGAGCTCGTAACCGAAAGTAGTCCCGTTGGGGCGGGCTTCCTAGCTGACGTGTGCCGGGAATGGGAAGACGAGGCCAAACAAGCTCAAAGTCATGGTGTCAGGGTGGCTCTGTTAAGAACCGGCATTGTCTTGGGGAAAGGCCAGGGTGCGTTAGCGAAGATGGTCAAACCATTCAAATTGTTTGCGGGTGGCTATCTCGGGTCGGGTAAGCAATGGATGCCGTGGATTCATGTGGAGGACGAAGTCGGGTTGATCCAGTTCTTGATGGACAAAGAAGATGCCACTGGCGCTTTCAATGCCACGGCGCCCAATCCTGTGACGATGGAGGAATTTTGTAGCGCGCTGGCCAGCGTGTTGAATCGACCTTCCTGGGCGCCGGTGCCGGCTTCGGTGTTGACCCTCCTTCTGGGCGAGATGGCCGAGATGCTTTTGACCGGTCAAAGAGCGGTGCCCAAAGCCGCCCAGGACTTGGGTTACAGTTTTCGGTATCCGAATGTTTTGCAAGCGCTTAAGTCGCTCCGGCTGTGAGGCGCGAATGGGAATGTTTCCCAGTTCTATATTTCTCAATGCTGAGTTCAATATAACCGACTAACGACTGAGCGATGGCCGGCAAAAAAACCAAACTCGATATGGGCCGATACCAACAACCGTATTTACGGGCTCTGCTGGATGGAGACCGTGACGCCGCAAGCACGATCGTTAACGAGTTGATTCCCAAACGCGCCAGGGTTGCCGATATTTATCTCCAGGTCTTAGCTCCGGCGATGTTTCAAATCGGTGAATTGTGGTGCGATGGCAGAGTCAATGTCGCTCAAGAACACCTTGCAACGCAAATAACCTTGGAGCAAATGGACAAGCTTCGGCTGATACAAAGCATCCCGCGTTCCTTATCCTATCGCGTGATGGTTTGTTGTGTCGAAGGGGAGCAACACTTTATCGCAGCCAAAATGGCGGCGGATCTCTTCCAAATGGAAGGCTGGCAGGTGGACTTTCTGGGACCGAACGTTCCAACCGCCGCGCTGATCGAAATCGTCAGCGTCCGGCGCCCGAATTTGCTGGCGTTATCCATCACCATCGAATCCAATCTCCGGCGGACTCAGACATTACTCAAGAAGATCAGCAAACTCCCTGGCGCGCCTTACATTATTGTCGGCGGCAAGGCCGCGGTTGGTGCGAACTTCGGGAAGAATAAAATTCAAGGGATCGAGACGGCGACAAATTTGATCGAGGGTGTAAGGCTCGCGAAGAAAATTCTAGCGCCTGACAGACCGAAAGCGATTCTCGCAGACTATCTCAGAGAATTGGGTCGCCGTGTTCGCGATCTACGTCAGCAAGCCGGTTGGACGCAGGAACAACTTGCCAAAGTCACGCGCCTGACGCGGGCCTACATCGTGGCGGTCGAGGGTGGGAAACAGAATGTTTCCATCGACGTGGTGATTAGGGTTGCCAACGGATTGGGGGTAGCGCCGGACCAGTTGCTCACTACGGAGGAGCTGCCGCTAACCGCACTGGACAAGAAACCAGACTAGAAGATTACAGGCTTTGATGGAGGAAGACAATGTTAGCTCAGATGAATTCGATGACGGCGGCGACAGCACCACAACATAATCTTCGGAACTAGGTACCGCGAGCTACTGAGCGACATTTTTGAGCGGGGTCGATTGGCGGATGATTTTTCACTTTATCTTCATGCCCCGACGCTTTCAGACCCATCACTCGCTTCGACGGGTTGCCAGACCTTCTATGTTCTTTCGCCCGTGCCTCACTTGGGCAAGCTGGCGGTGGATTGGGAATCTGAAGGTCCCCGGGTACGCGGACAAAATTCTAGCCTATTTGGAAAAGCACTACATGTCGGATCTGCGCCGTTCGATTGTCATCCGACGGCTATTCACTCCTGATGATTTTAGAACGGAGCTAAACTCTCGTTTCGGCTCCGCCTTTTCTCTCGAACCAAGGTTGCTGCAGAGCGCTTATTTTCGGGTCCACAACCGAGACCGGAAGATTCGTGGCCTTTATTTCGTCGGTGCGGGCACTCATCCCGGTGCCGGCATCCCTGGAGTAGTCAACTCAGCCAAAGCGACTGCGAACTTGATTCTCCATGACATGGAATCTCTCTTGGCCTGGGGAGAGGCAGGTATTAGCGATGTCTCCTATGCGTGAAGGAATGTCGCCCGAGGTTAGAGCGGCGCTGGAACAGTGCCGCTGGATGATCAGAAAGGGCTCGAAGAGTTTTTCGCTGGCAGCCAAACTATTCGATTCGGACACCCGGGACGCCGCTTTCTTTCTCTATGGTTGGTACCGTTACTGCGAAGATCAGATCGATGAAGCCGGAAAAACGGCGAGCCAAGATGAACTGGTGAAACGGGTCAAAGCGCTCAAAGAGGATACGGCCGCCGCTGTCTCCTTTGCGCAGCAGCGGGAACCGGTGTTTGTCGCACTGCAGTACATTGTCCACCGCTACGGGATTCCAGCGCACTATGCCCTGGAACTGATTGAGGGTATGGCCATGGATGCCCGCGGCACTCGGTACAACAGTTTGAAGGAGCTGCTGCTCTATTGCTACCGGGTGGCCGGCACTGTGGGACTGATGATGTCCCATGTCATGGGCTTGCGTGACGAGAGCGCGCTCAAACACGCGGCTGACCTGGGCATCGGTATGCAGCTTACCAACATCGCGCGGGACATTATTGAAGACGCTGCTATGGGAAGGATTTATCTGCCGCTGAGCTGGTTGCAGGAGGCTCAAATTCCAGCAGCTAGGGTTGCCGCCCCCGAGTACCGGGAAAAGTTGGCGATGTTGTCTCTGCGTTTGCTCCGAGAAGCTGACCGTTACTACCGCTCCGGTGACGCTGGCTTATGGCATCTTTCGTTTCGCTCGGCCTGTGCGGTCTCAGCGGCGCGGCAGGTCTACTCGGAGATCGGCTCGTTGTTGCTCAGGAAAGGAGCGCGGGCATGGGATCAACGGACCTTTGTCACGGGAGCGCTCAAGGTATGGGTCGTTATGCAAGGCGTGCTGAGTCTGCTCAGGTCGGTTCCCGAACGTTTGTCGAGACCGTGGTCTCCTGCACTCTTACGCATGGTGTGGAAATATTCAAATGTTCAGTGAACTGAAAAAAACTTTAGTCAATGGAGGCGGCATGCAGTTTATTCCTTGGATATTCCTAATTGCACAGGCGGGAATCGTAGTTGCGAGCCTGCTTGGTTACGGAATCTTTACTTCACGGCCCGATCTTTTGGTGCAGGTTGATCCGCAAGCTCGGTTCTTCACGTGGGCGTTTTACGGCTTTGCGGTCGGCAATATGCTCTTTGGTGGACTGGCGGTCGTGGCCGAGTCAATGTTACGCGAACGCAGGCGGGCAATCGTTGCCTTTGTTGCGGTCTATATTGTGAGTCTGACGAGCGAGTTGCTCGGCACGACCTACGGCGTTCCCTTCGGCTCCTATTCCTATACCACCTTACTAGGCCCTAAGTGGTTCGACCGGGTACCTTTGCTCATCCCCTTGAGCTGGTTCACGATGAGCTGGGCAGCCTGGATTATCGCGTGCCGCAGAAGACGTGGATTTCAGGCGGTGCTATTGGGAGCATGCCTTTTAGTCGCCTGGGACTTGTTGCTGGATCCAGCCATGAGCAGAGTCACTAGTTACTGGATTTGGGGTGAAAAGGGGAGCTACTACGGGATGCCGTGGACGAACTTGCTGGGCTGGGCGATTACCGGCTTTGTGCTGTTGGCGATGTTGCGTAAACTTGCGCCTGAACCGAAAGGCGATGTACGGTTCTCAACTTTGGTGTATTTCGTCAATTTTCTTCTGCCCTTGGGATTCTGCGTCCTGAATAGCTATTGGATTGCCGTCTTCGCAGGTCTTGGGGCGGTCGTGGCCGCGCTTTTGGTTTTTGGTTCCGGGAGGGCGTCCCGCCTGCCTGAGGCTTCATCCCCGGAACTGTATACTCAACCCCATACTTCCTAGGGACCGGCCCCCAGTTGGACGGCTTGTTTCGATGGACGATTTGTATTTGAAGATGAGATTCAGTCAATGCTACATTAGCGCACGTGTAAGAGCCCCGCGAAGGAGATCACAGAGAGTTGTCGCTACTTCGTTTGAGCGGCAAAATTGCTGGTGCTCAGCTGCCGGTTAGTTTTTGCTCGATGCGCATAATGCAGCAAATTCAGTGACGTAGGAGATGAACCTTAAAATGACACGACTGTTGGATACTATCGACTCCCCGAAGGATCTCCGCCGGCTCAGTGTCGCAGAGCTCTCTACCTTAGCAACGGAGGTAAGAGAAGAAGTGATTTCCATTGTGTCGGAAGTGGGGGGACACTTCGCATCGACACTCGGTGCGGTGGAGCTGACGCTTGCCCTTCATTATGTTTTCGACACACCGGAAGATCGCATTGTTTGGGACACAGGACATCAGGCGTACGCCCATAAACTGATCTGTGGGCGGCGGACTCGGTTGGCTACCATTCGCCAGTTGGACGGCTTGAGCGGATTTTTGAGTCGTGAAGAGAGTGAATACGATGTCTTTGGCGCCGGCCATGCCGGTACTTCCATCTCCGCGGCGCTCGGTATGGTGGAGGCCAATTCGCTTGGAGGGCCACCGCGCAAAGTCGTTGCCGTTATTAGCGATGGTGGACTGAGTGCAGGTCTTACGTTTGAAGGACTCAATCAGGCCGGCCATCTCGATAAAGATTTAATCGTTGTACTTAATGACAATGCGATTTTCATCGATCCCCGCGTCGGTGCTGTTTCATCGTTCCTGAGCAAACAGTTCACGACGGATTTCGGCGTCCGGATTCAAAAGCAACTCTCCAGCTGGCTCTTGAGTCTCCCCAGAGGCCAAGACCTTAAGCATGCGGCGCGCAAATTGAAGGACTCTTTCCTAGGCTTGGTGACGCCGGGGTTTCTTTTCGAAAGCCTGGGCTTCCAATACGTCGGTCCCATCGACGGTCACAACATCGCGGAAATGGTCACAACTTTGCAAAATGTCCAGAAAGTTGACGGTCCGACCTTGGTGCATGTGCTGACGACAAAAGGCAAGGGCTACGCACCGGCGGAGAACGATCCGGTCAAATATCATGCGGTCGCTCCATTTCATGTGCTTACCGGCAAGGCCAAGAAAGACAAAGGGCCGATTCCCACCTATACGGATACTTTTGCTCAGTCTCTGATTCGTTTGGCTAAGGACAACCCCAAGGTAGTGGGGATCACGGCAGCCATGGGAAGTGGGACCGGCATCGACAAACTGTCACGGGAGATTCCCGGCCGGAGTTACGATGTCGGAATTGCAGAGCAACACGCGGTGACATTCGCGGCCGGTATGGCAACTGAAGGATTCATCCCGGTGGTGGCCATCTATTCCACGTTCTTGCAGCGCGGCTACGATCAAATTCTCCATGACGTTTGCCTGCAAAACCTGCACGTTGTTTTTGCCTTGGACCGGGGTGGCCTCGTGGGTGCGGACGGGCCCACGCATCACGGTGTTTTTGATTTCGCTTACATGCGATCGATCCCAAACATTGTGATTATGGCGCCAAAGGACGAAAACGAGCTGCAACACATGCTGAAGACGGCAATTGAGCACAAGGGTCCCATTTCACTCCGTTATCCCCGTGGCGAAGGTTGGGGGGTCCCGATGGACGCTCAGATGCAAACATTGGAAATCGGTAAAGCGGAGCTGCTGCGCGATGGTAGTGATGTGGTGATTGCCGCTATCGGCCAAACCGTTATCCCTGCACTCAAGGCGGCCCAAGACTTAGCGGCTTTAGGCATGGATGCGGCGGTTGTGAACGCGCGCTTCGTGAAGCCTCTCGACAAAGAACTCTTGCGCCGATTGTTAGGACGCATACCCAACATGATTACTGTCGAGGATCATTCAGTGGCTGGCGGCTTCGGCAGCGCCATTTTGGAATTCTTGGCTGATGAAGGAATCAGCGATGTTCGCGTAAAGCGGCTCGGCGTTCCGGATCGCTTCATCCCACACGGCACACAAGATGAACTGAGAAAGATTTGCGGCTTCGACAAGGACGCCATCACACAAGCGACAATGCAGATGCTTCGGCGCGGAAAGAAGAGAAACCGGGAGGGATGGGAAAGAGGGAGCGCCTAGACAAGATTCTGGTCGCGCGCCGATTAGTGGCTAGCCGCGAAGAAGGTCAGGGGAGAATCTTAGCCGGCGACGTTTGGGTGAACGATCGGCCCGTTACAAAAGCAGGGACACTCTTTGATGAGAGCGTTGCTATCCGGATCAAGTCGACTTCACCCTACGTCAGCCGCGGCGGAACGAAGTTGGAAAAGGCGCTGGATGAATTCTCAGTCGAGGTTGCTGGCAAGATCGTATTGGACGTCGGCGCATCCACGGGAGGATTCACTCATTGTCTGCTCAATCGTGGCGCGGTGCAGGTCTATGCCGTGGATGTGGGTTACGGTCAGCTCGATTGGAAGCTAAGGAACGATCCGCGTGTTCTAGCCTTGGAAAAGAAAAATATCCGCTATCTGAATGTCTCGGATCTACCCCGTCCGGCAGATCTCGCAACCATCGATGTTTCATTCATTTCTCTGCGGTTGGTTCTCCCCCAGGTCAAGACCCTTATACACGCCGGTGCCCCGGTACTCGCCCTGATCAAGCCTCAGTTCGAAGTGGGAAAAGGGAGGGTGGGAAAGGGAGGAGTTGTCCGCTCGCACGAGGAGCATGTGCGCGTGGTTAGCGAGATTTCGGCTGTCGCTCGGGGGCTTGGCTATCACGTCGGCGGTGTCATCGAGTCGCCTTTGCTTGGCCCGAAGGGTAATAAGGAGTTCTTTATACATCTCAAGGACGCACGAGAACTCCGGTGAAAAGTTCCAGGACCTTTGAGAAGTTCGAAGAGCCAACCCGCGAGGGCTTATGGTTGCCTTTGTCAAAGTAGCCCATCGTGGTGCCTCAGGCAATTTCCCAGAAAATACCCGATTGGCTTTCGAGAAGGCGATCGAAGCCGGGACCGACATGATCGAGATGGATTGTCAACTGACCCGCGATGGACATATCGTGGTGTTCCACGATGAGCGACTTAAACGGACGGCCGGCGTAAGCGGAACCGTCAGGAGCAAGTCTTTGGAGCAACTCAAGCGGCTCGACGTAGGACAGTGGAAGAAAAAATCATTTAGAGGAGAACGAGTCCTTACGTTAGAAGAGGTTTTGGCGATTACCGTAGGCAAAGTCGACCTTTGCCTCGATATAAAACTGTTCAACGATTCACAACCGGGGATCGAGATCAAGCTCTTGTTCACTCTCAGCCATTACGATTATCTGGATCAAACAATTTTCTCTTCGTTCAACTACCAGTGCCTGGACCGAGTTCGAGAGTTTGCACCTGAAGCGCGCATCGGGGTGATTTATGGCACCGGCATTAAAGAAGATCCGTTTGGTGCCGCAGAGCGCCTCGGCGCCAGTTCGATCCACGTTCAAAAGGAAGTGGCCACTAGGCCGTTATTGGACAAGGCCTGGGAAGCCGGCCTCGACGTTCACGTCTGGACGGTCAACAACGTCAACGACATGGAAAAATTCGCTTCCCTGGGAGTCCAAGGAATTGTCTCGGATTATCCCGAAAAGCTTTGCAGCTTAAGACTTTTGCGCAGATAAGCTTCTGAATTGGCGAATGAGTATCGCTAGCCTGAGAAGGTCCAATCCCACATGTTGGCAGAGTGTCTCTTTAGCCTCGAATTCTTGCGCTTTCTCCCCGATAGCGTTGTTGCAAACAATCTCCTCCACCCTGCAGTTAGTGGAAGACGGTATGAGCGGGCTGCGCCGGTTTTACAGCGGCGGCAATTTTCAACGCTTAACATTTGTATCTTTCGCCCTCCAACTCCTCATTTTTACTGTGAAATACTTGACTTGACATTCAAATGAGCTAAAATTAGCTACCTCAAAAAGGGGCCCGGCTGGATTGGGGGTGATGTGAGTCATGACTGGAGTTAGAGTCAGAGAAAACGAATCCATAGAGAGTGCCATTCGCCGTTTCAAAAAACTGTGCGAAAAGGCGGGTATACTCGCCGAACTGCGTAAACGAGAACACTACGAAAAGCCCAGCGTCAAGAGAAAGAAAAAAGCCATCGCAGCCAAGAAAAGAGCGATGCGCCGAGTGCGTCATTCCTTCTAGGATGACGACGCAAGGCGGCGAAAGCGAGCTAACAAAAAAAGAAGAAAAATGGGACGATGGGACTCAAGGGCGAAATCCAGGAGGCGATGAAAGCGGCCATGAAAACTGGCGATCGCTTGACACTTTCGACCTTGAGGCTGCTCCTGTCAGCGCTACACAATGAGGAGATAAAGGGCCGCAGAGAGTTGACTACAGAGGAAATTCACAGAACAATAGCAACTCTCCGTAAGCAGCGAATTGAAGCCATTGAGCTCTTCAGAAAAGGGGGAAGGGCAGAGCTGGCCGAAAAGGAAGAAGCCGAGCTAAAGGTTCTCCAACGGTTTTTGCCTCAGCCTCTTAGTGAAGATGAAGTTCGCAACCTGATCAAAGTCTCCATTGAGGAAGTCGGAGCCAAAAATATCCAGGATCTGGGTAAGGTCATGAAACAGCTGATGCCAAGAGTCAGCGGACGAACCGACGGCAAGCGCGTCAATGAGCTAGCCAAGGAACTTCTTGGGGGATAGGACGCGGGTGTGGATTTGCATGAGGTAACCCCCTACCAAAAGAGCCGATCCAGCAATGCGCTTTAAGGCAAGATGGCCATAGCCGACAATAGCGCGCAGTTCAAACCAATCGCCCAAGTATTAGGACAAACAAACGATTGCAGATGTCGGTCATAAATCAGACTGACGGCATGGGGTGGAATCTAGGCGGTCCTGTAGGACTGCTCCCCTCCTTAATTGAAGTCGAGAGGGATCTCGACATGATTGGTCCACGCTGGTGAACTGGATTGACCCAATCCTCCTGGTCGTGCTTTTTCTCTTTGCCCTGAGAGGTTATTTCAAAGGGCTATTCCGAGAAACTTTTTCACTCGGCGGTCTGGTCATTGGTTTCATGGTTGCGGTTCGGTATGATGAAGCCGTGGCTGCCTGGGTGGGGTTCTATTGGAATGTGTCTTCTATTATTCTAAAGGGTGCTGCCTTTGTAGTCATTTTCTTCGTTGTGTACTTTATCTTTGCTGTTGCAGGGTGGGTGCTTCATCGGTCGGCAAAAGTGCTCTTTTTGCAGACCCTTAATCGTCTGGGGGGTATCGCGGTGGGTCTCGGCAAAGGCACAGCCGTGACGGCTCTGATAATCTTCTTTGTGACTTCAAGCGCGTGGATCCCTCGATCCACAAGGGAGCGCGTTGGAGACTCCTACCTCGGTCCGCCTTTGTCCCAGTTGGCAGTGAAGCTCATTCGCGTCGGTAAAGAAAAACTGTTGCCTGAAGAGAGCGACCGGGCGCTTACTCAGCGGGGAGTTTGTTGCTCGTAATTTGCCGGAATGATCAAACAGGAAAAGATCACCGAGATTCGCGATCGCGCTTCCATCGTGGAAGTGATTTCGGATTACGTGACGTTGAAAAAAGCCGGTCGCAATTATCAGGGGTTGTGCCCTTTCCATGGGGAGAAAACCCCTTCGTTTACGGTCAGTGAAGAGAAGGGGATCTTTCACTGCTTCGGTTGTCAAGCCGGGGGAAGCGTTTTTCATTTCCTCATGAAATACGATCAGCTTTCCTTTCCCGATGCGGTGGAACGAGTCGCCAAGCGCTACGGCATCAAGATCGAGCGGTCCGATGGCGCGAGGGAGCCGAGCGAGAGCGGCGAGCGTGAATCGCTGTATCGCATTAATGAGCGCACGGCGGCCAACTATCACCAGATCCTGTTAAGTCAGCCGGCTGGGCGAAAAGCTCTGGACTATCTCAAATCTCGAAAAGTGAACGAGGAAATTGCCCGGCGATTTATGGTCGGCTATGCGCCTCAGACCGGGTCGGGTTTGCTGGACTTGCTACGTCGAGAAAAACTCTCGGTCAAGGATGCAATGCGATTGGGGCTAATCGGCCAACGGAGCGGGCAACAGCTCCATGAAAAGTTCTTTGCGCGGCTGATGTTCCCAATTATTAACGCGGGAGGAAAGATTGTCGGCTTCGGCGGGCGCGTCCTCGATCAAGGGTTGCCCAAATATATCAACTCAAGTGAAACACCGTTGTTCCACAAAGGGTCGACCTTATATGGTCTCTACCAGGCAAAAGAAGGAATTCGGCGAGTCGATCGCGTGGTTGTGGTGGAAGGGTATTTAGATGTCATGGCACTCCATCAGTTTGGTCTCTCCTATGCCATTGCGACTCTGGGAACAGCTTTGACATCGGATCACGTTCGGGTCCTCGGGCGGTACACCCGGAACATTGTGGCTCTGTTTGATGGCGATGACGCCGGTCGAAAGGCGGCGGCGCGGAGCTTTGAAATCTTTATCGAAACCGGCCTGTTGGGTCGGGCAGCGTTTTTGCCGAAGGGTGAAGATCCTGATACTTATATCCATGGCCATGGTCCGGAGGCTCTAGAAAAAATCCTCGAAGAAGCAGTACCCTTGGCAGACTACTACTTTTCATCGCTCAAGCAGCGATTCGGGATGAGCTTAGAAGGAAAAAGCCAGATTGCCAGTGAAGTGAGTCGGCTGCTCACTAAAGTCAACAATCCCCTTGAAGTGGATTTGCTAGTGCGACGAGCCGTGGATACCTTGGGAGTGCGAGAAGAAGTCTTGCGCCGCCGGGTCGTGACGCCAGGTTACTCGCTAGGGTCCAAAATGCCTCCTAAAGCTTTGCCTGCAACCCCATCTCCGATTCGAGATGATATTGCCGAACGATCGTTGGTGAGTTTGATGCTGCGTTTTCCTGCCGTGTTGCGCGCGGTGGAAAAAGAAGGGGAAGCTCGGCAATGGCTCAGTTCAAAATGGCAGGCAGTGGTTGATTTGATCCTTGCCGAGTGGCAAGAACGAAGACAGGTGGATGTTTTTCGAGTCGCTCAGAGGGTCAATCCCGATCAAGCGCCGGAAATTACTGAGTTGGCATTACAAGGAGAGAGCATCCTTGAAACGGAATGTGACGAGATGGCAGCGGATTGCCTTTCGCATCTCCGGCGCAAATACCTAAGGACCCTTGAACGAAATCTGCGAGTTGCAATTCGTGCCGCCGAAGAGCGGAAAGATGAGCAAGCGAAGAGAGAAAGGATACTAGAATGGCAAGACGTCGTACGCAAAGAGCGCCAGCTAGAACGCCGAAGGCTCGAGGCGAAAACAACCATCCGATAGCGACGGAAAAATTGGCCTCCGATCACTCCGGGCAACCGGTGGAAAAGAAGAATATGAAGGAGGTCAAAAAGCTCATCGATTTGGGCAAGGAAAAAGGCTATCTGACTTATGACGACGTGAACGATATGCTGCCGGCGGAAGTGGTCTCACCGGATCAGATTGACGATGTCATGTCCATCTTTGGCGAGATGGACATCGAAGTCGTCGATGCCAACCAGCGTGTTTCTTTGGGAGGTGCTGGCGAAGATCTTGTCGAAGATGAGGAGGAAGAAAAGGAGGTCGAGTCCGACATTGATGGTGACATGGTGGGGAAGACCGGTGACCCCGTACGCATGTACCTGCGCGAAATGGGAACGGTCTCCTTGTTGAGTCGCGAGGGTGAGGTGGAGATTGCCAAGAAAATTGAACAGGGTGAAAAACAGGTTATCGAAGAGGTCCTCTCAAGTCCGTTGGCGCTGCGCTACGTTCTGGATCTTGGCGAAAAATTGGCGCAGCGTGAGATTCGGGTTAGAGAAATCATCAAAGATGGGGACGAGGATGCCGAATATCTCGAAGACGAAGAGGTTTATGAAAAGCGGCTCTTAGAGCAAATCGCAAAGATTCGTCGCACTGCCAACGAAACCGAAAAGATTAAAAGGCAGTTGGATGGCAAACGCGTTTCAACGCAGCGGCGTCACTCGCTCTTTCAAAACTTGGCCAAATACCAAGATAAGATCGTCGGCGGGCTCAAAGCGCTGCAGCTCAATCGTAGGCAGACGGAAGCCATCGTTGACGGTTTGAAGAGGGCCATGGATCGGATGCAAACGCTGGAAAGAAGAGTAAAGGATTTTGAGCAGAGAACCGGCAAGGCGGCGCCGGATATCATGAAGCTTGTTTCAGGGGTAAATGGCCGCAGAAAGGATTGGCAGCGCCTCATCGGCTCGCTTCGCATGGGGCATGATGCGATCTTGACCATGGCGGAAGAAATCAAAAATGCGCGGCGCGACATCCGCCACATCGAAAAAGATCTCGAGATGCCAGCTGAAGAAATCAAGCGTCGTGTTTGGTCGATTATTGAGGGTGAGACCCGGGCCAACTTGGCGAAGAAGGAACTAATCGAGGCCAATCTTAGACTAGTTGTCAGCATTGCGAAGAAATATACGAACCGTGGGCTTCAATTCTTGGACTTGATTCAAGAAGGCAATATCGGCTTGATGAAGGCAGTGGACAAGTTCGAATATCAGCGGGGGTACAAGTTCTCTACCTATGCGACTTGGTGGATCCGCCAAGCTATCACACGAGCCATTGCGGACCAGGCTCGAACCATTCGCATCCCGGTACACATGATCGAGACGATCAATAAATTGATCCGTACTTCTCGATATCTGGTTCAAGAAATCGGTAGGGAGCCAACGCCGGAAGAGATCGCCAGCAAAATGGAGATTCCCCTAGATAAGGTGCGAAAGGTTCTCAAAATAGCAAAGGAGCCGATTTCGCTTGAAACCCCCGTCGGCGAGGAGGAAGATAGTCATCTCGGTGATTTTATCGAAGACAAACGGATCATTACGCCCTCAGACGCGGTGGTGAACATCAACCTTCAAGAACAAACACGAAAAGTCTTGGCGACACTGACGCCGCGCGAAGAGCAAGTACTGCGAATGCGTTTCGGCATCGGCGAAAAATCGGATCACACACTCGAAGAGGTGGGCCAGAAGTTTACGGTTACGCGGGAACGTATTCGGCAGATTGAAGCCAAAGCGCTACGCAAACTCAGACACCCCAGCCGCAGTAAACGGCTCAAAAGCTTCATGGAAAGCTAGCTTGGTTCCCCCGGCGATTCAACTCGAAGCTCCAACTTGAAACAATTTCCACGGGCCCATAGCTCAGTTGGTTAGAGCCACCGGCTCATAACCGGTTGGTCCCTGGTTCGAATCCAGGTGGGCCCATTCAACCCCTCACTTTTGGCCCCAAAAAGCCGGCTTAATTGCTCCTCACTGTCACCGCCAAAGTACTTGCCGTAGTGCTTCTCAATCATAGCCACGGACGTGCCGCAGTAGTCCGCCAGCCACTTTATCTTAACGCCGTTGGTGAGTCCCACAGAGATAAAAGAAAGCACCCGATAAAATCCCGTCAGGGCCGCAGCTGGACATACGGACGGCGCAGAAGGCGTTCGGCTGGAAGAACGTCCACAAGCATGATCGTGCGCTTGTCGGTAATAAGCAGGATAAAGCCGGACGCTGGCGTTCGGCAAAGGTGCCTAGCTACTCGACCGATCCTGTTCTCGCATACGCAAATGACGAACGCATGAAACAGCTTGGGCGGCTGGACCGATACCAGAAAGAACTTGTCAAGATTACTCGCGCCAAAAATATTCCGTCTGAGTGGGTTTCCCCGGATCAGCGTTGCCGGGCCGCTATCAAAGCTGTGGGATAGTACCGCCGGGGTCACAGTTCTGACGACCCTATAAGGGCCTATCGCTGAGTCTGGCGAGAAGACAGACGAATAAGAATGCCGACCTTATGTCCCCAGTCGTCGATGGAGGATGATCGCTACCTCGATCTCAGATGCGGCCTCGATGCAAAATCGCTTTGCCACCAAACGAAGGTATTCAGCTTGTTCTCAATCGTCTTACGGAACGCGCCTATAGGAGAGTGATCAATGATAACGGCATTCTTCAAAAGAGAGTATTCAGGGGACTCCTCGTCAATCTTACTCAGCAAACGGTCGTAATATTTCAGCGACATTTGAATTAATGTCCTCACAGCAAACAAAGCGTATTGGGTCGAGTACAGGAAAGCAAGCTAAATAAACGCGCTTTCGCCTGGAACAGACCCGTACACGCCCGTGAAGTTTTGGCAGTGGTTCAAGGTGAAACTAGGAACTGTAGGTGGGGATGATTCTAACGGTTGCCTTGGCTGACTGAACCAGATCGACTTTTTCTAACTCGCGGTTTCTTGACACGAACCGCTGGTCCCACAAGCGGTTGAGCTTTCAGCCAGCGCAATAACTCGGACTGGATAACTCCCGGAGTTGCATAGGGTGTCAACCGTCGCAGCGGAAAACCGTGACTCTTGGATAGGCGCTTGATCGACTCTTCGCTCAAGCCGAATAACTCAGAGAGCTCGGCCAGCTGTATCCATTGATCGATGCTCCCAGTCATAGGTGATGTAAGGCGCAGCAAAAATTATACCGATTTTTTGGGGCACGTAGTCTGCGCAGTGATACCGACTGGCATGAGTTTGGACATATTAAATTTTGAAAGAACTTTTTCTTGAATCGTAGAACGCAGCCGCTTTCCGCGACTTGTATGGCCTAACCTGCAGAGCTGTATGCCTTGCCCGGATCTGTCCCAAGTGCCGCAATTACTTCGGTGTTGTAATCGGAGAACCCAATGCCGTGGAAATTCCCAACCCATCACGGTCGTTGTGCTATGTGTGGATACGAAGTCAACTGGACGCTGCTTCCAGGTCATGGCTCAATCAGCCGTCGATAAAATTCCGCCCGGTCCAAAGCTCGTCAACGCGACAATCGGCTTTTCAAAACTCGTGTTACTCATCCCCTTGACGAGTCAGAAATATCAGTCATTATTTTCTTAGACTATTTACCGGCGACTGGCAGATGAGCAGCAAATACCAAGAAAGGAGCGGGTGTCATGTTCGTTGAAAATTGTAGGAAGACGATGACGATTGGCAGCCGGGATCCCTTTCCCGAAGGAGGCTTTATGCAATCAAAGACTCGCGCCATTGTTGTGATCGTACTGATCATTGAATTAATGGCCGGCTGCAGCACACGATCGGTCACCAAGGATGAGGGAGACGCGCTCTTGAAGAGATCCCAGGTTTCAAGGCAGGAATGGAACAAAGTGGATCCGCAGTTAGAGGCCTTTGCCAAGAAGGGTTACGGCTATGCTTTTTTCCCGGAGATCACCAAAGGCGGCTTGCTCGTTGGTGGAGCCCATGGTCGAGGTGCCGTCTACGAGAAAGGCCAACACATCGGTTACGCGGACTTGACCCAGATGTCGGCCGGGTTCCAGGCCGGACTTCAGGACTACAGCCAGCTGATTGTGTTCGAGAATCAAGCGGCGATGGACAAATTCAAACGAAACGAGATTGATTTCGGTGCCAACGCCTCCGCAGTATACGGGGATACAGGCGCCGCCATGAGTGCCCAGTTCGTTGACGGCGTGGCGGTGTTTGTCAGGCCCACGAGAGGTGCGATGGCGGAGGCGTCCCTTGGCGGCCAGCGAATAACGTATCTGCCGAAGTGATCGCCGTAACCAACTCCAACTGCTTTCATGTTAGTTGAGCTTTCTAATCGGCCGGTTTTCTTCTTCCAGGGTGCACTCGACACTGGATGGTTAGAAAAATAGAATCTGTATCCTTGTCGGACTGTGGATTAGTACAAAGCTCTCCCGCAGCTCCACAACCATCATGCCCCCACGGTTGATCTGGATGGTCTTCGCAGACCCACCCGTTGAGGCATGAACAGTGATCGCCTTTCACTGTTGGCATGAACATAGCGTACCAAATGAACTGATACGGCTCCAAGACATCCAATGTCTATGCGTTGGCATATAATGGGAATAAAAGTAGCAATATTTGCCATAGGGACGCTCTGGCTTCTGAGCACTAATTTATTGGGGGTTCAAGTGGTTTCGGCTCAGACTACTCAGATCAATGCGGACGACACGTTTGACGCGATTAGCTATGGCAACAATATCCACTTTGGCTGGGTTGAACTAACTAAGGGTACTACGAAGATTGTCCTTTCTCGGGCATCTAAGCAAAATGGGCCTTGGGTAGCCGTCTTAATTGACGAGTACCCTAATGATCTGACTTCCACTGGAAGAATTCTCTATACCGAGAAGGAACTCGTACCACCGGATACTGCCAATGACTATTTTTATAAACTGGAAGCCTTCTCAGCTATGGGCCTGCTTCTAAAAAACTACCCGCCTGTTTTTGTTCCGAGATTTGTACGATAGACAATTTATGCTGTGGTGGCGAAGCCGATTCAAGATATGTCGGCGGTGTCGATCGCGCATAAGACGGTGGGCATCCGTTTGCCAAGTCTGTGGTGCGGAGCAATCAGGTTAGTCTGTCACTGCAGATCACCCGAAACGGCTGTCTTCCCTTTCTTCCCTTTGTACATGGTGGGGACGGGTTGGGGCGTAGCGTAGTTTTCGAGTCTGCGAAGAAAACGGAGCGAAGGCCGAACCAGTGAAGTTTTAGATGTAGGCAAACGTACCCGCCGAGATAATCATTTGTAACAACTGCTTTTCGGCGATCAAGGCTATGCGAGACTAATGGGCTATCGTTTATCCAGGACAAAGATTGTTAACAAACCACACGCCCACGAAAAAATATGCGCACGCCGCTCACAGGCGAACTGCCAGCCCGCAAGTAAACACACCCAGAATGAAGCGACCAATCCGCTGACCAACGTGACAAGCCTCGGGTGAGGCTAGATGGGGTTTGTTGCTGGACAGTGAATCGGTCCCTGGGCTCTTGGAACTCTTGTCAAATGCTCAACGTCTTTTGACACAAAGTGTCATATCAAAAGATCAGTAAGTCTTTGATTTTCGGTGGTGGCATAGCTGTTGCTGCTGGGCGGCTACTGGGAGGAATAAAATATGGTTCAGGGCCTGAAGTTGGTTCTGTTTCTTTTGATTCTTGTTGTTCCGCTACCCAGCTTCGCCGGAGATAGTTCTCCCACGCTCATCGTTACAACAGTAGGGGCTCATCTATACCCGCGCCAAGACAATGAGTCAAAGTTCATCGCTACCCTGGAAAAGGGAGAAAAACTACAACCGCTCGCTCAGGGCGTTGGAAACCAAGCTTGGTATATGGTCAAGTCTTCAAAGGGGATAATCGGTTGGGTACAAGCTACTGATGTGAGTAGTAGCAATCGGGTCGATGAAACATTTAGGGACACCGCGGAAGTTAATGCTCCGAAACAACCCACGGGTTTTTTGAGCGAATGCTTAGCTCACGCCGATGAAGTGCATAAAAAAGCGTGGAACAAAAACTGTGAGATCAATGACTTAGGAAGAGAGTGCGACGGACACGGACTGCCTCCTGCGATTGCGGATAGTTTGATGCGGGACCGCAGAGCCGCTAGAGATGAATGTATTAAACTCCACACAACAAAAAGCATCACGGGAAAGTAAGGATTAGCAGCTACAGGGACTTTCTGATTTTCGGTTCAGCGACGCCAACCTTTGCAACTGGATTTTACTCGTACTCGCAGGGGATTATCTTACGTCCAGCTCGCCACGGCTCCATTATAGAAGTCAAACGCATCGAAGGGCCGGTCTTCCACAGCAAGGAAGCGGCGGAAGAGCCCGCCCTGCAGCTTTGCAAAGACTGGATTGACAACCGCCTTGACCCTCCACTAGCCCGGCGCTAGCGTAGTAATTAGCTGTTACGGCCAGGAGGTGGAGCAATGACTTTAGCTGTGCGGATTATTTCGCTGGTGATGCTTGTGTCACTACTTGGGTGTGCAAGCCAAATCGTACAAACGTCTCAGCCGGCTACAGAGAAAACGCACGAGGAACAACCCAAAAAACCGGCGATGCCAACTATCACCTATCGCCCTGGATTCTAAATGTGCGGTCGCTTCACCGCGACGTTTCTCCCGCCGCCTCCCAAAGCGCGGTCACTGTTGAAGCCTTATCCCGAGGAGCTAATGGA